>Ga0307507_10013227_pt1 | contig 10052 bp, 10 predicted proteins | sample 7_EM_MG_FD_207223 | JGI IMG/M metagenome (GOLD analysis project Ga0307507, IMG submission 207223) | Populus trichocarpa ectomycorrhiza microbial communities from riparian zone in the Pacific Northwest, United States - 7_EM | ecosystem: Host-associated > Plants > Roots > Unclassified | place... | reverse complement strand
CCAGTTATATCGAGCCAATGTAGGCAACGGTGGGGGCCTATGCGGTATGTAAGGTAACGGTAGGGGACGGTATATAATTCTCGGTAACTGTAGGTAACTACAGGTAACTCTCGTCAAATATAGAAAGCTCCTGACACCAGTAGACAAGCACCATGAACGCTAAGGATACAGTTCTAATAGCAACTAATTAATTCAAGTTGACTAGATGAGGGAGTGGAGACTACTAGGCCTCATGACGTATTTCTTTTGTTTAGGCATGATTACCGAGAATATTTCTTTCTCTCTTCCGATGACATTTAGTAATTCAGAGCAACATGTATTGAGAATCCAGAGCTACAAAATGCTTGAAGTTAATGCTAAATGTCGGGGTAAAATAAAAGCGAGTAGATGCTATGTAATAGATAAATAGGTGTAAAAATTTCCCACGATACATACCTAGCATGATATGGTGTGAACGAGGTTGCCTACTAGTAGCTCCCCACCGGTGTCCCAGAGAAATATAAGATTACATAAGCAATCTCGCACCGGTGCGAGGTTGCTTACTAAATTAATTTGAGCATGAAACATGTTTCACTGGGGACGGCGGGGGACGGTGGGGCCCGACGTCCTCCACTCAGAATCGTCGGGCATTTTGGCTGGCGGACGGGACGGGACGGCCAAAAGTCGTCCGTCCTCGTCCCACCTCAAGACGGACGGACTGGCCCGTTGGGAACACTGATCACCCCTAGAGCCTGGCTTACGGCATTGGGACGTTCAGGAACGCCGTGTTGACAATGTCGGGGAATGGCTCATACAAACTAAGGAATTTAGGAGGTGGTGCGGCTGGGGTGGGGAAGGCGAAGCTGATAAGGCAGTTCTGTTTTGCTATGGAGATCCGGGGGTCGGCAAGACATTTATCAGGTAGCAAGGGTTATTCTCCAGAGAGAGAAGAAAGGGATCCTGTGCTAACAACCTGGGATGATAGCTCTCTGGTAGTGGATAGGCTGTGCGATCAGGTCAGGGGACAAAACACCCCCGTTACATGTTTTTACTTCGACTTCGCGGCCCGGAAGGAGCAGTCTGCGACCAGTATGCTGGGTTCCTTGCTAAAGCAGATGGTTAGTGGAATGGAAAGGATTCCGGAGGAGATATCACGGGCCTTGGAAGAGTAGAAAAGGCCATCAGTGGACGTAGACCGGGACTCGTTGATATTATGAAGATATTACAGCTCATCACCTCCGCACAGCGCACATTTATGTGCATTGACGCTCTGGACGAGTGTGCCGGAGTACAACGAGTCAAGCTCCTCAATTCGCTGAATCAAATCCTTGAGAAGTCCCCGAGCACTCGAATATTCATATCCGGGAGGCCACATATCCGGGCTGAGGTCGAAAGGGCCCTTGCCGGACGGGTGATAAGTGTAGTGGTAAGTCCTAGTAGAGACGATATCATCAGATACCTTCGCACTAGACTAGCCGAGGACCAAACGCCAGATGCCATGGATGAGAGCCTGAAGGGAGATATTCTGGAAAAGATTCCCAGAAAACTATCGGAGATGTGCGTAGGGGCAATGGCACTGAGAATCCCACCCTGCATTGTCAGCTAATAAATATTTTTAGGTTCCTACTCGTTTCCTTATATATCGAGGCAATCTTGCAAGAATCGACAATACATCGAAGACGGGTGAGGCTCAGCAAAATGACAGATGGATTGGGGTTGGGAGATGCTTACGGTGCCACGATCGAACGAATAAAAGCGCAAGATGGGGATAAATCGAGGCTCGGGATAGAAGCTTTGATGTGGGTTAGTCATGCAGAACAGCCTTTGAAAGCGGGTGAGCTCTGCCACGCCCTAGCAATCGAGCTTGGCTCCAGGGATTTCAATGTCGAGAACGCCCCATCGATCTCGAAAGTGGTGAGCTGCTGCCAGGGGCTTATCGCGGTGGATAAGGAGGCATCAACTGTGCGACTAATCCACTTTACTCTACAGGAGTATCTTTCTGCCCATCGCGATATTTTCAGTAGACCTCACTCAGCGATGGCAGAGGTCTGCTTGACCTATATGAATTCCGAACGGGTCAAGGCCCTTTCAGACGGTCTCTTCCTCAACCTCCTTGACATGCCCTTTCTCGAATATTGTTCTCTATACTGGGGAGTTCATGCAAAAAGGGAACTCTCGGACGACGCAAAATTACTTGCATTGGAGCTGCTTCGGGAATATAATGACCACATATCCGCCGTATTTATTTTTCAGCAACTAGGGTACGGTTGGTATTTCGATGATCTCCGGTTTAGCGGACTGCACTGCGCATCATTTTTCGGAATTGCTGAGGTTGCAGCTGCTTTGATAGAGCTGGGCTGTATCACTGGTATCAACGAAGAAGACACTGCGGGGTTTACACCACTTGGATGGGCGGCTCATAATGGAGATGACAAAACGGTTAATATACTCCTCGGGTGCGAAGAGGTCAACCCTGACAAACCGGATGAATATGGTCTCCGTACGCCGCTCTCACGTGCTGCTCAGAATGGACATGAGGAGGTGGTGAAAATTCTGGTCGGGCGGGAAGAGGTCGGCTCTGACAAGCCAGATAGATATTGCCAGACACCGCTCTCCTATGCTGCTGAGAATGGACATCAGGGGGTGGCGAAAATACTACTTGCGCAGGAAGAGGTCAACCCTGATAGGCCAGATTTTGAAGGCCGAACCCCGCTCCTCTATGCTGTTTCTGGTGGACATGAGGCCGTGGTGAAAATGCTGCTCGGGCGGGGGGAGGTCGACCCCGACAGGCCAGGTAATTGGGGTCACACACCGCTGTCGTGTGCCGCTGGGCGTGGACATGAGGGGGTGGTCAAAACACTACTAGTGCAGAAAGAAGTCAACCCCGAGAAGCCAGATCGTAAAGGCCGAACACCACTCTGGCATGCCATCCAGAATAGACAGGAGGGAACGGTGAAAGCACTACTCGCGCGGGAAGAGGTCAACCCCAACAAGGCGGACAATTCCGGCGAAACACCGCTCATGCTTGCCACTGGGCACGGCGATCAGAAGATGATGGCACTACTACAGCCTTACCAAGTGGTAACCAACCATACGATTTGAAGCTTACGAAGCACCACCTGATAGAAATCAACGCCATTTCTTCCCCTTTAGAGCACGTTGTTCATGAAAGTTATTCTTCAACGTCATCCTTTGTAAGCGGAGATCCCGTGCTGTGGGAAGGTACATATATTTTTATTATAACACCCCTCCAAAACTCGTAACCCAGTCGAGTGATGGTTTATGAGCTTCTGTTCACAAAGCACTGTAGAGTCTGGTCTGTGTGGTAAAAAAGTTATATTATTGTTAGAAGGTTCAGTGAATAGTTTACAGTTCTTATTCCCATCGTGTTCAATTTTCCTCTAGCTGCATATTCTTGCTCGCGTCTTTTTTTTTCCCTCTCCACTGTACTTTCTCCTTTTTTTCCTTCCCTCTCTCCCCCACCCTCTTCATTGAGTGATAAGCTATATATAGGGTGTTTTTGTTAGATAGAGGAAAGGTAGTGTACAATAGCATAGCGATTCTTGAGGCGAATGTGAATGTCGTACTTACCATAAGGGATTAGCTACCACAAATAATCTCGCAAGGTCGAAATTATGGTGCTGGGGTTGACGGATACCTATTAGCAACCCGCTATAGGCCCTAGTATACGGAGGGTAGGGGCCTGGCAAACAGGCTGTTCGTGTCGCTCATTAATCTCACCCGTCGATGGCATGAAAAGTACCAGCAGAGAAACTACCCAGAAGTATATTGTAGCGAGTTCCGGGGACAACTACCCTTATCTCCCGGCAGAAGCCACATCGAGGCCGCTGAATACCCAACACGGCAATAGTACGCATTCGCAGGATCGACGGGAGAGAACACCTCTTAACCACCCGGCGAGGCGAAAGGCTACTCAACAATAGTAGAGCACCTTCCCGATCACTAGAAGAAAGTGTCTCCGAAAAGGCAATACTAGCTCCCCCAGCTCCTGCACTGTCGATGCCCCGATCTAGTTTGACGATAGATGGACCAAAGAGCCCAGGTATCCCCCCCCCAATCCCACCTACCAGCACACCGGAGAGGAGGGGAAATGGCATGAATCGTGGTATTCTTTTGTAGGTGTTGATCCGGCCGGAATTAGTGCGATGATACGGTAGACTGCAGAGTGAATTGAGTTAGATTTCTAGTCAATGAAGGTATGGCTAAGGCAGCGTTACCCACCAAGAATGAGTTCAGCAACCGGACGTGCGTATTTTTTTCGTGAGCTCGCGGGGAAGTTTTACTAAGACGTTTGCAATAGGAAAATGTGTGCTTATTTTTGGGAAGTCTTTGATGCTGCTCGGCACGCTCTTGCGATAGTTTTTTCATTCGTTCGGATAAAAGGTTCGGCGATACGCCTTTGGATCGATGCAGCACCGGAAGCAAGAGTCAAAGAGTCGATGAATTGAAGAGCCGGAAGCAAGATGAAAGAGTCGAATGCATGAAGGCTATGGTCCATGGGACTCTTCCGCCGCGGGATTCTTTATTCTTGCTAGCACCGCAGCCCGCAAAAGGGAAGGGAGGCATATGTGGAAGAGAAACGAGATGTGTCGCGATCGCCGGAAGGATAGGAGGAAGACTCCGCTATAGTTTATATACACTCCTATATTTACCGTTAGTTAGCTAATTACCAGTAGTTAGTTGAGCATGAGTGTACAAGGGACAGGCAATAAAAAGTGGTACTGTACAGTACGGTGCCGGGATGGGTGTGTTGATTTTGGACATAATTCTGAAACACTGCAACCGAACTGCCCTCTCATAAAAAATATGTTGTGATGGTGAAGCACCTCTTAAACTGCATCCTTTACTATACAGTCCTCAACCCCAAAGGTTAAGTATCTGTGGCTATAACCACCACAGACAAAAAAAATATATAGAAGAGAGTATGACAGAAGAGTAATATCTATTGTAGATATGGAGAATATTGATCTCTTGAATGAGGCCAGTGGGCTTTAAAGCTTAGCTAAAATTAGGACAGCAATAAACAGGATACTAGTTTAAAGGTATATACACCATGCTGAGCAAGCACCTATAAGTATTTGATTTGTTGGAAAATGTGCTGGAGCAGAGGTCATCTCCATCACTCATAGAGATTTTCCTTTATCAATTGCATAGGATGGGAGGAAACACTGTTTTCCTGAATGTCTCTCTTTCAAGTGTACCACCACCACTAAGACATTACTTATGCACCGTACCACTTTTTATTGCCTGGGCCTTGTACCTACCCCTTCTAGCCGGATTTCAGGGATCATCCAGGAAAAAATATTTCCACTAATGCAACCTATCCCCCAACTACTGGAATCCACCCGACTCAGCCAGTCTTTTTTTTTCCGACCTGTTTGGCCCCCCCCCCGAGTACACAAATTGGTGTTTGTTGATAATTTTCTCCTTAGCGTGAGTGAAAAACTACATGAATTTTAGCTAAAACAACAGTAGATGTAAACACAACCATTTTAAGTTACAACCATAACAGCAAAAACTGGTTTTCCATCTTTTTAGTGCTCAAATGACTCAGCATGCTTAGCGAGTCCAAATGTCCGCAGCATCACAAAGCTCAAATCGTTCTAGGACAAGCTGAGCGTGCCTGGAACCTTTTTTGACGGTTCCGGGCCGCCTAAGCGGCATCGCAAGTAACGATCTACTACTGGGATTATCGTGCCATCAATAGGTACCTCAAGGTAGAATATTGGGTGGGCATCATTGGACAATTTCTTGTGCGTCACTTCAGAAGAACATGGGATTTCTTTGCCCAATAAATCATCGTGAGTGGCTTTAACGCTAGGCACTGGTGACTTGCTTGGAACGCTTGGCTTTTGGTGAGGACTTGATTTTAACTGGCAACCGCAATAATCATATAGGCAGTGGGAGAGCTTCTATCATTTAGAGTAGAAAAGCCTGGCATACGTTAGCTTGAAACTCACGGCATTATCACTACCGATGGGGTTTATGGTTTTTACCAAAAAATGGGTTTACGGTGCCAGTCGTAGTTTATAGAACTAGCTTGGCTTATTCAGGCGCCGCCAATTGCGAGTTTTCGTGGGTAGCTAGTGTGATAATGTTTAACTTGTGCTATAAGCTAGGATATAGAAACCGGTATATATCTGGCCTGATCTTACAGTGTTATACCGATACAATGGTACTGATTTCACACCTTGCAAGTGGCTTGGCTGAGTAGCGCTTCGGAGGTGGATAAGTGGCTGTGCCTGGAGTGTAGCGACAGCACGAGGAAACCCCGCTTTTCCGACGCTAGACCCTGCTTCCCTTCCGCTCCCAGAAAAAACTATCATCAACCAACAATACTCGGTAACCCCTCCTCTTCAACAGCGCAAACAATAGCGAATGGAATATGTCTCAATACACCATCAATGATAGTAACAACTGCCTTAATACCACGAACTCCTTTAATAATGTGTGGAACAACTGTACTGTTGCCGATGATCGGTCTCACCTCCTAACCTGGCTATCACCCCTGGAGCCCGGTTTAAGGCATTGGGATATTCAAGATCGCCGTATTGACGAAGTCGGGGAATGACTGATACAAACTGAGGAATTCAGAAGATGGTGTGGGTTAGATCGAGAGGGTGAAGGTGATAAGGCAGTGCTGTTTTGTTATGGAGATCCGGGAGTCGGTAAGACATTTATCAGGTAACAAGGATCATTCTTTTGGGTGAGAGGAGAGCCCCTGCTAACAACCTGCGATGATAGTTCGCTAGTAGTGGATAGCTTATGCGATCAGTTCAAGGGACAAAACATCGCCGTTACCTGTTTTTACTTCGACTTCGCGGCGCGAAAGGAGCAGTCTGCTGCTAGTATGTTGGGTTCCATGTTGAAGCAGATGGTTAACGGAATGGAAAGGATTCCGGGGGAGATATCACGGGCCTTGCAAGAGCAGCAACGAGCCATTAGTGGCTCGTTGATATCGTGAAGATGCTGCAGCTCATCACATCCTCACACCGCACATTTATGTGCATTGACGCCCTGGACGAGTGTGTAGGGGTACAGCGAGTCAAGCTCCTCGATTCGCTGAAACATATCCTGGAGAAGTCCCCGGGCACTCGAATATTCGTAACCGGAAGGCCACATATTCGGGCTGAGATCGAAAGGCGGCTTGCTGGGCGGACAATAAGTGCATCTATAGGTCCTAGGAAAGACGATATCATCAGGTACCTTCGTGCTAGATTATATGAGGACGAGACGCCGGAAGCTATGGACGAGAGTCTTGAGGCAGATATTCCGGAGAAGATTCCCCAAAATATATCTGAGATGTGCGTAGGGGCAATAATGCTGAGAACCCACCTCACGTTATCCGCTAACAGGCACACGTAGGTTTCTACTCGTTTCCTTAAACATTGAGGCAATCTTACACGAATCGACAATATATCGGAGGCGAGAGAGACTCAATAGAATGACCGATGGATTGGGGTTGGGAGATGCCTACAGTGCCACGATCGAACGGATAAAGACGCAGGATGGTGATAAATCGAGACTTGGGATGGAAGCTTTGATGTGGATCAGCCATGCGGAACGACCGTTGACAGCGGATGAGCTCTGCCACGCCCTAGCGATCGAGCTAGGCTCTAGATATTTCAATGCCGGCAACGTCCCATCGATATCGACATTGGTGGGCTGCTGCCAAGGGCTTATTACTGTGGATAAGGAGGCATCAACTGTGCGACTAATCCACTTTACCCTACAAGAGTATCTTTCCGCCCACCCCAAAATTTTCAGTAGACCTCATTCAGTAATAGCAAAGATTTGCTTGACCTATTTGAATTCCCAACAGGTCAAAGCCCTTTCAACCAGTTTCTCTCCCGATACCAGGAACACACCTTTTCTAGAATATTGTTCCTTATACTGGGGAGTCCATGCGAAAAGGGAACTCTCGGACGACGCAAGATCACTTGCGGTACAGCTACTTCAGGAGTCTGATAGCCTCATGTCCGTCGAATTGCTTTCAAAACACATACAAGATCTAGGTCATCGGAATTTTGATCCTAGTTCCCGGTTCAGTGGACTACACTGGGCATCGTTCTTCGGACTTGTTGGGGTTGTAGGTTCTTTGATCGAGATTGGATGTTATGATATCAACGAAGGGGACTTTTGGGACCATACACCGCTCGCATGGGCTGCTCGGAATGGGCATGAGGGAGTGGTAATAGCACTACTCGGGAGGCAAGAGGTCCACCCCGACAAGCCAGGTAATGACGGTCAAACACCGCTCTCGTTTGCTGCTTGGGGTGGGTATGAGGGAGTGGTGAAGATTCTACTCGGGTGCAAAGAAGTCAACCCCGAAAAGCCAACTGATTACGGCCGAACACCACTCTTGCATGCTGCTTGGGGTGGGCATGAGGGGGTGGTAAGGATACTGCTTGGGCAGGAGGCGGTTGACCCCGACAAGCAAGATGATGCTGGTCAAACACCGCTTTCTTTCGCTGCTGAATATGGGCATGAGGGAGTGGTGAAAATTCTACTCGGGTGCGAAGAGGTCGATCCCGACAAGCCAAATGTTTATGGCCGAACTCCGCTCTTGCATGCTGCTCAGAATGGGCATGAGGGAGTGGTGAATATATTACTCGAGAGGGAAGGAGTTGAGCCCGACAAAGCAGATATTTACGGCCAAACACCACTCTTGTTTGCCGCTTGGCGTGGATATGAAGGGCTGGTAAGAGTACTGCTCGGGCAGGAAGAGGTCAATCCCGACAGGCCGGATGCTGGCGGTCAAACACCGCTCTCTTTTGCTGCTCGGTCTGGACACGAGGAAGTGGTGGAAATGCTACTCCGGCAGGAAGAGGTGAACCCTGACAGGCCCAATGTATACGGCGAAACACCGCTCTTGGGTGCCGCTGGGCATGGACGTGAGGGAGTGGTGAAAATTCTGCTCGGACGGGAAGATGTCAACCGAGACAAGTCAGACAATAACGGCCGAACCGCACTCTTCCGTGCAACTCAGAATAGACACGACGGAGTGGTAAAAATTCTACTCGGGAAGGAAGAGGTCAACCTCGGCAAGCCAGATAATAATGGCTAAGCATCGCTCGTATTCATAGCATGAATAGCGATAAACGGGATATAAAGCATCTACGGTCTTACGAAGCGGCAATCCACAGCACGATATGCGACCTAGGAGACATCACCTCATGGAAATCACCGCCACTCCTTCCCTTTCGGCACGTGTCGCTCGTGTAAGCTACCCTTGGACCTCATCCCTTGTAGGCAAAGGGAATCCCGTGAGATTGGAGTTCGCATGTATCTTCTCACTCCCGTCTGAAACTCCTGTCGGCTTGGCCGCGGAATTCTTATGAGTTTATTTACAAAGTACAGTAGCGTCTAGTCAATGGAGTGAAATGTTTTATTATTGTGAGAAGGTTCAGCCTATAGCTTGTGGTCTTCATTCTATCATATTTGATTTTTCTCTAGCTACAAATCCTTGCCGATGCCTTTCTTCCTTTTTTTCTTCTTCCTTTTTTTCTTTTCTTGTACCCGAGTACATACGGCCTTCCAATTTTTCAAAGCCAAACAGATACATTAAGAGAACAACCAATATAAGAAAATGAAAGCCCAATGCATACAGACAAGTGAGAAAAACCAAAACCATCCAAACGAACTATTCCATCAATCAACCTTGTTCCATGTTTCCACTGTCGGAGGCGGTGGGGGAGATGCCGCTGCCCTTGCCGCTTGAGATCGTTGGCACCGATAGATCCCAAGGTGACAATGAGGGCGCAGTAAGAGAATTAGGGGTGGTGGGTGGGTGGCAAAAAACGCGAGCTGTAGCGAGCTTGGAGACGAGAATGCAAGTTGTAGCGAGCATCGAGGTTCTCACCTGCTGGGAGGTGATGGTTCTATCCCTTCGTTTGATTTCGCGACTCACCCCAGAAGTGTGGCCACGATACTTAAGTGGGCGCGATGCTACATCGAGTATCGTTAGCTATGCAATTGACTTTTCTCCCCTAAACCTCTGGCACCCTCTCTGGTTTATAATGGAGGACACTAGCCCATTTGAGTGATCATGA
>Ga0307507_10013225_pt1 | contig 10052 bp, 16 predicted proteins | sample 7_EM_MG_FD_207223 | JGI IMG/M metagenome (GOLD analysis project Ga0307507, IMG submission 207223) | Populus trichocarpa ectomycorrhiza microbial communities from riparian zone in the Pacific Northwest, United States - 7_EM | ecosystem: Host-associated > Plants > Roots > Unclassified | place... | reverse complement strand
AGATGACATAGTTTCTGTGAGAGATCGTGAGCGTCTTTTCTGGGTTTGTATCGTTCGTGGTTGCTCATCGTGGTCGCTTCCAAAGATGAAGCTTTTGCCGCGAAGCACATGCCCGACCTGGGGCATGACGTGAAAGATTTCAAAGTCTTCTCTTGGAAGTTGACTAATTGGAAAAAACTGGAGAAGAAGTTAACCAGTCAAGAGTTCGAGTGTGGCGGTCATCGATGGTCAATATCTTTCCGCGTTTCATGACGTTATGCATTGAACTGACGTTCCTTTGTTTTTCTCCATCGATAGGAGGATTCTACTCTTCCCTTTTGGTAACGCTAATGCACCTCCGAATGACACCGTCTCTGTCTACCTCGATTATGCCGAACCCAAGAAGGCCCCTGAAGGTTGGCACGCTTGTGCACAGTTTGCCTTGGTTATCTCAAATCCTCATGACCCAACAATTTACACCGCCAGCCGTGCGCATTGTTTATTGTTATGTAGTTTTTAGCTGACATTTTCTTTTAGACGCGAATCATCGCTTCATCGCTGAGGAATGTGACTGGGGCTTTACCCGATTTGGCGAATTGCGCAAACTCTTTACAGTACAAGAAGGATACTCACGACCAACGATTGAAGACGAATCTGCTGATATCACAGTTTACGTTAGAGTTTTGGAAGATCCCACTGGTGTACTCTGGCACAATTTTGTCAAGTATGTGATCAACATTTGATGTTTGTTGACTCTATCTAACCGGTTCTTCAGTTACGATTCAAAGAAAGAAACCGGGTTTGTGGGTCTTAAAAACCAAGGAGCTACCTGTTACATGAACTCCCTCCTTCAATCCTTATACTGTACAAATTTCTTCCGCAAGGTGAGTTGGCAGTCTTTCCCGAGTGCACTTCCAGTAACCTCAGGTCCAGGCTGTGTTTCAAATACCTACAGAAGATGATTTGCCGACTGAAAGCGTTGCTTTGGCATTACAACGGGTGTTTTATCATCTGCAGACGTCCGACCAACCAGTCGGTGAGTAGCGACTGTCTCAAAAAGGTTTGGACAAGCATGACATTTCGCAGGGACCACCGAACTCACGAAATCCTTTGGGTGGAAATCCCTCGACTCTTTTCTACAACATGATGTGCAGGAATTCAATCGTGTATTGCAGGATAAGCTAGAGTCCAAGATGAAGGTATGGTCGCTATAATTTGAAAGACACCATAAGTAATTGCAAGATAGGGCACGAAGGCCGAGGGCGCTATCGCCAAACTCTTCTTGGGAAAGATGAAAAGTTACATCAAATGCGTTAACGTGGAATACGAATCGTCTCGCATCGAAGAATTTAGCGGTGAATTCGTTTTTCCATGACTGAAACATGATATTAATATGACTTAGATATCCAACTCAACGTGAAAGGGATGAAGAACCTCTATGAGTCTTTCAAAGATTATGTTCAGGTTGAAATGCTCGACGGAGAGAACAAGTATCAGGCAGAAGGCTTCGGCCTGCAAGACGCGAAGAAGGGCATCATCTTCGAGTCATTCCCGCCCGTCCTTCATCTTCAATTGAAGCGCTTTGAGTACGACATTCAACGTGATGCCATGGTTAAAATAAATGACCGACATGAATTTCCATTCGAAATCGATCTTGCTGAATTCCTCGATCCTAATGCAGATCGGACTCAGCCATGGGTATACAAGCTTCATGGTGTGCTTGTCCACTCTGGAGATCTTCATGGCGGCCACTATTTCGCCCTCATTAAGCCTGACCGCGAGACCCGTTGGTTGAAATTTGATGACGATAGGGTGACGCCTGTGACCGATAAAGAAGTCCTAGAAGAGAATTACGGTGGTGAACCTTTGTCGGCCCTACCCCCTACCGTTCAACGCAACCAAGTCCGCACGATGAAACGTTTCACTAATGCATATATGTTGGTCTATATCCGGGAATCCGCTATTGATGAAATTCTTGCACCGTTTGCTCCAGAAGATACACCAGCACATTTAAGTATGTTGGGTTTTATAATCTTTGCCTTGTTATTTACATCTCACTGCAGAGAGGCGCTTGGACGAAGAACGAATGCAACTTGAGGCAAAGAAGAGGGAGCGTGAAGAACAACATCTTTTTTTGACAGCCAAGGTGAGCAGTGCTTTCCTGGTGGTTTATCATTCATGGGCTTGACCATTTTCTAGGTCATCACTGATGAGACCTTCGCTCGTCACGAGGGCTTTGATTTAGCGACCTTTGACGAGAGGAATTGGCAACCGTCTGAGCTTCCCAGCTTCCGTGTCCTCAAAGCAGAAAACTACAGCATTTTTAAGAACCGTGTCGCACTCCACTTCAACTATCCAGAGAATCAAATTCGACTTTGGGTGCTCGTCAATCGTCAAAACAAAACGGTCAGGCCAGACACGCCGATTCCGGAAAATGAACCCGCTTTGAGTAGGCCATTCTTTTCGCGTACTAAAGAGTTGTAATTGAATACCTATACAGCTGTGGAGGTCATAAGGAACAATATGGCGGCAAGGCAAAGTGATCTCAGGTTATACCTTGATATCATTCCAGATCCATCAAAAGTAAGGCGAGGGAATTGATCACTTTTTAAAATCTAATCATCTCTTTCGTGCCAGCCGGATATTCCTCCCCAGTCAATCATGGTTTTCCTCAAACATTTCGATACTTCAAAACAGACACTCTGTGGTATTGGGAAAGTCTACATCCCAAAAACAGCCAAAGTCGCTGATCTTGTGCCATTAATCAACGAGCGTATGCGTTGGCCGCCAGGAACACCTCTCAAGCTTTTCGAGGAAATCAAACCCGGAATGATTGAATTGATGAAGCTGAAATTTTCTTTCAGCCAAAGTGAAATTCAGGATGGCGATATCATTTGTTTCCAGGTGGACCTGTCCGAGAAAGAGTAAGGCTTCTTCAAGTATCGTCATTTAACCAAATTTTGATTGCAAACAGGATCCATGACGTTGAAGCTCAAAATCTCTACCCAAATCCATTGCAATTCTACGACTTCCTGCAAAATCGTGTAATGATCATCTTCAAGCCGAAATTCGAAGAAGCCAATTCCGAAACCGAGTTCAGCCTTGTGCTGAGTAAGAAGCATACTTACGATCTGGTTGGTATGATATATATCAGTAAACTTTCGTATTGACCCTCTCTTTAGATGTCTCACAGAGCTGGGGAGTATTTGCGACACGACTCCATTAAGCTACGATTTACCACAACCAATCCGACCACGGGTCAACCCAAAGCTATTCTAAAGCGATCCTTAAACCAAAGCATAGCGGAGATCATGGCGCCGATCTATGCTAGTCCAACTACGACAATGATCCTTTATGAAAAGCTAGATGTCAGCATTGTCGAGCTTGAAACCAAGCGGAGTCTCAAAGTAGTATGGACTGGTATCCATAACAAGGAAGAAGGGATTCATCAATTCTTACTTCCTAAGACGAACATGGTACACGACCTAGCAGACAATCTCGCAAGAGTAGTGAAGCTGTTACCTGGTGGAACTAGCAAGATCCGTATCTTCGAAATTTCCAAGGACGGGAAGACACAGAAAGAATTCACAGGCTCGGAGATGATTGGAAACATCCCTGAACCAGTGGAGCTTTACGCAGAGGTGTGTTGTAATTGCATCCATTTCAACCTTTTCTTAAGCGATTACAGGAGGTCCCTCGAGAAGAACTTGAGGCTGACGACTCTGACAAGGTCATTGGTGTTTTCCATTTCTCAAAAGAGTTGTCACGGACGCATGGCGTGCCTTTCAAGTTCGTTGTGAAGCGGGTTCGTGGCCTTCCTTGATTTTCTTGCAACAAATCTCAAAATGCTACAGGGAGAGAAATTTATAGAAACGAAGAAACGTCTACAAGCACGATTAGGTGTATCGGACAAAGAGATTGCCAAGTACCGTTTTGCTATTATCCAGGTTTCTACCTTCAAACAACCATCCTATATTGAAGATGGTTAGTTCTTTACCATCTCCCTAACAAAACAACTGAGAAGTGTTTACAGAGGACGCGATATATGAGCACCAATTTGCTCCAGAGGATGTCCTGGGCTTAGACCATGTCGATAAATCAGGGAAAACGCGTGCAGGTGCAGGCGAGAAGGCTATAGTCATCCGTGGATAATTCGGGATTCTAGCTTAATACTAGGTACCTCCAACTTCACCACTATTTCGTAGTTTTCATTACTGTAGCTCTCAGACATATCACACTTGTTTTTTTAAGAAGCCAACTTCGATGAGTGAATGAGACAAATATAATGGACAATAGGTATAAGTCTGGTAAAGGATTACTTCCGCTTCTTTGTTTTCTTCTTTGGCTGCAATTCTAATTAGTACTCTATGCAATGCATGTGCTAGATTCACTGACGCTTTTCGAACTTGCGGGAGTAGCAACAGAGCCTTCACCATCACTGGAGACGACAGTTTCGGGGTAGGGAGACGAAGGTGACAATAATCCGTTCGATACCTTGCTTGATGACGGCCGGGCTGCTGTTGGGGTCGTATCCACACTAGAGGCATTGGTTGTGCTTCTGTTCAGGTCGTATTTTGTCACTTTTGAGGAGTGTCAACGCCGAACGACAGGTGAGGAATATGCATGAGTTCGTACCGATTTCTTCTTTGGTTTCATTTATACGCTCTACTGTGGTACGCATTTTCTCGTTCACCAGCATCTCATTTGCAGTTGCAAAGATGGCCTGCCCCCAACCCTCCACGAATGAGTTTGCCTCCGAAACAACCTCCATAATCTCGACTTCTAATTCTTTCTCTGCCGCAAGTAAGCTATTCCATAGATTGTCACCTACTGAGCCTTTCTGAAGCAAATTCTGCAGAGCGGGTTTGTCTTCACGAATTCGAAGGACACGCTGAACATCTGCCATTGCACGTCGCACGAGAGCTGCTTTCAAGAGGGATTCCTGCGCAGGTGGGTCTTTTTTCTGGAGTAGTGTAATATATGCATTCCGTTCCGGATGCGATGGGAAGTATGGCTCGTATACTTTTCCTACACCAAGTTAGAGCGGTGACTCTTATGCAGGGAATGGTACATACTTGAAGTGTGCTTTCTGTAAAAGAAGCTGAAAACAAAAAGGCCCCCGAATATTATTATGAGGTATGCAACAGGGACGAGGACGGACGCCATCGATATCAGTCGGTATCCCAGTAAGCAGGAGAGTTTGAAGTGTGGGCTGCTGGCGGGTAATTATGTACGTATGTTTGAAACGGGAATACCCGGGCCGCCACTTCTTCCGAGCCCGTGTCATTACATTGGTGCCAATCATGAGTCTCCTTATACGTCAAACTTGCTTGCATGGCACCTCTGTGTCCTCTAGACGGTTTATATCTACCAAGGTTTGGTTCTCTTACCTCTCTGTTGGGTGTAGTTGACGCTTGTAGTCGCTGCGGGAGACTCTGGAGGAAGTAATTCCCCTGAAGCGAGAGCAACTCAATAATCTTGTATGTTTTCCAATAACGCGGCAAGACAACTACCGTAAGCATTACTTTAGAAAACACGTCATGGTCAGGCGGTCGTTGGAGCAGTCAAAGTATGACCCGTTCGTTACTTCTTACGCCGTGCTGAGCGTCTTTAGGTAGAGAATATCATCGGCGGTATGAGGGGTCTAAAAGCAATGTTATGGGATGCATCTGTACTTGACCCCATCGAGGTACTTATTTTTGAGCCCCGAGCTATTCCTTTTCAAGTGTATGTCAGGGCATCCGCTTTCATGGATTGTCAATCCCAGACTGTCAAAAGGTTCTTCCTTCTGCTCCGGGTGGGAAGGAAATAATTCCAGAGAGCATGCTTTGGCTCCTTCTTACCGGCAAAGTCCCAACAGAGGAACAAACTGTTGCTTTATCAAAGGAATTAGCGGAGAGAGCAGCGCTTCCCAACTTCGTCGAGAAGTTAGTTGATTCGTGAGTCAAACCAATGTTCAATATGCCCTTCTTGTTCAACAACCATATCCCAGTTTCCCAAAAGAACTACATCCTATGACACAGTTGGGCATGGCAGTCGCCGCCCTGAATCACGACAGTACTTTCCAAGCCGCTTATGAAAAGGGGATCAAGAAATCAGAATACTGGACATATACATTCGAAGATTGCATCAATCTTTTAGCCAGACTACCAACTCTGGCTGCCCGTATATATCGCAACATATATAAGCCAGGAAAAGAGTTGACACCAATAGATAGAAATTTAGATCTCGTTGGTACGCAATTCCATTCCCAGCTGTTGACGGGTTCTAATTCTCGTTACAGGCAATTACTCAAATATGCTTGGATACGGGGACAATCACAATCTCACCGAATACCTGCGCCTTTATATTGCTTTGCACGGTGATCATGAGGGTGGAAATGCATCAGCTCATACAGCCCGTAAAGCTTGTTGATTTTTCTTCGGATTTGCAGTATGCTGAGATTGATTGCATAGACTTAGTTGGATCTACGCTCTCTGATCCATATCTTGCGTACTCGGCCGCCCTTTTTGCATTGGCAGGGCCATTGCATGGGTTTGACCCCTTGGTTTCTTCGTGTCTTGAATGATTGATTGTTTCTTTTAGGCTTGCTAACCAGGAGGTCTTGAGGTGGCAGATCGCTATGCAAAAGGAACTTGGAGAGAACATCACACTCGGAAACATTAAGAATTATCTTTGGAAGACACTGAAGAGTGGCCAGGTTGTACCAGGGTAAATACTCATACATCGAAGTCATTCTAGCTGATCTTGGCTAATTCAGGTACGGACATGGTGTTCTGCGCAACCCTGATCCTCGTTTCATCGCTCTCCAGCAGTTCTGTGACTCCAGACCTGAGCTGAAGAGCAGTCCTATCATTGATCTTGTGAACAAGGTCAGAATTCATAGCATTTGGTCTATTGATGCTTATTTTCGATCTTTTGAAGACCTTCCAAGTTGCCCCGGATGTTCTCAAAGAGCATGGGAAGGTACAGTAAAGCTTCCTTGGCTTTTCTCGTTTTTTTCTAGACGATTCCATTAGACCAAGAACCCATACCCGAATGTCGATGCCACATCTGGCTGTGTTTTGTACCATTACGGTCTGACTGAGTTCAAGGTGAATGATTTTGTCAGCATTCCTCTGTCGGCGAGTCTGACTACTTTTTTCAGTACTATACTGTAATTTTTGGTGTCTCGAGAGGTAATTATGCAACTTGAAATGAGACAACTGGCTCACCCCTTTTATCCAGCACTCGGTGCTTTAACCCAACTAGTATGGGCGCGTGGTAAGCGGAACCAAGTCTCGTTCAGGTTGCCCACTCATAACTTGGATATAGCTCTCGGGCTTCCTCTTGAGCGACCCAAGTGTTAGTATTTTTTCAATGTATCCCGTTGTACACTTATTCATTGATCGTTTTAGCCGTATCCATGGATGTCCTGGAAAAAATGACTGGGGGCCAGTGAGCTGGCATAGAATTGTTGAATGAACCGTGATGAAGTGAGTTCACGCGATCTTTGTAAGTTTAGGGGAGAACATACAACATTTATTGACTCAACAGTTTTACACGAAGAACTTCGACGAGCAGGACGTAGATGAAAAGATATCTGGATAAATACAGAAAACTACCTAAAGAATCCTACGCAACGAGTTCATATGGATCGACAATAGATAATGTCCGCAGAACAAGGGTATACCTCTCAACCAATGCTAAAATGGTAATTTCAACCAAAATGAGCCAGATTAATGAAACCCAGAGAGATGAGAATGGCGACACCGCCTAAAACCGTGCCGTTTGTCCTTGACCAAGAGGTGGTCCCTGAGTATGTGGGGGTCCTTGTGCATGTGGGGGTACTTGTGCATGTGGAGGCCGGCCTCCGACAGCACCAGGGGGACCTTGAAACAAGGGCCCTGGCGGGTGAATTTGCATGTGAGGAGGCGCACCAGGTCCCGGCATTGGTCCTGGCCCGGGTCTAAAGCCAGGTGGCACAAAGCCTGGGGGGCCGCCTGGTCCATGCGGAGGACCAAAGGCTCCAGGAGGGGGCCCCTGGCCCGGAGGGAATCGTCCAAATGGTGGAACGAAGCCTGGTCTTCCTCCTGGTGGGGGGCCTTGCATGGGACCAGGTGGCATATTAGGGCCTGGAGGATTAGGACCACCAGAGCTGGGGGGACCTCCAGACATCGGACCTGGGTTGGGTCCCGGTCCAGCGCCAGGGCCCGGTCGATTTGCAGGAGGGGGGGCAGGACCATTGGAAGGCCCGCCATCGCGCAGCGTAACCGGTGCAGGACGCGCGTTGCCAGCGTTGGTTGTATTTGCAGATGGGGGAGGATTCTTTTCAGCCGCCTTCATAATCTCATCACTAAAAGAGATATTTGAATCAATCTAGGAAGAGTGATATGCGATAAAAACTTACTCAAGAAGATTGAGGGCGGCACAGAGTACAACCCATTCGACGCAATCTTCGTTTCCTTCTCCCAGGGTCTGCCATACGGCCTTCTCTTCTGGAGTTTTTCCAGTGATACTGATCCGCGTACCTCCGCCATTGGGGTTTTTCTGGATCTTACCGAATTCGATGCGTTTGGGTGGTATGTTGTGCCCAGCGTATGCGAAATAGAACATGCTCCAGAAAGCGGCATTCGGGTTTGGTTTTGAGATCTGAAAAAGAGGAAGATCTGCAGAATCAGGGGAAGGAAGAGATAGCTTGTATATCGGGGAGATGACGCCGGTGTTGGCAATCGACCATTTGAGATTTCGCGAGGCTTCGCATTTAACTACACGCGATGGCGATGATCCATGCCCTGGATCTGAAGCGGAAGCTTTTCCTGGTTCGCGCGGACGAGGAGGGAATAACTTGGCTACGCAGAGATCACCTTGGGGGGAGGGCGTTAAGAGATAGTTTTCTGTGTTCTGTGGGCATGAAAGTCAGTTAGATGCACGATATTAGAAATTAAAATCTTCACATAGTTTGTGTGCAAGTAAGAATATAAGATATTGGACGGCTGGCCTGTTCAGAATTTGGTCAGTAAACTTGTCTGCATTGATAGGAGAATGGGGGGTACCATGGGGGGTAACGATGAGTGTTGGGAGGTGATTTGGGATGGGCGGATGTGAAGGCGATGTATACACTGAGTATATCGCTGCAAAAGCTGTGAGCAGAGTACATGTAACGACGAAGAGGACTTACCGGCCATCGGGGTGAAGACAAGAACTATAAACACCCGTAGTTAGCCTGGATCAAAGTCGTTGTCCTGAGGTTGTCACACGCGTGACTGCTGTTGAATAACCCTTGCAAGTTGCCATCGATTCTCTCTCCTTCTCGTCGCGCAACATGAAGAGCATTAAAAAGATGTCGCTAGTATGTTTGTCTTATATTCTGCATGACCTCTGCTAATTTTATGCTCTGCAGTCCATTCGTAAAGGCTCTCTGGAGTCGAATTCGGGAAAAAAGGACTCAAAGTACTCTTCCCAACCTTCGTCTTCCGGCTCCTCTCAGTCCTCTGTTACTCCTCCTCCTCCTCCTCCGAAGAATCTTGGAACGCATCAGGCCAATTCAAATAGTCTCTCAAACTCAAATTATGTCCCGAGTACATCGGCATCATCAGCCAGATCGGTTGTTCAGTCTCTTCAAGATCAAAGGCGACCTTCAAGCGACCCTCCTGCACCTCCCATTGTCATCGTCAGCCATGATCAATCATTAGACAGCTCGTCGAAATTAGGGAGCACTGCTACAATTCAAGACAAACTTTCAACCGGTTTTGATTCGACAAACGGAACCTTACCAAGAAACCCTGCGCTCGGTCGGCTTCGCCCTGGCCCAAAGGATACTATCCCTATGGTTGGAAAACCACCCCGCAAACAGAGGAGTAGCAGGTTTGTGGTCACTGACAAAGTTGAGATTGAGCGTCTTCCACCCTTCAATGGTTCGTGTCACTCCACGATCGCGTTTGCATCTTGCAGTCGGTTCACACCTATTTTTTTCATTCAGAGACTCCTCCAAGCGAACGACCGCAGCTTTTCATCAGAAAACTTCATCAGTGCCGTGTCGTGTTCGATTTCAACGACGCAAGCTCTGAGCTCAAGGGAAAACAAATCAAGGC
>Ga0307507_10013224_pt1 | contig 10053 bp, 4 predicted proteins | sample 7_EM_MG_FD_207223 | JGI IMG/M metagenome (GOLD analysis project Ga0307507, IMG submission 207223) | Populus trichocarpa ectomycorrhiza microbial communities from riparian zone in the Pacific Northwest, United States - 7_EM | ecosystem: Host-associated > Plants > Roots > Unclassified | place... | reverse complement strand
AATATTTTTAGTATCTACTTAATACCTAGATAGGTTTTATAAAATATTCTAGTATTTTTAAGGCTCTATGGGGGGTTTTCTGGTGGATAGTAATATAACTGCCTAATTAGGAAGGTGCAAAAACTTTGGTTACCGACTACTGTATACCGCTTCGAAAGCCATTTTGCGCGTGAAATACCTGTACATACTTGACGCGTAGTGGTGAGGTGGTCGTCGGTCAGCACATGAGCACTCCTGTCAACTGTGTCGGGATAATGAAATCGTGGCTGTGGCCGAACAGGGCATCCTGGATACATTTCGTACAATACGTTGCGATATCGTCTTAAACCAGCGGTGACTTCGAGAAACTGTACTCCTGTGTCGTCAGGTGTAGTAGTAAAGCATCAATTTGTAGAAGGAAAACCGAATTGTTGGAGAATGTGTTGCAGGTCTAATCAATCGGAAAATTGGTAGGGATTTGACAGTGGTCGCACGACAGCCCAGCCCACCAGCCTAAACGTCACCCTTGTTGCACAGCCACCCCGCCCTCCGCCCCAGCCGAAAAAGCTCGAGACAACGTCTCAAGAGCCCGTCCTTGCTCTCTACAAGCAATCATTAACAGAGCTCTATACCTCAAGATGCCTCTAGGAATCAACAACCCGCTCCCCTCTTCTATGAGAAGTGCGTATTACCTCCACTGGGCGGTTTTGGCTATGACGTCGCTGATGGGTGCTCAGGTGAATGCAGAAAGACTGGGAAGATTCTAGCGTCTTTCGTTGACCCACGACAATCATTCGGACCAGACAAGATCATTCCGCCTCAGATACTTGCAAATGCGAAGGTGTGTGATTCTCATTCTGGAGGAGAGACCGACCTTTCAATTCCACTGTATCCCCCCCAAAAACAATCCAGCCTTAGGCAGCTAGACCTCGCTTCTAACGATTAAAATCTGTATAGGGCCTCGCAATCCTTACTGTCTTCAAAGCCGGATTCCTAGGTACTGCGCGCTTCGGCTCCGGTGTTGTTGTTGCGCGTCTTGTGGACGGAACCTGGTCCGCACCGACGGCCATCGGCACGTTGGGCGGCGGATTTGGCGGACAGATCGGCTTCGAGCTTACCGACTTCGTGTTCATCCTTAACGACGCATCCGCGGTCAAAACATTTGCGCAGGCAGGATCAATTACACTGGGAGGCAATGTCTCGATAGCTGCAGGGCCGGTTGGGCGAAATGCAGAAGCGGCAGGCGCGGCTAGCTTGAAGAGCGTCGCAGGGATATTCTCATACTCGAAGACCAAGGGCTTGTTCGCCGGTGTGTCTTTGGAAGGCAGCGCGATCATTGAGCGAAGAGATGCGAACGAGAAACTCTACGGCAGACGGTGGACGGCGCAGGAGCTTCTCAGCGGCCAAGTTCCCGTTCCACCCGCAGCAGAGCCGCTCATGCGGGTCTTGCACTCGCGGGTTTTCTCCGGTGTCGCAGGTGCTGCGAGTGCGGACGCCATGTACAACGACATCCCCGTATACGATGATGCACATGAAGACGTGGTCTGGCAAGGGCGGAGAGGATCCGCGTACGGTGAGGGTGTAAGGACGAACCGAACGGGAGCAACTGCTGATGATGACGACTACGTTTATCATGACAAGCCTCAACGCTCTAGCACATGGGCAGATGATGTCTACGACCGCACTCCTTCGCAAGGAGTCAACCGCTCGTTCACCACGCGGGCCAATCCAAACGAAACCTTCCATCGCCTTGAGAGCCGCAATCGTAGTGGTAGCGGTTTCAGCGATGACTTCAATTTCAATGGCAAACCAAGGCCGACCCGACCTACAGCGCCGAAGCCGGTGTTTAAGAAAGCCATGATGGGCCCGGGCCAGGCGATCGCGAAGTTTACCTTTGAACCGGATCAACCGGGTGATTTGGGTTTCAAGAAGGGCGAGGTTATTACTATTTTGAAGAAGACAGAAAATGAGACGGATTGGTGGACCGGGAGGATTGGAAATCGAGAAGGAATATTCCCAAGGTAATCAGATGCAGGATGCTTGAAATTTAGTCATTTGCTAACGGAGTTTCCCAGCAACTACGTCGAAACAATCTGATCTAACCAACAACACTATACTACGAGGCCCAACGAACACCCACGAATTCTTTACCACCAGAGCTCCTGTCACTACCCTCCATATATCCTTAGTCTCCTTCAACATATCTAGACCGATCACCGTAAGCTTTGTTTTCGTACGGCGTTGGATATACATCCTCTAGGTCGTTGTCAGAGAGCGGGTCTATTATTTCTTTGGAGGGCATAGCAAGGCGTCTGGAGGACTTTCATTTCGAACCTATCCATTTTTATATCCTCGAACCTCTCCCACTTCGCCCTTTGCATCCGTGAACAAATCCACATAGCTATCCCGCGGACCGCACCGGTCCCGCGCTATATTTAGGAGATCTCGGTTGCCGTCTGTCGCTTACTGAGATAGAGTAACCTTTAAGCGCCGACGCCTTAATATTAAAGACCTCCTTACCTTATAAAGTAAAATCCATATCAGCTGCGATATCTAGACGTCGACAAATAGAATGTCACTACTCAGTGTAGTAGCCTACTTAGTTAATAAAGGTAGCAAGTTATAATTAATCCTTATAGGACTTCTACGGATACGGATCGTATATAGCTAAGAACGTAGCAATAGCTTTAGCAACGATTATTTAGAAGTATTAATTTAAATATAAGTTTAGCTACTTAATAGCTAATAACGCCACTAATAATAACAAGCTCTACGAATTGTAACTGGTTCGTACAAATGCTTCTAAACCGAAGCTTGTAGATTGCTACTATACAAGAATACTAAGCTAAGGAGAAGAAGGAGAAGAAGACTGTCGGAGACTGATGAGATATAAGGGGTCGCCAAGGCGCTAGTGGCAAGCGAGCCAATGGCGATTTTCCATACCGGGCATGGAAAATCCTGATTGGTTAGCTCTACGAGTAGTGCTAATAGATTGCCCAGAAATGCGGCAAATTGCGGCAAATTGCCCTGGAAACGGCAATATAGCAGGTGACGCGCTCTAGCACCGTTACATCACCCCCCCCTCCAAAAAAGCCTGCCCTTAGGCTTTGTCCGAGTTCTTTATTATTATTTAGGTTATTATAGTTATCTAACCCCTTTTCCTAGTATTTAATCCAGCTATCTAATTTACGTGGAGGTCTAGGGAGGTCTAGGTAGGCTAGGTAGAAATCTTATAGCTTATAAGAGAGTACTTAAAATTAGATATAGGGTACCATTCTTAATCTTTATTATAACCTACCTAGCTTATATAGTATTTTAAGGTACTACGGTTTTTCTTAACTACTAAAATCTCTTTAACTTCCTATTTTTTGTCCTCTATAATTTAAATTAGCAGTAGGGAGTTATTATACTATCTAGGTAATGGGTTGTCTATAGCCTTCTATAGTTAGTCTAAAGAGAAGACAGGGTGGATCTTTATTAACTCTAGTAGCTTAACCTTAAAAAAGTGCCCTACCTTCTTAGGGATCTTATAGGGGCTAGCTATTTAGTGGTTTAGCTTATAGCTTGGCCTCTAGGTCTTCTAGTTCTTTATTAATACCTATGCCTTATCTCCTATATAGAAGTCTACCTTATAATAATATTAGTTTATATCAGCCTCTTTCTTCTCTTATACCTTTTTTATAATTACTTAAGCAGTCTCCTAGGCTCTATATATTCTCTTAGTAAATATCTAGGCCTCTTTATAGCTAAGGCGTTTACGGGCCATTATAGGTCCTATAGGTCTATTCCAATTAAAAAATGTTTATGGCTTATATCTATAGAGTAACTTAAATAGTAATATTCCTATACTATTATAAGGGAGCGTAAGCTGTGCGTGGTCTATTATAGGCAGTAGTTCTAACTAGTTATCCTAGTAGTAATTAATAAAGGGGCGAAGTCGCTGGTTAAGGTATTAGTTTATAATCTTAGTTTAGCTATTAGTCTAAGGATAGAATATAATAAAGAGTTTAATCTTAATTCTAAAGATATAGTAGAATTTATCTTAGAAGTCTAATATAAACTAGGGTCTATAATTAGAAATAATTAACTTAGGAGCGCTATAGATCCGGTAAATGTTATTAATATATATATAGGCCATATCTTTTGCAGTTATAGTCTTAAAGTAGGGGAGGGAAATAGCTTATTTGCTTAGTTAGTTAACTATTATAAAGGCCATATTATAGCCATATTTATCCTTTAAGAATGATTTAAAGTTTATTATAATATACTGCCAAGGGCATTTAGGAACTAGTAGTAGTTATAACTATCTAGGGGTTTAATCCCTAGGGGTATCTACCCATTTATAAGTATAACAATTTTTAATAAATTATTCTATATTAGACAGGTGTGACAGTGCTAGAGCGCGTTACCTGCCAAATTCTGCCAAATTCTACTACCTAGCATACTGTCTAATACTATCTAATACTATCTAGTACTGTTTCTTACTGTTTGCTCGCCTACTATTGGCTTGTCTACTATTAGCGCCTTAGCGGCCCGCGCTACCTATTTGTCTATATAAGCCCTCGCGGCCACCTTTCCTCCTCCTTAGCTTAGTATCTTTATTAGATAGCAATCCACAAGCTTTAGTTTAGAGGCATTTATGTGAGCCGTTACATTATACTAAGCTCTCCCTACATTGCCTGGGAAGGCCTTAATAATATCCCACCCTAAAAAGAAGACCTTTATCTGCAATAACGCGTTAACACGTTATACTTAGACATTAAAGAAAACTTACACTACTACGCCTAAAAAGGCCCTAACAATATCCCACTTTATAGGCCAGACTATACTTAACCTATACCCCTAAAAAAACCCCAGAATTAAAACCGAATTATATAATTCTAATAAACCTTAGGAGGTTAACAATAGTACCCAAATCAAGCTTATTTAAAAAACCTACCTCTATCTAAGAGGAATATAAGATCTAATTAGGATTAGAAATTAAAGATAATAATAATGTTATAGATGTATACAAGCAGATTTGTGCCCTTACAGCTAATTAGAAGGTTAATTATCTTTAAGCCTAAAGTATATAAGAGACTCTAAAGGAGATCCTAAAAAGCCTTACTGCCTTATAAAATAGCCTAGCCTCCCCCTTATAAAGCCTTAGTTAACCCATTTACTTAACCAAATATAATATACTAGAGAGTACGGATATAATAATAAAGCAATTAAAGTCCGTTAAGCTCCCTAACCCCCTACTATTATTAAATAGTATAGACCCGACTTTTAAAAACTAGAGAATCTAAGTGCGAGGAAAGCTTTATGTTAACTATAACTACTTCCCCTCTAAAGAAGCTAAAATACTCTACCTCTTTAGTTAAACTATTAGGGACGCGCAGTAATACCTCTAGGCCAAGTTTAAGGACGAGTTACCTATTTGGTTTATATCTGTTATTAAGATAATATAGCACCTAGCTACTATCTATATTAATCTAAATAAAGTATAGGATGCCTATTATAACTATAATTGCCTAATAATAAAATTAAACTAGTCCTTTACTAAGTTCTAGACTTAGTTCTTACACCTAGCAGGCAAAGGCCAGGTTCTCCCTAGGAACTACTGTTTAGACCTATATAATAAGCTAACGGTCTAGCTATAAGAGAAGATTATAGTAGCCTTAAACAACCTACTAACCTACCAAAAACTCGCAGCCTAATATTTGTTGCTAGATTTAGAACTAAAATAAATTAATACTTATTCTAATTAACTAAAGTGGCCCTATAGCAACCGTAACCTATCTATTATACTAACGGGAACTAGTATTAGAAGATAAATTATAACCGCCCTTACACTAAAGGCGGTTATGACTGCCTACCTATAAGTCTCGCCCAACCCGCTACGCATAATACCTCCAACTAATACTTATCGCAATACCCTAATTAACCCTACTATGGTTACATGCTTCTATTATGGAAAGAATAGCCACTTTATCTTATTCTACCTAGAGCTAAAGGATATAGGTAATATTAAGGAGATAGAAAAAGAAGAAATATTTAATAAGTTGGGAAAAGAAGAACCTTAGGGAAAGACTCCCCCCTAGGGTATCCTATTAATCTTAAGGAGATTAATCTAAGTTAGCTAATAGGTAGAAAACACTTTATAGTTCTATATATAGTATCTTAAAATAGATATAGAGTTAATATAACTGCCCTTGTTAATACTAGAGTAAATAGCTTTATCTTTATAAATACTACTTATATAAATAACGTTGCTAAGTTCTTAAATATAAATGCTACCCAACTAGAGAAGCCTATTTAAGTAAAAGGCTATAACAGTTAAGCCGGTAAGCCGGTTACCTATATCTTAAAGCTATATATTTCTATTAATAGACGACGCTAATATAGCATTCCCTTTTATATTCTAAACCTAGGTTCCCACAATATTATCCTTAACTAAAAATGGATGTCCTACTTTAATATTTGGTTAAATATCTAATAAAGATAGTTTGTCTAGCCGGAGAATAGACTAAGACTACCTTTCTTTACTAGAGAAATTTGGACTAACTATAAAACACTAGCCGTGAAGGCTGACCTATTCTATTAGTAGGATGTTAGGGACCGTAACCTAGCCTTTACCTAAGAAGATGCCCGCCGTGAGGCCAGTAGGAACTCTATACCAATAATAATACTCCCCTAAAGTGCTATAGTCAAGGAGCACTCTACTTATAGAAGTAGAACAAATAGTAATATAGGCGACTTCTAAATTGCGGAGATCTAGCCAATATGGAAGAGGACGTACTAATAGAATATAAAGGATAACCTTTAGAAGATATAACAAGAGCTAGAGGGAGTGAAGATAATGCCGACGCACTAAAGGTCCGCAAGGCTATAGACACCCCTGCTATTATATAACCCCCCTCTAGTAGACATAGCGGTAATTGGTGCTATAGGTTTCCACTTTAATATATATTAAAAGGATAATAAGGTCTTTATAACTAGATTATTAATAAAAAGGAAGAGGGGCTAGTAGAGGAAACTAATAAGGAGCTAGTTAAGCGCCTCCTCCCTACTTACCTCTTAGACTATAGAGACGCGTTCTTAAAAGTAGCTTTAGATATACTACCCCCCTACCAAACTTATAATTATAAGATTTAGTTAGAAGCCAATAACTTGCCAGGCTATAGCCTCCTCTACTAATAATTAACGGATAAGCTAAAAGTAATAAAGTAGTACTTAATTAACAACCTTAATAAAGGGTTTATTGAGCCAAGTTAAGCCCCTTTTACTTCCCCTATTCTATTTATAAAAAAGCCTAATAAAGGCCTTTGTTTTTATATTAACTATTAAAAGCTAAATACTATTACTTAAAAGGATTAGTACCCTATTCCTTTAATTAATAAGACCCTTACACGTCTAAGCCGGGCAAAGATCTTTACTAAACTTAATATCCGCTAAGCTTTCTACTAAATTAGAATAAACCCTATATCTAAAAATTTAATAACGTTCTATATCCGTTATAGGTCCTATAAATATAAAGTTCTTCTATTTAAACTAACTAATAGACCGGCCACGTACCAAAGGTATATAAATAACGTTCTTTTTAATTACCTTAACAAATTCTGTACAGTATACCTAGACGATATTCTTATATACTTAGATAATAAACTTAAGTACTAAGTTTATATTAAGAAGGTCCTAAAGAGATTACGGAACGCAGGCTTATAAGTTAATATTAAGAAATATAAATTTGGGGTAAAACGCATAAAGTACCTCAGGTTTATAGTAAGTATAGATAGGATTAAAGTTAACCCTAAGAAGGTTAACGTAATCCATAACTAGAAACCCCCTTATACTATAAAGGGGATCTAGTCCTTTCTTAGTTTTTATAATTTCTATCGCCAATTTATCTGCGATTACGGGGTTATGGTAAAGCCTCTTATACAACTTACCTAGAAAGACACGCCTTTTATCTTTAATAATGACTATATAGAAGCCTTTGGAGAGTTAAAAGATTAGCTTATCTTTTCTTAAATCCTTTATTACTATAACCCGGACCTTAAATTAATGCTAGAAACGGACGCGTCTAATAGAGTTATAGTGGGAATCCTATTACAGTTATATCCAGACGGTAAATAGTACCCTATTACTTTCTTTTTAAAAATAATAGACCTAGCTAAGTATAACTATAAAGTATATAATAAAGAAATGCTAGCTATAATCTAATTACTATTCTAATAGCGCGTAGAGCTAGAAGGCACGAACTCCTAGATTAAGTTATATACGGATTACAAAGCCCTAGAGTACTTTATAACTATAAAGCAGCTTACTGGATAATAAGCCCACTAGGCTAAAATACTCTCCTAATTCTTCTTTATAATTATATATTACTCTAGCAAGCAAAACTCTAAGGCTAATATATTAACCTAAAGGGAATAAGATATAGGACCTTAGGATAAGCTAAAGGCCTAATACCGGACGCGCGCCCTCCTTTACCCCAAATAGCTTAACCCGCAGATCCTTAAGGAGCTAGACTCTAAACGGAATAATTTAGCACCTATAGAAGGAGAAGTCTTAGACGAAATAATAGGGCTAATTAATTATATCCTAACTACAAACCGTACGGCCAACTCCCTAAAGGCCCTCCGCAACTAAGCTATAAAAGGTAACCCTAATTTAGAAATAGAAGAGGGACTGCTCTTATACTAGGAACAGCTTATAGTTCCAAACATCAATAACCTATAAACAGAGCTAATCTATAAAGCCCACTGTTAAGTCTCTATGGCATATCCTAGTTAAGACAAGACCCACCAACTACTAGCGCCCCATTACTACTGGCGAGGACTTCTACCTAATATGGCACGATTTATTAGGAACTGCCACGCCTATAGACGCGTAGATGCCCCTAAGGATTAAACTTCTAGATAGCTACAACCGCTGCCAGTTCTAAAACGCCCTTAGCAACATATTATAATAGACTTTAAGTCGTTTCCAAAGGACGCCCACGGCCACGATGCGGCCTTTATAGTAATTAACCAATTATACAAGCAATCTGTCTCCCTCCCGTATTTTAAGACCACAACTATAAAGGATATGGCCCGCCTCTACGTCAATAATGTGACGGTTCGTCTACATAGCTACCATCGAGGCGTCGTCGGTCACGGATCAACGTTGCCCCAACGTTGCCCCGACGACCGAATATGAACATAGTCGTCTACCGCGCCTCTTTCTTTGAGCCCCTACCTTATTCTACTTATAATATAGCCCCTTATTATTGCCTAATCTATCGGACCGCTCCCACAGGAAGCTAGCCATGACATTAGACTAAGGTCATCTTTAATTAACCTATAGAGGCGACACAATACTAGGTCTAATAGTTAAACGCATAGCCAGACAGAGAGCTGTTCTACCACTATAACTACAGACTAACTAACCTACTAAAGCCCTGCATCAAGCAGGCAACTATAATAGCAGATTAAGCAGCTGAAAGAAGAGACTGTAGTAATTAGATTAAAAGGATCACCCTAACTACAACCCAAGAAATTAAAAGAGACACTATAGCAAGAAAGAGTGCATTAAGGCCTAGTATACTAGAGATAGCTGCTAACCTAGCGCTAGCAGGGCGCAAGGAACCTATAGACGTGACACTTAAGCCACCGGAGCTCCAACCATACTATAGCGAGATAGAGCTTTTAGACGATATAAAGAGCAAATAGAACCGTCTTATGGCGTAATTAGAAGACGACGAAGACCCTATATACTCTAAGATGGAGACTAAGAGAGAGTACATGGCCGCAACCACCCAAAAGCTATCTAAGATACCTACAACCGAACTCGTAGAGGAGCTGCGGCTCTAGGGAATATAAAGGAAGGCAATAGAACAGCAGATTGCTATACTATAGCGTCTTATAAACAACCACGTGTATAAAGCTCTCAATGCGAAAGAGGAAGCTTAAGCAAAGATAGCAATGTGACGGCGCTGGAGCGCGTCACCTAGTCAGGGGTTCGCTTAGGACTTGGCATGTGTATATGGACGTGGCCTCACCACCTTCTCTTGCTCCTCAGCTTAATATCTTCGTAATACAGCATTCGTTC
>Ga0307507_10013223_pt1 | contig 10054 bp, 3 predicted proteins | sample 7_EM_MG_FD_207223 | JGI IMG/M metagenome (GOLD analysis project Ga0307507, IMG submission 207223) | Populus trichocarpa ectomycorrhiza microbial communities from riparian zone in the Pacific Northwest, United States - 7_EM | ecosystem: Host-associated > Plants > Roots > Unclassified | place... | reverse complement strand
TTATTTTAACTTTTCTTTTTTAAAAAAAATTAAATGGTCTGTCCAGATGGACCGATTGACCTTCCCGATCCGCGGGTTTTACAACCATGCATATAGCCCTTCCTCCTCACAGGACAACAGTCAAAACAAACCTCCATAGTTCTCCTCTCTCTTCCTCTCCCCCTTCACAGCTCGTCTCCTCTCTTCCATTCTCTCCCTCCTTCAAACTTCCAACTTCATCTAGACAATTCCACAAACACCTGCCACACACACTAAAATCATCCTCCAAGGACCAACCTCGCCATTCTCTAACCTCATGGGCGATGAAAAGATCAAGCATGGTATCAGAATGAGGTAAACTGAGGGCCTAAAGCAGTTTTCAGTTTTCATTAATGGCTTCAACAAGTTCAACTCCAAGTGACCCTTCTATTTCTATACATGATGACACAGCAATCAGAGCTGTGAACAAGAGATATGAAGGGTTGGTGACTGTTAAAACAAAGGCAATCAAGGGTAAAGGGGCATGGTATTGGGCTCATTTAGATCCAATTTTGATGAAGAATCCGGATACAAATCTCCCTAAAGCAGTTAAACTTAAGTGTTGTTTATGTGAAGCTGTTTTTTCTGCTTCAAACCCATCAAGGACTGCCACTGAACATCTCAAAAAGGGAACTTGTCCTAATTTTGTATCAGTTTCAAGACCCAATTCAGCAATTTCTCCATTGCCTATATCTTCTTTGCCTTCCCCACCTTCAAATAATCATAGAAAGAGAAGCTCACAAATAGGTACTGCTTTAAAGTCTCTAGCTTTAGTTGAGTCCAATAAATACTGTGACCAAGTTGGTTACTTTAATTCTGGGTTTACTCCGAAAGGTCAGGATTTAGTGTTGTCTGGTGGAAAAGAGGATTTGGGTGCATTAGCGATGTTGGAAGATAGTGTTAAGAGGCTTAAAAGTCCAAAAGCTTCACCAGGTCCCTTGTTAAACAAGGACCAGATTGATTCTGCTCTTGAGTTACTGAGTGATTGGTTTTATGAGGTTTGTGGGTCAGTATCATTTTCTAGTCTTGAGCATCCAACGTTTAGAGCTTTTCTTAATCAAGTTGGTTTGCCTTGTTTGTCAAGGAGGGAATTGTCTGGTGCTAGGCTTGAAAATCGGTTTTATGAGGCAAAATCTGAGGTGGAAGCTAGAATTAGAGATGCTATGTTCTTTCAAGTTGCATGTAATGGATGGAAGAGTAATAAATGCTGTAGTGGGGAAGATAACTTGGTTAAGTTTGGTGTTAATCTTCCAAATGGAACTAGTGTGTTTCACAAGGCAGTGATAACTGGAGGAGGAACAGCGTCGTCGAAGTATGCAGAGGAGATTATGTGGGGGGCAGTGACGGGGATATGTGGTAGTGGTTTGCAGAGATGTGCTGGGATAGTTTCTGATAAGTACAAGGCTGAGGCTTTGAGGAACTTGGAGATTCAGTATCCGTGGATGGTGAATATTTCTTGTCAGATTCAGGGGTTTGTTAGTTTGATCAAGGATTTTAGCAAGGAGCTTCAACTTTTCAGGACTGTTATTGAAAATTGCTTGAAGCTTGCTAATTTTGTAAATAATGCATCTCAAGTTAGGAGTAGCTTCCAGAAGTACAGGATGCAGGAACTTGATTACACTGGGTTGCTTCGAGTTCCTTGGTGCAAATGTGATTGTGTAAAGGACTTTGCGCCTGTTTATGCAATGTTGGAGGATGTATTGAGCTGTGCCCGTGTGCTCCAAATGGTTATCTTAGACGAGTCATATAAGTTGATATGTGTGGAGGATCCTGTCGCTAGGGAGGTCTCTGGGATGATTCAAAGTGAGGGTTTTTGGAATGATTTGGAAGCTGTTTATTCGCTAATGAAGCTCATTAGAGGGATGGCTCAAGAGATTGAGACTGAGCGGCCGTTGATAGGGGAATGCCTTCCTCTTTGGCAAGAGTTGAAAGCAAAAGTGAAGGACTGGGGTGCAAGATTCAATATTGCAGAAGGCCAAGTTGAGAAAATAGTTGAAAAGAGATTCAGAAAGAACTATCACCCAGCATGGTCAGCTGCATTTATACTTGACCCTCGTTATTTGATGAGGGACACAAGTGGAAAATACCTTCCACCTTTCAAGTGCTTGACTCATGAGCAGGAAAAGGATGTTGATAAGCTTATAACCCGTTTGGCATCCAGGGAAGAAGCTCATGTTGCCTTAATGGAGCTTATGAAATGGAGGTCAGAAGGTATGGATCCACTATATGCACAGGCTGTTCAGGTTAAACAGCGAGACCCTTTGACTGGAAAGATGAAAATTGCAAATCCTCAAGGCAGCAGACTAGTGTGGGAAACTTGCCTGAGTGAGTATAAAACACTAGGGAAGGTTGCAGTTAGGCTTATCTTTCTCCATGCGACCTCAAGCGGGTTTAAGTGCAATTGGTCTTGCATGAAATGGTTTTGTATCCATAGAAACTCAAGGGTGGGACTTGAACGGGCACAGAAGATGATATTCGTTGCAGCTCATGCAAAGCTTGAGAAACGTGATTTCTCAAATGAAGAAGAAAAGGATGGGGAGCTGTTCCGCATGGTAGGCTGTGAAGATGACATGCTCAACGAGGTCTTTGTCGAAGCACCATCAGTGTAATGTTTTTCTTTTTAACTCATGTAGAATTCTGAAGGTATAGGATTTATAGAATTCTTTCCCTTGTATTTGTTTTCGTGTCACTTCTAGATGAAGATGTGAGAGGTATGTTTAGGGTAGAGTATATTAAAGGATAAAACAACGTATCACTAAAACTTCTTAGGCGCGTGATCTCAATGGATCCTTCATCTTCAATGGGCATGATTTTGGCTTTTTGGTTATAGACGTAAAAACGGACCAGGAATATAAACAAATTGTGTTTGATTGTTTTATGTCAACTCCAAGGCCATGCCCCTAAGTTCAAAAACTTGGTTTCGTTAGGCATCAGAATTGACCAGAACAAACTGATGGCTGGTTTGTTATGATCCTCTTGCGTGAATTATTAGCTTTTTCTCTCTCTATGTTTGAATCATCTGTCTTTGTTGTGGTGTCTTGAAATATGAAACAATTCACTTCTAAAATATGTTACCTCATTTTGCTGCAAGTTTCCTGCCAGACAAGAGAAGGTGGACAGGTTCCTCAGGAAATAAATTGCTTGTGGTTTTTGACTTTATGAAAACCTTTTGACCCATGTAGGTGATTTAGAATTTGGACTGAACAAGTGCCTTCTTCATTCTACTAGAACTACCAAAGAAAGTTGGCATTGGTATTGGTGCCATCCAAGCAAAGTAACTTTGAAACAGGTTTTCCATGTCCAAGATGGTAAGCTAGCACAGATACTTTCTTAGGAGTGCCTATTTCAATAGATGACTATATGTTGCAGAAATGAGGTCAACTGGATTTATTCATCATTAGGCAACGCTATGTGAATCATTTGCAATGAGTTCTTATGCAATATCAACCATCTTTATTTATTGCATCACTGTTTCTAAGTAGTGAAGAATTGATTACTCCAATGACCAAAATGGAAAATTGTTATTCAAAAAGAAACAATAATTTTGTTGGAGAACAATAATAATTAAAAAGGAGGTGTGTACGCAATGAGGAAAGTGATGATATAAAGCGATGAGGTAAAATATGTGAGCCCACTAAAAGCTAACGTTTACATCAAGGATGAAATGATGACTCTAAAATGTTATATATTACATGAAAAGGGAGGGAGGTTGGGTGGGTGGGTGGGTGGGTGGGGGGATCCTGCTCCAGTTGTTCCAGTGCGTTTTCACTGCCTTTCCCTACATGGTTTATGCATCAGCTGATAACCATGCATGGAGTTCATTATTATATTGATCTGCAGGAGTTTGTCAGAAACCAGGCGGACACTTCCCCAATTTCGATTCGTGGGCCAATTTTTAGCAATCCTCCTCCCAATACCATAGATTAATATCAAATGTTCAAATTAATGGTGCAGTTCACTCATTTACAATTTCACGAGTCTTTTATATTGGTCGGCATATACAGATATGATGTTAGTGTGGAACCATCATGAATGTGACACTGCTGGCAATAATGAGTACTTGCGTGGCCTTACCATCTCCACGTTATTTATTTAGATTCATACGCTAAATTATATGGGTATATGAACGGAAATGAACAGAAACGAAAGGAAACGATGAAGAATAGCTTCACCTTTCACTTTTTGGATGGGAAATTGAGTTCATATAAGCCTATTTTATTGTTTTTATTGGGATTATTTATATAAAACAGTTTTAATTGATAGATTAAACCTAATAATTTAATGTTTTAGAGATATACTATTTATATGTTTTTTATTTATTTCATGAGACAATTTTGATGATTTAATAAAATAATAGACTTTTCCTCCTAATTCTCTTTCTTCCTAGCTTTTCCTTTTCCCTGCTTTTAATCCTTAGCTTCTTTCTTTACTTTTTTTTTTCTAGTTTATAGTCCCACATCAGATCCCTAAGAAGGTTTTGCTGCTGAAAAGTTTGAGTTTAATGTGCTGTATTATTGACATTTCAAATATTTTTCTTGTTTATGTTCCTCCCTGTTTTCTTAAGAAGAACAAATGTTTAATATCGAAGGATCAATCCTGCCAAACTGTTCCATTATCATAATTCCCGAGAATTTGTTTGTTTGGCAACATTGATTGAATTTAGGCAGGATATTTGATTATCTCGTTTTGAAATGTAGTGAAATATCTCTCTCACTTCGTAGTTTTAATTAACATTGCTTGTTCCGTGATTGAAAAAAGTGAAAATGTCCATGTATACTCGAGACATAGTATGCTTGGTGGAATGTAAAACTTACTGAGTTACTTTAAAAAAGCAGAGTTGCGAAAGGGAGAAAAAAAAATGACATTGACTAAAAGTTTATACTATATTTTTGCTGCAGGGTAGGCTTGGCTTGAGTTGATGGGAGTGTGAACCAGCTTGCTGGCCACATGAGTCAACCTTGGAAGAACTCGAGAGTGAATCTTTGTTTTCAAAGAAGCTCTCCTCGCTGATTTAACTCGTCTGCATCACCTATGTTGTCTGTTTATGAAAATGCAGAGCCCACCATGAAGAGTGGATGTCAATCTCAGTGCTTTAGTTGTCATGGTCAAGAAAAGTAAGGACTAAGGGCCCTTCTTTACCATCACTTCTTAATTTCCCTCTCCACTGTTATTTATTTGTTTACTATTTTCGCTAAGGTTATCTTTGGTAACTTGTTTATTAAACATTCCAATTTTGTACTCTCCAGCTGGGCCCTTTTTTGAAACTTTTGATACCCGAATTGATATTTGAAGTCTTGCAGGTCAGCAGTTAGCCTTTGCATGGTTGCTAAAAGCCTTGAGGAAAGCAGAAGCAAGGACGTCTGTCGACATGGAGCGTCACACAGGATCGCTGAAAGTTATATTGCAATGAACATGATCTTGCAGGCAATACGTTTCGGCGACTGTTGATGACTAGAACTCAGCAGGTAGGTGGTATCTGTAGCATCAAAGATTTGCCAGCTTGTTGGAACTAAATTTTTGCTTTCATTCATGCAGACGGCAAATGTGCACACTTCTTTGACCTGCTCTCTCCAGGTCCCATCCATAAGATCCCATTATCAGAAATCTATATTTATGTTGCCAAAGTGATTTACTCTTTCATTTGATCTCCCCTGCAACATGACACGCAGAAGATTGTACCCTATACATAACATGGCAGGTTCAACCTTTGCTTGTGGTTTATGTGGGAATTCTTGAAAATGAAATTATGAAATCCATGATAAATTAACTAATACTTTATCAAGCTAGTCTCGAAACAGTGCTAAGCCAGAATAGCATCTGGGATGGTATTTATCCATCCTGTAGCGTTAAAGAAGTGCTCCATTTCTGGAGTAATATACATGTTACGCCTAGAGATGGAAATGGACTTTCAAAATCACTCCACCATTTCTCTCATCGTCTACAGCACCATAAAGTAATTTTAACTTTGGACCCCCCCCCTCCGGTTCTTATTCATAGACTTGGATTTATCCTGTAGTGAAAGTGGAGATACCTATTGGATGTGTGAACAAACGAGATCAATTGGGCTAGCTGTTACTTTTTTTTTCTTTTCTTTTAGTTAAAGTGCACTCGGTGACTGATGGAATTTATTGCTAATTTACCTCTGGTTTTTCTCGTTGCTAGTCAATTTGGTGGAGACACCGGGTCCTGTCGGTAAGGCTGACTGCTCACCAACTAGGAAGGAGAGCGTCTTTCAGTTTTCACTCGTATGGTATGGTTTTATTGTTCATTCCACTCGTTTTCTTGTTAAAGGAAAGGGGGTATAATGATTGGTATAGGTCAGGGCTTTCTTTTTACAAGAATCTTCACTCTTTCAATGCTCCTCCATGATTAACTTTCTTTTATCATACATCTTTTTCTGCCCACTAATACAAGTCTTTATTGTTTTTGAATTGGAATCCCATCTGTGTAAGATATGTGAGATGATGTTGAAATAGATTGGCTTCATTCATTACCTATGGCCCTTCCCTTACGTTCACTGGTTATACTTTATACTATTTTTCAGTAGCTTTGCTATAATGAGGTGAGAAACCTATCTTTTCCTTTATGACATGTCACGTTCTAGCATCATCTGCCAAGAGACTACGGTCTTCAAATCAATACCATCAAATACGAGGAATAACGTAAAGTGACTACTGTAACAGATCACAACTGTAACTATATCTGGTCTCTGGTTAAAACTTGTTGGTGTAAGAATTATCAATTCACTGTTAAGAGCTTAAAAGTGACTACTGTAACAGATCACAACTGTAACTATATCTGGTCTCTGGTTAAAACTTGTTGGTGTAAGAATTATCAATTCACTGCTAAGAGCTTAACGGTGGTGTCTTAAACTTTCTGGCATTCATTTTTGCTTCATATAGTGCGTTATGCCCTTGGTCTGTATTATATATATATGGCCACTGACTAGGGTTTTGATTTTAACTTTATTCTTCCTTTTGATCAGTATTTGGTCTAACAAGGATGATTCTGCTCAAGTCTGGCTATGAATGATAATACTTCATCGTTTCTTTGTGGTGTTATTTCCTTTAGACATGTGACAGGCCACCATTTAGTGAATCTATTCCACGTTTGAACCTACATGTCTGTTAAAAAAAATACAGAAGAATGGAGGTGTAAGGTTCTTGCCCTATTATTTTATCCACAATTGGCATAGGTGAATCTGACTCGCTGAGACGATTTTTTAATATAATATTAAAGTTATAATAATTAAAATATAAGTTTGTGAAAATTATTATTAAGATCTCATTTAATAATTTAAATTTTTAGATTAAAATAGTTTTTTGACAATTTAAAACTTGTTGGAAGATTACTTCATTCACTATAAACTCGTGTTTAATGTTGATGTGAATGTGAAAGATATGGATAGTCTGTCTATTCTTGAAAAATAAAAGGGTGTTCAAGAACCTAACATGAAAAAGATTTAAATCTCTATCTCATTTGAATTTAAGAAAATAAAAAAAAAGCTCGTCAAATTTCAAACATTAGAAGCATGGATGCTTCTTTTCAATTTCTCTTTCATGAGTTTTTACCCTCCTATAGGGTCTTCAAGTTTTACTCTTGTCATCACCAGAACAAACACTTTCTCCATAGAATTTAAAGCACACTTGTAATCAACAAGAAAAACAAATAAGTAGATTCATCAAATCCCAATTAATTATCATACAAATCTTAATTATAATCTCCAAACATTCTTCTGAATCCATCATTACCCTTTTGTTTGGCTCAAAAGAAGGCCACCTACACATATAATGCCATGGAATATCGAAGCAGACAGTTTTTCTCTTTGGTCCACGAAAAAGGGTCCAAATAAAATTATTTATTTAACATTTTGACTAATTTTTGTTTTATAGTTAATTGGGAATCCTCAAAATCACTTTGGAGAATTACTGGAGATTAATTTTCAGTGGCAATGATTACTATCTCATTCACTCAATCTTACACCTTTCTAAATCATGTTTTGATTTGATCAGATGTTTCCATAGCATACGCTTGAGTTAAATCTGTTCCCACCAGTTCTGCTAGAAATTTTCTCGACATGGATACATTCGGGAAGGTGACAGAACCAGAGCCCTAACCTAGCCCATGAACATCTCTAGCCAAGCATGCATAAAAAGCTTCCCTGATGAGATGCAAACTGAGTTCGATAATGTATTATGAGCCTAATGCTAAGTTGCCAATTCAGCATGAACCCAGAATATTTAAAAGCCTTTAGCCCTTTTCAAGTATAGCAAGACATGTCTAAGCCCATTACTTATAGGCCCATTACATATCATCAAATCAAATCATATAATAAATATACTGAGGATTCAATGCACATTTTCCTATTCACCACTAACACTAGAGTGTAATGACCTTTTAGTCCCTCGCGTGAAAATCGCTTGTCTTTAAACTAGGGGTATTTTTGCCTTTTTCATACAGTGCATTAGACATTGTGGATTTATTTGATGGTATTTTGGTTGATTTAGTATGTTTATGAACAATAAAATAATCAAAATAACCCCAAGTAACAAATGATAAAGGGTTCCGGATATGGGTATTTTGATATTTGTGTTTTTTAATATATAGTAGAGTTACATATGTCCTCTTGGATCCATGAAATTTAATTCCTTGGTGTCAGGGGTATTAAGGTCTTCAACCTTGATTTTGATCCTCATTCTTACAATAGCAGTGGTGGTGCTGGTGATAATAATAATAATAATAATAGCAATGATAGTAATAGTAACAGTAATATAATGACAGTAATGATAATAGTGATAATGATAGTGATGATAGTAATTATTAATAATAGTAGTAATAATGATTTTGATCTTTTTTCTTTAATTTGTTATTTTAAAAAAAATTTGTGTGATTGAATTTTTTTTTTAATTTTATCATTTAATATTTAATTTATTAAAAACTGGATTTCATGTTTTTTTTTTTAGATTGGATGATTTAGATCTAATGACTCAAGTTGTATGTTTAAAAAGTTTACATATTTTTTTTAAAAAATATTATACTTTTTTTTATTTTTTTTCTAGATTATTTAAAGTATATAATATAAATCATGAGTTTGACGAGATGTCCTCTCTTGACACATGTCTAATTAGCGTGACTAGTTTTTAATGTTATTTTTTTACCCAATTTTAATAAGTGAGCATTTTCTCTCGGCGAAGCACAAACACCGAGACTATAGCTAAAACTAAAACGACGAGAGCCCAATCCAAGTTTTTGTCATCCGGTATTGACCTGGCAAGCCTCTCTCCAGTGCAATGGAAGTTCATTGCGAGAAAGGCTAAAACAAGACTGTTATGACCTTGATAACAGGTAAAGAAACGAAACTGCACTCTATAGAAGAAGAAGAAGAAGACGACAAGCTTCTCTTCCACGAACCAGAGAAAAAAAAATGAAAAGGAAAAACTTAGCCCAGCCACCCAAGCTTGGACGGGCTTTAAGAATTGGAACGTGAACGTGAAGAAGAAGCCTATCAAATGACTTAGCGGCCTGAACGTTTTAAACCTGGCCCGCCTCAAGCAATATTTTAAATTAAACTAGTAAAAGTTGATCTGTAAAAACTTATTTTAATTTATTTAAATAATTTTTAAAATAATTTTTTTAAAAAATACCTTTAGATCAATTCAAATCAATTCTCTAACCTTTGGATTAATGACATAATTTACCCGGGTCTTGGCAAAAAAAGCCTATCGTGCCTTTCATTTGCTTGTTAATCTAACATATTAGAAATCTTGATTTCAAGATTTTTTATTTTAAAATATTTTAAAATATTTTATAAGTTTTTTTAATTATTATAATATTAAAAAAAAACAGTAAAAAATTATTAATTTAATATTTTTTTTAAACTAAATACACTTTTAAAATATAAAATCAAATATAATTTACTGTGAAATTATAAATTATCTGGGTTGTGTTAAAAGAAGCCTATCATGCCTCTTGCTAATCTAGTATGTCATAAACTCATGCTTTTGTGTGAGGATTTATTTATTAATTATCCATGGTT
>Ga0307507_10013222_pt1 | contig 10054 bp, 12 predicted proteins | sample 7_EM_MG_FD_207223 | JGI IMG/M metagenome (GOLD analysis project Ga0307507, IMG submission 207223) | Populus trichocarpa ectomycorrhiza microbial communities from riparian zone in the Pacific Northwest, United States - 7_EM | ecosystem: Host-associated > Plants > Roots > Unclassified | place... | reverse complement strand
CACCCGATAAATCAGAACATTACGCATGAACCGTAATCTAGCCCAACCCCTTCAACTGTGCGCAGCCACCTACTCGCCCTAAAACAGCGATCAGTATCCACCAGCGCACCAAAAATCCTGCAGGGCGTCTATACGTATAATACTATAACCCCGAGCACTCAAAACCACCACTCATGTGTGATCCATCCCTCCATTCACTCACATACATACATAACGCACACATACATACAAATAACCCTACTACTACTTGACCAAAATAACCCCCGAAAAGGAACCCCCTAATGGGAATATCGCTCTTATTTCATTAAAAGATTGGAAAATAGTCTATGGGACAAGAAGAGTGTCTTCCGAAGATGTGGAGAGTATTTTGGAGAGAATTGTTATTGTTGTGTTTATTTGTTTGTTTTTGGTGGATCTGGAGGGTTCCTGGCGCTCTGTGTGGTGTTTGGTTGGTTGGCTGATAACTTGGTTTGGTCCATATAGCGCTGTTGGCGTATGTGAGTGAGTGAGTGAGTGAGTGAGTTGTGGGATTACGCGGCTTTTATGGCTTGGGTTGGTGTGGGTGTTGCTTGGCTGGTTGGTTAGGGAGGGGTGGGGTGGGTTGCGGGAGGGGGGTGCAATAGTTTGTTTTCTGGGTTATTTTGAGGGCACTATTGGGTTGGTTAGTGGCTGGGTTAGTGGGTAGGAACGTGGGAGAATATGATGTACCGTATAGGGGGTGTTTGTCGATGCAGTGTGTGGCTTTAGCGGGGAGTGACTTATTAGTATCTAGAGTATCGAGGTTGGTTTCTTGGAGTAGGATCCCTCTCGGAGGTGAGCTGTGGGGCCCGATGGACAGTGGCTGGGGGGGTTTATAAGCTCTACTATCACTACTCGCGGACACTGGGGCTGCTCCCAGTGGGAGTTGGCATGCCGCGACTTCCGGGGTGAGGACGTTGGCTTACCAATGCGCTGGTGGTACATGATGGCCGTAGGGTTTGTCATACTTGAAGAGCATCATACATATTTATTTATTTATTCACCCTAGTCGTCCTAGGTTGTACTCGCACAGCGCTGTTACCGGAGGGCTTTGTAGATTATATGTATAGCTATTTGAGTGGTTGTTAAACTTTAACGGCGGAGCTTGTAAATCGTTAATCATGGATCCTCACTCGGGATGTTTTTCACGATCAAAGGAAGCAGCTTTCTTGCTGTGGTATCATACGATATACTCGTGTAGGCTCCTTCAAGTTGAAACCTTAAGAGAGGGAAAGTTGAGAAAGGTTTGCTCCTTTTGTGGCTAGTCTGAGATCTTCGACTTAATAATGCTCGGGGTCTGGGGATGTTGGTGATCCTGTAGGGAGCTTTCTTTTGTATTTTGAGCTAAATAAGAGATATCTGATGATTCTGTGTTTCCTGCCATTCCCCCTCTCTTGTCTTTTCTTCTTTCCGCTCTGTCTGGCTTGCTAGGGATGGTTTGTCATTCCTAGATAGGCGGGGTTGGGGTACGGGCAGGATCTTATTAGATTGGTTATCTGTTAGATCATGGGATTGAATTTTTGTAGATGTGTGGTGCGTAATAGGAAGAAAGATATCTGTCACGAGGTAGGCACCAGTGTGCACCACATAGTTACTTTAAAGAGGGGGGGAAGGGTGGGAGTAGTAGTTGGATAAGGTGTCCACCTAGTTGAGGCCATTTTTTTCATAATATTATAATAGGACAAAATAACATTAGATTTTGGCAATAATGTATTGAAGCTATTACAAATACGGTGATTCACAAATTCTAAAATAAAGTGTATATTGGTAACAGAAGATGCGGAAATTGGAGTTATACTGAAAGAAAAACTCTTTTAACCTAAAGCTAGTAGATCATAGGTCTTCCACTCTTCTCATGAAAGCTTGGCAGGTTATCTATTCAGTGATATAGTTTTCGGGTTAACTCTTAGCCTAGGAGTTTCCATAATGCTTGGCCGTCCGGTAGTTTGCAGGGATACCGTGTGATATAGATTTAAATAGGAGAATAGTCGTGAAATTGGACTACAATACTTCATCAAGTTCACTGTCCAATGTAGGATTCCCTCCTTCTCCCGGCTTAGCCCCACCCAAAAACGCCGACATCCCCGCCCACTCCAACTCACTCGCCCTGGGATAACCCAGGCACTGCCCCATGCTCGCCCTTAAATCTCGCCTAGTGACCCCACATTTCCTCCTCCGTAGTGATTCCATAATCTTCACATGGTTGTATCTCTCAGCTAGCTCGATTAGTGTCTGGCCGTATGCATCCGCTCTTTCACAGTCAACGTCGTTCCGCTCAAGTAATAACTCGATAACTCTCTCGTGTCCGTTTCTAACGGCTCGCAATAGCGGTGTCTGGCCCCACTTGTCCGGAGTGTCGGGGGTGAGGTCGGCCCATTTCAGGAACAGGGAGACAATTTCTTCATTTCCTATCTCGGTCGGGAGCGAGAGTGGGGTTCGGCCGATGTGGTCGGGCTTGTTAATGTTGACGTCTGGGCGTTGGAGGAGGAGCTTGACTACGTCCGAGTTCCCTATCTCGGCGGACCAGGAGAGGGGGGTTTGGCCGAATTGGTCGGGGGTGTCGGGAGTGATGTCTTCGCGTTTGAGGAGGAGCTGTACTACTCCCTCGTGACCATTCCTGGCAGCCCATAAGAGGGGTGTTCGGCCCAATTGATCGGGCTTATCCGGATAGACACCTTCCTCTCCCAGTAGTATTATCACTACACCCCCGTGCCCGTTACTAGCTGCCCACGAGAGTGGTGTTCTGTTGTGATAGTCTGGTATGTCGGGTTTGGCATTGCTCCGTCCTTGTATTAATCTCATTAGCCTTGGTGAGTGCCCCCACCAACTGTCTTCGGAAGATGCCCGACCAAGTAGTAGTTTCACAACCCCCTCATGTCCATTCCCGGCCGCACGTGATAGTGCCGTTCGGCCGTATTTTGGGTCTACCTTGTCGGGGTCAAGACTATTCTGCGCCAATAATAGCTTCACCAATGGATCATGTCCATTTTCAGCGGCCCACATTAATGGTGTAACGCCCGTGCAATCTATTTGGTTGATATCACAGCCTTTCGTCCCGACCAACGCAGTCGCGACCCCAACAACTCCGAAGAAAGATGCACAGTGTAGTCCGGTGAAAGTAAATGGAGCAGCACCACTGCGAATATCATTAAAATCGTACGGATCCAATGCGTGCTGCAGGAGCAGTTTAGAGGATGCGTGGTTCTCGTATCTGCTGAAGAGCCTGAGTGCAAGCGATTTTGCGCAATCCGAGAGTTCTAATTTGGCGTGGGTTCCCCAATAGAGCGAGGAATATGCGAGAAAGGGCGCGCTTTTGGGGTCGGGAACGGGGTTGGCCGAGATGTGCTTGACCTCCTGAGAGTTCAAATAGGTCAAACAGGTTTCCGAGATTACTAGGTGAGCTCTACTAAAAAGGTCGCGGTGGGTGAAAAGGTATTCTTGAAGGGTGGAATGAATCAACCGGACCTGCGAAGCCTCTCTGTCTACAACAATGAGCCCTTGGCAGCAGGACAACAATGTTTGAATGGAAGGCACATTTTCAACATGGAACTCCGACGATCCTATCTCCACTGCGAATGCGTGGTAGAACTCATCCTCCTGTAACGGCCGCTCTGAATAACATGTCCACATCAGAGCGGCGATCCCGAGTCTTGTTTTCTCTCCGCCCTGTGCTTTTATCCGCTTCAGTGTTGCCCCGTACGCATCTCCCAAACCTAGACCGTCTAACACTACTCTGAGCTTTTGCCGCCTACGGTGGATGGTCGTTTCTTGGAGGATTGCTTCGATATTGAGTGAGACCAGTAGAAATCTAGATATATGTTCGTCAGTAGATACGTAGCTCGGGGGTGGGGTTCCTAGTTCATGTACATTTCCGAAACCCTGTTGGGAACACATCTCAGAATATCTGCCTCCAGACCACCGTCCATCGCGTCGGGAGTCGTGTCCATGGAGAGCCTTGAGCGGATATATCTGATGATATCATCTGTGCTAGGTTTTATGAATACGGTACTAGTCCTTCCGCAAAGATACTTGTCAATCTCGCCCTGGATATGCGGCCTTCCAGTTAGGAATAAGCGAGTGCCTCGAGACTTGTCGAGGATCTTTCGTAGTGAATCGAGGAGTGTGAGGCGAAGATGAGGGACACATTCGTCGAGAGCGTCGATACAGACGTAAGTTCGCCGTGACGACAAGACGTTCTGCAACATTTTCACAATTTCGGAGAGCCGCAGGCCTCGGCCACCGATGACCCTCCTCTGACGCTCAAATGCCTGGACGATTTCTTCAGGAATTTTTTCAAGCCCACGCACGACTTGTTTTAGTAGGGCGCCCAGCACATTTGTTGGAGACTGCTCCTTATGGACTGCGAAGTCAAAGTAAAAACAGGCAACGACGAAATCTCCTCCTCCGTTGGCTTGGTCGCATAGAGTGTCTATTACCAGAGAACTACCATCGGAGTTGGTCAGTAATACCATTTTTGCTTGTTTCCTCCAAAATCATCGCTCTTATTATAGCTTTCCTGATATGGGTCTTGCCGACACCGGGATCGCCGTAGCAGAATAAGGCCGCATTATCTGGTTTATCTTGTCGGCTGGCATCGCACCAGGTTTGAAATTCCTCCGTTCGCAGGAGCCAGTCCCCTACATTGTCGACTCGGCTAGTTCGAACATCCTGATGCCGTATGTGGGGCTCAAGTGGAGATAGCCAGGTCAGGATTTCGGACTGCTCGTCTGCAACGGTATAGTTATTCGACACGTAAATATTGTTGAAAGAGTTGACATTATTGCTGAAAAAATGAGACATTTCCCGTTCCCCGTTGAATCAGTGTTGTAGAGGATATGTCGTCGAGCAGAGAAAGGGGGAGAGCCATCATGCGGTATGGGCATTGAGGACTGTGCAGCCTTGCGAAGCGCTTGTAGCTACGATATTGGCACGTGGTTACACAGCTGCAGAGTACTGCATAATGACCAAATTACTCGAGTACTGTACAACGAAAACTGAGATTACCATACCGGTATGACACCTATACTCCGCTTTGTGGAAAACAAAAAAAACTTAGCAATTAAAAAAACGGAAAACACTAAAAGAGAGAGGGAGGAGAGTGAAGGGATAATCTTGCTTAACCTGGGAAATTCCGACTCTGCGGTTGGCTTTCCGGTTGAATTACTAGTTCATCTCTGGGGGTCTACCGGTATCAAGGCTCGAGCAAGTTCAAAAGTTTGCCGGAGAGCAAGTAAATCTTACGGAAGAGGACACTGGGGGGGGGCCGTGCTACTGTGGTGGTAGTTCCAGCCAAAAATTAAGATTCCGCGAAATCCCATCACTCGGAACACACAGTTGTTTGTGCACTTGGGCAACTTATACGCTAATTGGCCTTATTATAATACAAAATCCAGTAGTAGTTTAACATCCCACTCGGTATCGCACATGGTATTCTCCATCATATCAGGGCCCTACAGCAAAAATGTTTATGTTAAGCAGGACTGCTACCACATAATTGACGCTACAGTTAGGCGTCTACTTACCAAAACTCCTCTCTCTAATACCCAGACTACAGTAGTAAGTACTACTTCCAGTTTCCAATAGTTGCTGAGCTGGCAGGAGCGCAAGTTAGAACCTGAGCACTATCTAGGGCCTTTGCCACTAAAGGGTATCATTGCCTGGTTTCCTATGTGAAGTTCTTTCTATCCGTTTCTGCTCCTGCAGAAGGAGATTGGGAGCAACAAACTTAATCGGTCTCGCTATTCATCAATCAGCCTTAGCATTACATTAGCGAGCTGCGGATATGGCATCGGCTGTCAATCGATCAGCTTTCTGGTTCCTGTATTGAATGTTTAGACTAAAGATTCGCAGGTAGCAACGTTAATCTAAAGTGTGTTACACTTGTTACGCAATTTTTACCTAGGGCACTGGTGAAGGTACCGGTAGCCTTAGAAATGGGGGCATCGTTGTAGTGAAAGTCTTGTGTCTGGATTGGGAACCATTGGCTGCTATTTTGGGCTTTGGCATTCATCATCTCCTCATTGGTAGTAAGAAGAGCACGGATAGTAGCCACGAAGAGGATAACAGATAGGGAGTTAATAAAGCACCTTAATATGCCTCTGGGTGTTTGAAAGCCGGAGTCCAAAGCTAAAGAGTGATAGTAGAGTCAATTGGTAATAGCAGTTGGGGGAAGAGCACCCGAAGTAATGCGGGCCCACAAAGCACAGAGAGTGTGGGGGGTGATATCAGTGTTCAATGCCCCCAGCCCTCCTTCCTTCCTTCCTTCCTTCCCTTTATTTCTATTGTAAAAGCCCCGCCCAGACAAACAGCCAGATACTTCTCTTCAATTCAGTCTAGCCGCTACACCAGCTGCCGGACAAAACCGAACCATTTCCCAACAGTATCTGCCTTCGCCCCCTACGAGACATTGCACAGTGCTGGCAACCCACCTATGGATTTCGCCAACTAATCTAAACGGAGATATTATTTTAGGAAAGAAAAAAAGATACTAACGAGAGGCATAGAATCTCCGTCTGTCCCCAAATCCGGAAGCAACTCATAATATGTACAGTACCAGAACCGGTTTAGATTAATTTCTAGCAGAATTTGGCCGGACTATAGATAGGCAAGAGCTTACGGTCAGGGAACAGGAAATAACACAGTACCAAATAGACGTCATGAAGATATAGGGCTATTATAGAGCCATGGGTTGGAATATGCGCCCTATAATGGTGTGTGGGCTACTGTAGCCTGTAGGTGGGCTCACCTAACTCTGCTGCTCAGTATAGACCACATGGTGACGATTTCCCCTCTTCCGCATCATTCCAAGTCAGCCCTAAGCTAATTTCTTTATCACACAACACAAGTTTTCAATCGTTCCTCCAAAGATCTAAAGCAGGGCCGCAGGGGCGAAAAAAATAGACGAGGCGCTATTGTAACAATATGCGATTGCTTGGACGGAAAAGTGGTAATAGATAACGGTTGGGATTATTCATTGGGAAAACAATGTTCCACTGAATAACAAGAAGGATGTAACTCAGATATATAGTGAAGTGGTTCAGTCCTGCCATTACCACCGGGATCCCTCAATACTGACAGTAAAGAATCAAGAAAACAAAGATCCCCAAAGAAACCATATAGGAACAACGAAAAAAACAGCAAGAGACAATGCATGCTAGTCCCAAATAGGACCTGGCTTGAAAGAAGGTGGAGATCTGAAAGAAGCATTTGAGAGGAGAAAGAAACGATATACGAACAACTACCAATAGAAGGAATTGAGTGATAATCCATGACCACCCTCCTCCATTCCACACTCCCACAAAAACCTCAATTTCCGCCACCTCCACCCAGACCCATTGCTGATCGAACTGGAGCAAAATCCTTTATTAAAAAAAGAGTTCAGCAACCGGGATTCCCACATGGTCACCCACTGTAGTACTAACCGGTCGATACGATGCTTGTTTACCGCAGAGCGAACGGGATGCGAAATTTTCATCGTTCTATGGCCGAACACAAAGTCTCTCTATCTTTTAGTAATTTATACCCCAGATTGACAACGAAGCCTATCGAGGATTTACGAGTTCAAAATAACGTTCAAATAATGCTCTCGGGGAGTGGGGTATTAGCTGAAAAGACAAACTGGTTCAAGCCAGGATTTGGAGTCTCGGAAATCTCTGAATATTGCTGTCGTGTGCAGTGCGTTAGCCTTTAATGCCGACCAGCTTGAGCCGACGCTGAAAGCTAGTTAAAACAAGCACCACTGTGGAAGCCTCGATGCAGGGTAAAGGTCGCTTGGGTAGCTGTTGAGGGTTAGTTTAGGGTAAAATGATCAAGATGCAATGCCGCTACTCGACGCTTCAAATATCTGAGGCTGAATCACGCTGCCACGTGAGTCAGGGATTCCTAGGCTGACGAGTGATATGACGTGTCGCACTGGCAGCACGCATACCGTAAAAACTTGAATAATTGGACGGTGTGCTATGTCGTTGGGCTTTCCTCTCTCAGTATAGTCAAGAAATTTTTTTTTTTTTTTCTGTCTCGGAAGGGGGAAAGGGGCTGTGCTTTGGCTGTGTTTTTGGCCCCCTTTCCAGAGAAGGGAATTCTGGACTACATAGCACACCGTCCAATTATTCAAGTTTTTACGGTATTGACAGGTGGTCAAGTAGAGCGGATCGTTTGATGATCGTTGTCTCCGAGCCTATCTATAAACAGCGCTCGGTACAAGTACCGTAGTGTATATTGTTTCGGGGCAGTTACTGTAGTAGGATGAGTGGCTGGGCAAAGTAAGACAGTGGAGTGCAGGACCGGGGCCCGACGGATGAGGGAACATCACAGGTGAGCTAGATCTCATGCCGATATTTCCATATGCCCAAGATCTGAAAAAATCAGGGGCAAAGACAACCCACACTATTAAGGTTCCAGGGGATTACTGGTGCTCGGGAATCTCGAAGAGATCAGGACACCTTGGCGCCAAGATTCTGCCCATTGGTAGCTCAGCCCCAAGGAGCCTAGATACTGATGAAATTCGCGAGTCTTTCTCGTGGAGAATCAAGAGCTTAGATATGCTTAAGCATTGGTTGTATTTTGGACAACCGACATAGCCCACAAGATCATTAAGTCGCACTAGAATATAGCTCACTGAGGAAAAAGGTTCAAGATTACAGTATAAATTAGCCCATCCAAGACTATAAATTAACCTACTCAAGACTAGGTCCAACTATCCTGTATCCCGAAACCCACACAATCCCTTATTCCCGATCTCTTATCCCGTTTAGTTGGTGCCTGCGGTACAAGTACCAAAGCAGCTGGTAACAACATTAACAACACCAGTCTTAGATTACCAATTACCGTAGAATCTCATGAAAATCGGAATGGCGCTAGAGCGGACTACTGTAAAGTGAAACTAAGGCAACCGAGCCAACAGAGGGCACGAAGAACGCCAACTCATCACAGTTTAACCATATAGAGAGCGACTATTGGGCAGGTTCAAGACAAGCCTCACTAACCCCATTCCGAATTTCATGAGATTCTACGGTAGCTTCCATCCCTTCGTCTGTATTCAGGACCTCGCGCTAAGTACGGGCACAGCTGGTAGTGGAAGCGATCGGTGGTGAAGTAACTAAAGAGAGCAAAGTTAGGAATAATTGTGACAACTATGATGTAAGAAGCATGATGAACATGAAGGGTGGTACTGGTATCCCCTTTACTGCTGAGATAGCTTATTTGGGTAATCGTGATAGGAACAAACTTCGTGCTTCAGAAGCGGTGTAGTGCTCAGAATAGTGCCAAATGAGTACTGGTCAGCATGGTCATGATGGAAACCTGGCTGGCTGCGTAGATTTGCTCCCAACTATGGTACAAGTACGAATACTTCGCCTAATTTTAATTTATCTTGATGGGGTGTCTATCGTTACCCCCCCCCCGTCCCTCTATCCTATTAGTGCAACGCTAAAAGGTCGTGAAACTCGGGCACGAACGAAGGGATACGAAATGGCATCTTGGCATCTGGAAACAAGCTTGTTTAGTCTGGCTACTACAGCAGGCAGTCTTAGTATCGCATTGGCTTTGACTGGAGGGACGGCGCCTACCCAATGGATTGGTTTTGATCAAACATTGAGCTCTCAGAAGAAAAACTCACCAGTCAAAGGATCGACACCGACATTGTTGCACTTAACTACCGTTTAATCTAAACTAATGAATTCGCTAGCACTGACGGAGCCGGTGTAATTGTTACAACAAGAGAGGGTCTGATGGTTCGCACGCCCCATGCTAGAGTCTTGACATTGACATCGTGGCCGTCATGGTGTGCTTCACAATGTTTACGCCTCCCAATAGCTTTCTATCACCGATTAAATTCAGAAATAGACCTCATAAAGTTTGTAGAAATCGTAATGATGGATATTAACATTAAGTTGGCACTAATAAAATTCGATAACTAAACCCCCTTATATCTGAAGCCACCATCATATACCTAATTCGTCTAACCCTTCCGATAATCTTATACAAACACCAAAGAGTTCTTAGTTGAGAGCCGGAGCAGTGCATTTGAGGTCGGCAT
>Ga0307507_10013221_pt1 | contig 10055 bp, 7 predicted proteins | sample 7_EM_MG_FD_207223 | JGI IMG/M metagenome (GOLD analysis project Ga0307507, IMG submission 207223) | Populus trichocarpa ectomycorrhiza microbial communities from riparian zone in the Pacific Northwest, United States - 7_EM | ecosystem: Host-associated > Plants > Roots > Unclassified | place... | reverse complement strand
CTTTGAGAGTGATAAGGATGTTGTTCGTTGTTTTTTCAGAGGTGGAAGTGAGTGATCAAATGTAGTTATGCTCTGCAGACTTCCTTGAGCTTCAATTGTGCTGCCATGCTCATCTTCATGACTATTTTAATCAAGGAGTTAAAGAGGTTAAGAACCATCTAATTTAGCATGTGTCAAGGACAAAAAAAAATTGTAAAAGAAATGTGTGGGCAAAGGTAAACTTGCCTAAGTTGTTGTGCTGTAGTTTCAAAATCAAGTGCACGCCATGCTCCATAGTCCAGGCTTGTTTTGTTGTTTGGTGATATGTTCTGGGATGGTGTCTCCAAGGAATTAGGAGCAATCTTAAGTTGTGTGATAATATTTTATGAAGTACATGGATCCATAGAAACCTGTTTTATAGAGCTTAATGGAGTAGATGTCTTGGATGTAGTAGATGATTTAACTTCTGTAGATGGTGTTTCTAGAGGATGGATGTTGTTATTTATCGTGTCATCAAAGATATTAGTTATGATAATTTCACATATGTTGGTGGTTGATCTGAAAGCATCAAAACGAAGCTGAAAAATCATGCTCTTATTTAACTTTGCTGTCATGGCAAGCGAAATAACTGAGGGATCAATAATTTTTTTTATCATAGACATAATGGTGGGCTAATGATCCAAAAAAGTTCTCAGCTGTTTTTTCCAAATATAAGAAAATTAGGAACATCTTCTCCATCAGTAACAATGCATTCTAAGCAGAACCTATGATATAAAATTGATGACATGTTCATTAATAAGGAGTATACACTCCTTATTAATGTATCCGAGGAACATGAATTGTTTGTGTTTTTTTATTTAACAACTTAATATTGTCTTAGTTGAGAAATTAGATGAGTTACCATGGAACTGGAAAAGAGTTGATAGCATCATAATCCATGCATGTGTAATTGTTTTCGCCGCCACTAAGTTTTTTGTTGCATTTTGGGCAGCTTGGATACCACCAGCCATTAGGAAAATCAAAGTCAACAATCAAAGTTTAACAGGTGAATCTCAAGTGCTGGTAAGACGAAGGAAATATATGTTAAAAGGGTGTGGTTAAATGAAAGTGAAAAACTAATTATATGAAGAAGTTGAAGCATGTTATAAAAGTTAATAATAGAGGGGTGAAAAAAATAACGTTGTGCTCATAAGAATTTATGCAAAGAATCTTATGTATTGTTTTCCTATTTTCTTTGATTTGTTCCTCCATCGATACAACAACATTTAAGGAAAGGGAGTTGTTGGATTTCAACAGGCAGTTATGCAAAGCTTAATGCAGAATTGATGCAAAAGGATGGTGAAAAAATAATTAGTTAGAAAAAAATTTGATAATGGCAAAGCATAAGAGAGATAGCTGATGCTGGGATAACTTACAAATGTTTATATGTTAAGCATTCTGATATGTCTAGATTGAAGTACCAAAGAAAGGCAGTTGTACCGTTAAGATTTGGTTTTCCTTGTGAGGAAAAGAGTTTTTTTTTTGAATAAAATGAAAGGGGAATTAGTTGGATTAGATTGAGAACAAAAATTTGAAAGATTTTTTTTAATAAAAATAATTAAATGGTAGTTGAAATTACCCTTAAATTCTATGACACGAAATTCAGCAAATGCAATGATGACTGGAGATGGTAGGTTGCGAAGAGCGAGTTCATCAAAGTCTTGTGCACTATCACCCTAAAGAGTTATTCGAAGCTCCTTACCATTTGGAAAGAAAATACAAAACAAATTTGATCAATAAGTTTGACAAAAATAAAGCAATTGCATTTAATTTTTGAACTTACTGTATGTTCTCAAGCATGAATTCTCTATATTTTTAAGCATCTGTCCACGAACCATAACTTGTTCGAGTGGCTGCAATGCTTTAAGTCTTCCAAGGACATCTTAAAAAATAGAAATGAATATTTTTAAGTGATCTTGAACTTACTGTATGTTCTCAAGCATGAATTCTCTATATTTTTTAGCATCTGTCCACGAACCATAACTTGTTCGAGTGGCTGCAATGCTTTAAGTCTTCCAAGGACATCTTAAAAAATAGAAATGAATATTTTTAAGTGATATTGTCAAATTGAATTGAATAATACAAATGTTTTATAATAGGTTAAATGAATGAAATAGATGGCAAACATGTAAGAACTCTTGATCTTTTTGACTTGGTCATAATATATGCATAGTCAATAAAACTGAAGTAGTATCTAGAAACATAAGGCTGAATAGCTTCAATGGCTGCAATTTTTATGTTAGATTTGAGATCGATTACTGCATCATAGGCAGCAACTGTGTTTACTGCTCTGTTTTCATAAGTATAGAATCCTTTGATCTCATAGTGATTTCATTCCATAATTGTTGTTGCAAATGTTGGGAGATTCCTTACTTTAGCTAAACCTTGAATAGCTCTACCCTATATAAAAAGAAGTTTAATGTTGGAATGAAAAAAAAAATTGTCAAGTCAAAGAAAATATTTAGAAATGAGTGGAGATGTATTATCCAAACATTTCAATATATAGAAAATAAGATTCATCAATGGTTATATTTTCATGATAAATTTTACCTGGTTATCAACAAAAACACAATAAAAGCTGATAGGCTGGCCATTAAATTGAGCAATCAAAACACGACAGGCTCTAGCTTGTAATGAAGGGTAGAAGTTGTATTTTTTAATCTCTTTTATAGGTAGAGCCACTGTCCTGCAAGTGATTAATAAAAAAAAGATATCAGGAGCAATGAGAAAAACAATAAAGTTAATATTAACGAAAAGAATATATGAAGTGTAAATTATGGGGCATGTATTGCAAATATATTATTTAAAATGAATAGGGAAAAATAACAAAAGGAAACATGCTTAAATAAAAAAGGACAAATTAAATAATTTTATCTTTCAAAAAAGCTTACCTTAGAGAAGCAAAAAAAAAAAAAAAACTGGGAACAAAAGCTTGGCAAATAAATAACACGTGGTTCCAAGAGATTATGATATTGATAAAGAGCAAAGAGCATCCTTGTACACAATGTTTTTCACATAGATTGAATGATTTCCTTCAGCATCGCATGTGATAATTTTAAGTTCTTGTTTTGAGGTAACACGTGAAAGAGCAATGTACAATTGTCCATGAGTGAAAACTTGTTCCTTAAGAAAAACTCTAACAACCTTCAACGATTGTCCTTGACTTTTATTTATTGTCATAGCATAACATAATCTTATAGGAAATTGTCTTCGTTTAATTGTGAATGGACATTTTGTATCATTTATTGGAAAAACAATCCTGGGAATAAAAACATGATTACCAATAAAAGAACTTGTTATTATTTGAGCTTTTATGACCCTCTCGGCAAGCTGTGTAACAATAAGTCTTGTTTCATTACATAAATCAGCTGACAAATTAAGATTGCATAAAAGCATTATTGGTATGCCAATTCTCAAGAAAATTGTGTGGGATGGCACTCCATTGAACTCAAGTTGATTGATAAATTCAACAGGATACAAAATATCTACATTGTCACCATCACTTGATGCTTTGCAAATAATATCAGTACTTAGGTAAATCCGCTTCATTCCCGGTAACATGTTAAAGATACAATCGTTGATTTCAGAAACTATAATATTTCTTGGAGTTACAATTACTCTCTCTCTAAAATAACATGGATCAATATTGATGTCACGAATAGAGGGATACACAGCAGAGACAATTGCTAATATTGGGTCGGATCTAGTTTCAAAGAGAAGATCTTGTGGTATTTTAATCATGGATACATCATAATCATCAGGGAACAAAACATCCTGATAAGTTCCATCACCAATTGCAAGAATCCAGCTGGAAAAAATAGAAACTTCTTTCTTTTGATCATCTAAAAGTTCATTGCATGATAGCCTCATGTTCTCTGTAAGATTGAGAACTTTAAATTTAGATCACAAAACAAAGATGCAAAGAGATGTATAAAAAATGTCTTCCTTTGTTCCTCCAGGAATAACAGGCAAAATCTATCTGAAATCTCCTCCCAACAAAATTGATTTCCCACCAAATAGTTTATCATTAGGCAATTCGTTATCATTTGTTAGGACATCATGAAGTGAGCAGTCTAATGCCTCAAAACAACATCGATTATTCATTGGAGCCTCATCCCACACAACGAGAGACGTCATTTCTAGAAGTCATGCAAGGTTTGTTTGTTTTTTTTTTAATCTTGCACAATGAAGTATCAGAAACAGTTAGGGGGATTTTAAATCTGGAATGAGCTGTGTGACCACCAGGTAGTAAAAGTGATGCAATACCCGATGATGTGACAGTAAGGACAATCAAACCATCTAATCTCAACCGATTAATTATTGTATGCCATAAAAATGTTTTCCCCGTCCCTCAATGAATATGAATAAAAATTAGTTCTTGTCTTTTTTCAAGGAAAGATTTAAGAACACAATCATAAACATTTAGTTGACATTGATTGAGTTGTGGAAAAACTGACGAATGCTGACATATAAGATCTGCAATATCATAGTTAAGTTCTTCTCTCAAAAGTTTGTTCTTTATTTCTGATAATAAACGCCCATCATGCATTGGAAGCTTGTGTTTCTCAAGAGATGAGGCAGCAACATTGAATAGAAGCTCAAGCTCATATAAAACATAGTTTTTAAGCTCATCATCGAATAATTTAAGATTAGGCATGGCAAAGCTGGACTTGAAACGGGTGATAATATCATCGTACATTGAGCGCTAGAATTTATTGAACAAAACTTCTGGATCAGCAACATCACATAAAAGAATAACACTAAAAAAAAGATTCCTAATCTGAGAAGATGTTGCATTAGTCATGGCCTTACAAAAAACCTCTTCCCATTATTTATCATCTTCTAAAAGCCCTAAGTTCTTGCAAGCAAGTTGAAATGTTTGATGCATAACACCCGAAACATTTTTTAGATAATCAAAGCTCAACGCTCCTCTTATGTGGGAGTAGTCGCACAAAATAAAGCTCTCCTGAAGCAGAGTGAACATATGTTAATCAACCAAGACTAAAACCTTTTAATCTTGGAATCCACTCCTTTTAACCAGGATCCCAAATATATTTATGTGGAAATTCTGAGTAGTAAAGTTGACGTGCTTCATGATCAACTCTATTACGTGTGAACCATTCTGTGAGCATTGTTTTCTCAATACCTAGTTTTTTAAGTATTGATGGAAGACTTTCATTTCCTAAATAAACAACATTTTGATGTAATGGCAAATGGATCTGAAGTCGTTCAATAGGAGGTGATCTTGAATGTATTGGAAATTATAGAAAACGTCAAACCGCTTCATATGGGCATTTAAAACAACAATTCATATATGCATGGATCTCATCAGTACGGTCTTTTTCAACAACAACTCTACATCTGTCGAAGCCTTTGGTTACATACTTAAAAAGATACTTGATTAGCATTGATTAACAACAAATCTCAATATTTATGTGGGCATTGTATCGCAATAAGAGTTCCCTATTATATGGAACACCATATCTGTTATTGAGCTGAATGCTATTTTTTATAACAAAATTGTCTTTAAGATCACGACATTTGTAATAAACAAAGCCATTATCATCAAAAACAGTTTGTGAGGAATCTTTTTGAGCAAACTCCCTCATTCATACATTGAGATTTTGGATTTGTAAGACCACATGGACCATGTATCATGAATCTCGAAACAATTTCATAGCATATTAGATCTGTAAATTTGTCAGGAATTTTAGTTGAAACAATGGAATCAACATCTTCAGCTGTACGACATTTAAAATTCGAGTGCAACCAAATCAACATATGAGTGTATGGCAAACCCCTCTTTTGAAATTAAATTACACAAACATCTATAAAATGAAAAAAAAACTAAGATAAACAATCATAATAGCAACAAAAAGGTTGCAATCTTTAAAAGAAATGAAATAAAAGATAAGGTACTTGCAAAAGTCCGACCAAAAGGTTTGCCTGATTTTATGAAGGCTAACATATCAATAACCTTTGATCTAAAAACACGTGTAATGATATCAGGTTTGTCTTCATGTTTGTAAATTCAATCTTTTCTAAGCTCCCTCTGTATCTCAGGCCAATTCACATTACATGTGAATGCAATAAATAGGCCAGGATTTCCATAGGCCCTGCATATAGCCATTGCATATTGGTAATTATTGATCATATAACATGGGCTACCAGTTAAAGAAGATGGAACAATGATTTTCCCAGTTGAGGAGCCTTCAATATCTCCCTTAAGCACAACTTCATGGATACCTTTATAAACTTCTACACATAAATCTTTTTTATTAGCTCTAACATAATCAAGATGATCTTCTTCAACATTAACAAATGCATCGACCAAGAATTACTGGTACAAACAACCTCCTTTGATGATGGTATTATCGCGCCTAGGCTTTTCATTTATAAGGTAAGCATAATAAGTTCGCATCGAAACTCTTGAACTTTTCCTTGTTTTTCCATGTCCATAGTCAGCAAACATAATATTACAAGAGTAGCCATCTTCACCGTAAAGAAACAAAGGGGGATACTACAATGCCATGAATTTTGGATGTAATTTTGAGATCCTCTTTAAAGAACCTAAAAAGCATTCAATAATAATATCTCGTTCAGAGAAAAAATCTCCAATATCCCCAACTACTAATCCACCAATGTCATTGGATGTAGGATCATCATATTGGTGTGAATCATGGTCTCGTTTTCCAAGTAAACGAAGTTTAAAATTAATAGATTGAATATTCTGAGTTTTATCTCTAGCTTTGTGAAACAACTTGGCAATCTCATTTGTTTCGTCAAACATCTTTAAAAGATCTATAACAATATTCTCATCCAAAGACGATGATCTGGAGTTTCCTGCAAATGGTAAAAGTCGATTCGCAACTTCGTGAGTAGTGTCAAACACATAAAGTTGTGTAAACTTTGGTGATTCTCTATCTACAGGTAAGAGGGAGCCCATTAAATGATGACAATGACCGCTTATCTTGAATATATATATATGGGGCAGGTTGATCATTAACAGATGTATCAATTTTTATGCCCATTAATGTGAAAGCAAACATAGAGTTATAAGCTCGTATATTGTCTAAATTTTTTTTTGAGGCAGAGCCATTGCTGGGGTTAAGAAGAAAATCAAGAATTGGAGGAGTTGGTTGCATAGCAGGAAGAGAAACTCGACCATTAAGGCAACAAAGTGAGAAAGATGGATTTTTTTAGGATGAATGTGCAAGACGATCTTGAAGCCAAAAAGTGCATTACAATGACGACATGTAAAAGTCTTATCACCAAAGTCAACATACTCGCATGTTTCCCCTAGAAATTACAAAGAAAATGAAAAATAATAATAAAAGAGGAACATGTATGATGTAAGGTATAATAAAAATGATTGAGAGTTCATGAAAGTTTAAGGTAAACTCACTTTTCCTTTTTTTCTAGTATTTAGATTGGCCAACTAATGGATTTAGATAAGCAATTGGTCCATGTGTTGTGTTAATATCAAAGCTAGTGTTGTCATTGAAATTTTCATTGGTGGACAATCCATGAGCAAAATGTGCCTGACTCGTTGATGCCATTGAGGTAGAGGTAATATCATTCGAGATTGAACAATTTCCTTGTAAGGAAGTACAATATGATGCACCAACATCAATTGTATATAAAAGCGAGTGATCACTGATTAGATGATCAGAGATGTATGGTGTTGCCTGTGTGAATGAAAAATTATCGTGACCCAAATTCCTTCACTATAAATTTGGGCTGTTAAGTTGTATGGTGAAGAAGCACCAGGTTCAACATCATGGAATGGTTGTAATCTTTGTCGATCGCTAGTCATAAAGTTGTTGTTTCTAAAAGTTAAAAGAAAAATTTTAATGGTAAAAAATAGTCAAAGTAAAACTAAATTCACAAGGGCAATGACTTTAAATTTTTCAATCAAGGCAATTTTAATAACATGGTTAGAATTGAGAACATAAATGGAAAAGGAAAAAAAATATGCAAAAGATAAGAAACTGAACATAAAACTTAATTATAAAATAAAGGAAACATGAACACATGAAAAAATTCGAATTGATTTGGTAAAAAATTAAGCACAGAATGGAAAAGAAAGATACAACAAGAAAGAAAGCATGCAAAAAGCAGACCAACTTTGAAAATAAAGGTGCACCTATAGCTTAAGTGAGACAGGAAGAAGGTGGTGTTTCAGTTCCCTGCAACGTGGATAGTTCAACAACAATCGGAACACCAGGCCTGCAAAAAATAGGGAAAGTTAGAAAGTCAGCAAGAAAATTTAAACTTGAGAGGTGGACAATAGCAACAATAAGAAAACACATGCGATTATGAAAATCGCAAGCAAACAATTATGAAAAATGTGTTCATTCTGCCGCAAAACTGAGAGTTGTTGCAATGGAAAGAAGCAAATTCAACAATAAAGAAAGTGGTATTTGTTGTAACAAACAAAGGTGGTAACAAATGAACATTTTTTTCTCCCACTAAACTTTTGTTATAAACCAATTCAACCACTAATTATATTATATGCAATCCAATTGAAAGTGATAATTCAGTACCAATTACATGCAACTCAAATTAAAATCATGACAATTAACAGTATAATTTCAAGAAAGAGAATTTTGTTTATGCAAGTATTGTTGAAAACAAAAGTAGCCAGCCATCAGATGTAATATAATTGAATCAAAAGGCTTTGACACGAGCAATGCACATTCATGTAGAGAAAATAGAACAAAAAAATGGTTAATCATGATGCTGTAATGAAATTTAAAGTGATAATTCAACTGCCAATCATATGCAATTTAATTCAAAATCTAACTAAAAGTAAAATCATAACGGTAATGGTTTCTAATTTTCCAATGAAGGCAATTTTAATAGCATAGCCAAAACTGAAAATTTCAATGGAAAAGAAAAAACACCTACTCCATGAAAGAATAAGAATAATAAATTCAATACAAAACCTAATTATCAAGTAGATGAACATGCACACACAAAGAAATCCGAACTGATTCATAAAAAATTAGGCATAAAATGAAAAATAAAAATATAGTAACAAAGTTGTAGGCATAAAGCATACTAAGTTTAAAAGTAAAGGTGCACTTATAGCTTCAGTAAGACAGGAAGAAGGTGGTGCTTGTCTGCAATTTGAAGATAGTTCAACAACAAATGGAATAATAGGGCTGTAAAAATGGTAAGAAATAAAAAGTGAGCAAGCAAATTTAAGCTCGAGGGGCGGACAACAACAACAACAGTCATAAAAACATGTGATTACAAAAATCACAAGCAAATAATTATGAAATATGAGGTCATTCTGCCGCAACAATGAGTTACTGTAATGGAAAGAAGCAAACACAACAATAAAGAAAGTGACTGGAATTTGTTGCAGATGATACCAAACCAATATTTTTTTTCAATCAAATTTCTATAGGAAACCAATTCAGCCACTAATTATATGCAATGCAATTGAAAGTGATAATTCAGCAACCAATTATATGCAACACATCACAATTCACGAATTATTCTTTACCTGAAGAAAAAAAAAAAACCTTACCAACTAAAGGCTCACTGAAATGCAAAAAACTAATCCATTACATGCATCATAAAAAAAAAAAGAAATGCACAACATTACTTATCTACATAGCAAATGCTGAAGTAAGCTCAAACTAAAAACACATGTTAAAAGCTAACTAACAGCAAGGACACTTAGCTAAAGAGGTGAGAAAGGAAGAGGTATAAAAATAAGGAAAACAGTGTGCAAAAAAAGATGAGTTCTAGCTAACCAGAAGAGGGAATGAGAAGCCCTGCACAACAATCCTCAACCGATAACCAACAAATGTTGATAGATTACTGCAACAAAAAAAATAAAAACCAAGTTAGCATTATAACAGATGAATAAGTAAAGGCTAAAAGTAGCAGACAAAATATAAGATAGTGTTTGTGCTGAAAAATAGAAAAAAAAACATAAGAAAAAACAAGTAAGATCAAAGGTTCAAAATGCAGATATACAAACTAGTTCCGAAACAGCCCCAGAATAACAAAAAAAACAAACC
>Ga0307507_10013220_pt1 | contig 10056 bp, 6 predicted proteins | sample 7_EM_MG_FD_207223 | JGI IMG/M metagenome (GOLD analysis project Ga0307507, IMG submission 207223) | Populus trichocarpa ectomycorrhiza microbial communities from riparian zone in the Pacific Northwest, United States - 7_EM | ecosystem: Host-associated > Plants > Roots > Unclassified | place... | reverse complement strand
CGGTGTCCCGACCGACGCGCCGCGGGCGCAAAGCGCGCTCCTGATCGGCGCTGCGCAAATTCTCTGGATGGACGTTCCGGACCATGCCGCCGTGGATCTGTCGGTGCGTCTGGTCCAGTCGGACCGGCGGGCCGCGAAATATGCCGGGCTCGTCAACGCCGTGCTGCGCCGCTGCGCCCGCGAGGGTGCGAGTCTGGTGGACGAAGTCAAATCGCAGACGCTCGATGTGCCACCATGGCTGCTGGCGCGCTGGACGGCGCATTATGGCGAAAGCACCGCGAGAGAGATCGCCTTGGCGCTCGCCCACGACCCCTCGCTCGACTTGACCGTGAAATCCGATGCCGCGCAGTGGGCGAACCGCCTTCACGGCGAGCTGCTGGCGACCGGAACCGTGCGGACGCAGCTGCAGGGATCGGTGACCACGCTGCCCGGCTTCGCCGAGGGCGAGTGGTGGGTCCAGGATGCCGCCGCTGCCCTGCCGGTGCGCCTGTTCGGCGATGTCGGCGGCAAGACGATCGCCGACCTCTGCGCCGCACCCGGCGGCAAGACCGCGCAGCTCGCGCAAGCCGGCGCCCGGGTCGTCGCGGTCGACCGTTCGCCGGGACGGATGGCGCGGCTGCGTGACAATCTGGCGCGGCTACATCTCGAGGCCGAGACCGTGGTGGCCGATGCCGCCGAATGGTCTGATGGCCCCGATGGCGGCTTCGACGGCATTCTGCTCGACGCGCCCTGCACGTCGACCGGCACCATTCGGCGTCATCCCGATGTCGCATGGCTCAGGCAGGAAGCGGAGTTCGCGCCGCTGACCGCCCTGCAGCGACGGCTGTTGCGAAAGGCCGTCACCCTGCTCAGGCCCGGCGGGACGCTGGTCTATTGCACCTGTTCACTGGAGGCGGAGGAGGGCGAAGAGGCGATCACTGAGCTGCTCGCGAGCGAACCTGCGGTGCGCCGGGCGCCGATCGACCCGAGCGAAGTCGCCGGTCTCACTGAAATTGTAACCGCGCAAGGCGACCTCCGGACATTGCCGTGCCATCTGCCGAATCCGGACCCCCGGCTTGGCGGGCTCGATGGTTTTTACGCCGCAAGGCTGGTCAAAATCTGACGTTGCATCTGATTTTGCACTGGATTTCGCCCACTCAACGTTGATTCGGTGGTCCTCAAGAGGGTGTATTGGGGCCGTTTACATATTAAAAGGTTGCGGTAGCGAATCCCCCTCACATCAAGGCAAGGCGTGGCCGCCGCTCAACGCAGACGCATTTCGACGCTGATCATGGACCGTTTCGCGCGCAGCATGATGTCGCGTGCAACCGGCGGTTCTGTTGCGTTGTCGCAGCTGTGGCCCGGCCGTTCCGACCGCCTGATCATTGCCCCGCACGACCTGCGGACCGCGGACGCCACCCGCGCCGCCGAGATCTATGCCGGCCGCTTCGTCTTCGCGGGCAAGATCGTCACCTGCCACGGCCGCTCGATCTTCGATCTCGAACCGCCGTCCGAGGATTGGGAGGTGGCGCTGTTCGGCTTCGGCTGGCTGCGGCATTTGCGCGCCGCCGACACCGCGCTGACCCGGGCCAATGCCCGCGCACTGGTCGACGACTGGATCTCCAATCCCTCGCACCGGCGGCCGACCGCCCGCCGCGCCGACGTGATGTCGCGTCGGGTGATTTCGCTGCTGTCGCAGGCGCCGCTGGTGCTCGGCGACACCGACGGCAAGTTCTATCGCCGCTATCTGCGCTGGCTGACGCGGGAAATCCGCTACCTGCGCTATGCGATGCTCGACGTTCCCGACGGCGTGGCGCGGCTGCAGGTCGCGATCGCGCTGTGCTATACCTCGCTCTGCCTGGCCAATCAGGCCCGCCACATCAAGACCGCCTCGAAAAAACTCTCCGACGAACTGCAGCGGCAGATCCTCCCCGATGGCGGCCACATTTCGCGCAATCCCGGGGCGCTGATCGAGCTCCTGATCGACCTGCTGCCGCTGCGGCAGACCTTCGCCGCCCGCAACATCGCGCCGCCGCCGGCGCTGTTGAATGCAATCGATCGCATGATGCCGATGCTGCGATTCTTCCGCCACGGCGACGGCAGCATGGCGCTGTTCAACGGCATGAGCGGCACCTCCTCGGACCTGCTCGCGACCCTGCTCGCCTACGACGATACGCACGGCTCGCCGATGGCGAGCATGCCGCATGCCGGTTTCCAGCGCCTCGACGCCGGGGCGATGATCGTCATCATGGATTCCGGTGCGCCGCCGCCGCCCAATGTCAGCCAGGAGGCCCATGCCGGCTGCCTGTCGTTCGAACTATCGTCGGGAGCCTGCCGGATCGTGATCAATTGCGGCATGCCCGCCACCGGCCGTGACAGCTGGCGCGCCTTCGCCCGCAGCACGGCGGCGCATTCGACCCTGACCTTTCACGAGACCTCGTCCTGCCAGTTCGTCGAACTCTCGGCGATGAAGCGATTCCTGCACGGCTCGCCGATCGTCGCGGGCCCCCGCAACGTCGAGAATACCCGCGGCGACGTCGCCAACGGCACCATCCTGACCGCGTCCCATGACGGCTATGTCGAGCGGTTCGGCACAACGCATCGCCGGGTCCTGATGGCAGCAGCAGACGGTTCGCGGCTCGACGGCGAGGATACGCTGGTCCCGGTGCCGGGCCGCCGCAACAAGGGCAACGCCACCGACTATGCCCTGCGCTTTCACCTGCATCCTCAGGTCAAGGCCAGCCGGCTCGGCGACGCGCATGGGGTGATGCTGGTGCTGCCCAATCGCGAGGTCTGGACCTTCGAGGCGTTCGACGACAAGGTCGACCTCGAGGACAGCGTGTTCCTGGCCGGCAATGATGGGCCCCGCCGCACCACCCAGATCGTGATCCGGCAGGATTCGCGCCAGGCCCCGTCCATTCGCTGGAGTTTTGCCCGCTCGCCGAACTCGCCCGCCGCCACCGCGGCCCGGCGCAACGGCCGGCGCGAACCGGAATTGCCGCTGTAGGGGGGAGTTGCGGAGACGATCAGAAAATCATGAGGCGTGCGGGCTTCCTCCCACGGGCGGTGCGATCCCTCCGCCCGCGAGCGCAGCGAGTGGCGGGGTCGAGGCGAGCGAAGCTCGCTCTGGGGTGGCCGGCCGAAGGCCGGTCGGGTGGGGGGTGCTTCCGCGCACTCGATACAGCGTTGGTTCCATCGACCAGCCCCCACCCGTCACATCGATCGCTGCGCGTGACCCAAAATATCGAAAACAACCCCATGCAAAGTAGCCCGGCGGTCGCCGGCCCGCGCGATCCCGCGAAGATATTTTGACACGTCGGGTGCGTCGGCCCCGATTTCAGACTCTCGCCTCCCAGACAGACGTTTGCGCCCCGCGGCACTGACACGCCCGAGCTTTGCCAAAAAATCTCTCGCCCTTTGAAACAGAGGGCGCCTGGGGCTCGGATTCAATCAGGCTCCAACGGGCAGTCCGGGCAGTCCCCCTTCTCAGAAATCGGCATGCCGGGTGACGCTTCGACGCTTGCGTCGCCCGATCGAGGTTTGCGATCAGGCGCGCAGGCACGTCAACGAGCTGTGCAACGATCGCCGCAACGTGACCGCTGCGACGTGGCTTTGGGCGTTCACGGGGCGGCTTCGATGAAGGGGTTGACGATGTTGAGACTGCCGAATTTTCGGCCGTGCTGCATGTCCTCGGTGAACAGCGTGTCGCAGCCGGCTTCCTGCGCGGCGGCGACGATCAGCGCGTCGTAGAATGAAAGCCCGTGATCGCGGGCCAGCGCGAGAGCGCGGGCATGGGTCTGCTCTGTGAGCGGAACAATGTCCGGAAACCACTCGCGAATCACCGTAATCGCGGCTTCGATCTCCGGCCAAGGGCGCTGACGCTTCTGCCGCGCGACATTGGTAAATTCGTTCAGCACTTGCACGCTGATGCGGCCGCCCTCGGCGAGCACCGCAATCGCCTTGTCACGCTTGGCGATGTCCAGAAAGGCATAAACAAGGATATTCGTATCAAAGAACCGTTTCACCGTTCGTTCGCTTCGTCACGATCGAACTTGTAACCCTCGGGGGCAGGCCAGCGAAACTGCTCCATCTCCTTCAGAAACCGGACACGCCGGTCCACCTTTTCACTATCCTGCTCCGCTCTCGAGATCGCGATGGTCCTGTGATCCGCTGCCGTAACATTGACGTCGTCGCCCGCCGAAAGACCCATTTCCTTGACCAGCGGTTCGGGTAGCCGCACGACGAGGCTATCGTCCAATTTGAATATCCGCATGGCATGCTCCATGAACTCGGCTGCTCTCACGATATCATCCCGCCGCGGACCGGCAATGGCGATCAGGCCCTGGCTGCGCGCCTGCGTCTGTTCGGCCTAGCCGGTGGCGGGACATCAGATTTGTGGATGGCCCGGTCACCCCACCCCGATCGCCGACGCGATCGACATCGAGAGCGAGGTTCGCTCGCCTCGGACCCCTCCAGGGGAGGGTCAGATAGGTGCCGGAACGGACTATATCCCGACAGATATGTCCACAGCCATGGCTGGCCGGTTTCGCCGCCCCCAAAACCATGCTACCCGGCGGCCCTAGAGCTCAGGATTTCACCATGACCGACAACCTCCGCCGCGTCACCCGCGCGCTGCTTTCCGTTTCCGACAAGTCCGGTTTGATCGAATTTGCCCGGGCGCTTTCAGGCCATGGGGTCGAGCTGATCTCCACCGGCGGCACGGCAAAAGCGATCGCCGACGCCGGGCTGCCGGTGCGGGACGTCTCTGAGCTCACCGGGTTTCCGGAAATGATGGACGGCCGGGTCAAGACGCTGCATCCGAAGGTGCATGGCGGGCTGCTCGCGATACGCGACAATGCCGAGCACGCGCAGGCGATGACGGCGCACGGGATTGCACCGATCGACCTCTTGGTGGTCAACCTCTACCCGTTCGAGGCCACCGTCGACCGCGGTGCCGGTTTCGACGACTGCATCGAGAACATCGACATCGGCGGCCCGGCGATGATCCGCGCCGCGGCCAAGAACCACGACGATGTTGCGGTCGTGGTCGAGCCCTCCGATTATCAGGCCATCCTCGACGAACTCGCCGCCAACCAGGGCGCCACCAAGCTGCATCTGCGCCGCCGCCTCGCCGCCAAGGCCTATGCCCGCACCGCGGCCTATGACGCCGCGATCTCGAACTGGTTCGCAGCCGAACTGAAGACAGAGGCGCCGGACTACCGCGCCTTCGGCGGCCGGCTGATCCAGGCACTGCGCTATGGCGAGAACCCGCACCAGACCGCGGCGTTCTATGCGACGCCGGGCAGGCGCGCGGGCGTTGCGACCGCACGGCAGGTCCAGGGCAAGGAGCTGTCCTACAACAACATCAACGATACCGACGCCGCCTATGAATGCATCGGCGAGTTCGATCCGGCGCGCATCGCGGCCTGCGTCATCGTCAAGCACGCCAACCCCTGCGGCGTCGCCGAAGGAAGCGACCTCGTCAGCGCCTATCGCAGGGCGCTGGCCTGCGACCCCACCTCGGCCTATGGCGGCATCGTCGCGCTCAACCGCACCCTCGATGCCGAGGCCGCGCGCGCGATCACCGAAATCTTCACCGAGGTGATCATCGCGCCCGACGCAACGGACGAGGCGATCGCGATCGTCGCCGGGCGCAGGAACCTGCGGCTGCTGCTGGCCGGCGGCCTGCCCGACCCGCGCGCATCAGGCCTCACCGCAAAGACCGTCGCGGGCGGACTGCTGGTGCAGAGCCGCGACAGCGCCGTCATCGACGACATGGCGCTGAAGGCGGTGACAAAGCGCGCCCCGACCGAGGCCGAATTGCTCGATCTCAAATTCGCCTTCCGCGTCGCCAAGCACGTCAAGTCCAACACCATCGTCTACGCCAGGGATCTCGCCACCGTCGGGATCGGCGCGGGGCAGATGAGCCGGGTCGATTCCGCGCGCATTGCCGCGCGCAAGGCGCAGGATGCCGCGGTCGAACTGAAGCTGGCCGAACCGCTGACCAAAGGCTCGGTGGTGGCTTCCGACGCGTTCTTCCCGTTTGCCGACGGCATGCTGGCCTGCATCGAGGCCGGCGCCACCGCGGTGATCCAGCCCGGCGGTTCGCTGCGCGACAACGAGGTGATCAAGGCCGCCGACGACCACGGCATCGCCATGGTGTTCACCGGCGTGCGTCATTTCCGGCATTGAGCGCCAGATAGGGGTGAGGAAGGCTTTCGGCCTCGCCTCAACCGAGGTCGTCATACTCCGCGAAAGCGGAGTATCCAGTACGCCGCGGCCTCTCGGTCGACCACCGGCGTCTCTGGAATACTGGATCATCCGCCTTCGCGGATGATGACAACCGAATGCGCCGAGGGATCGACGTTCCGCCGCGCAAGCTATTCTTTCACCCGCGCCAGCAGCACCAGCCCGGTCACGAAGAACACGACCAGCACCGCCATGCCCATCTTCTGGCTCGCGGTCGCGGCGGTGACGATGCCGATCAGCAGCGGGCCGATGAATGACGTGACTTTTCCGGTCAGCGCGAACAGGCCGAAATATTGCGCGATGCGATCCTGCGGCGCGATGCGGATCAGGAGGGTGCGCGAGGCCGCCTGCAGCGGGCCGCCGGCGGCACCGATCAGGCAGCCGAGCACGAGATAGGCCTTCTCCGCGGCCGCGGCGAATAGCGGGCCGCCGGGCAGGGGCGGCGCGACCGGCACGAACAGGACGTGGTCCTTGTCGACCAGCAGGATCGCGATGACCGCGAACAGCAGCACGCTCATGCTGCCGGCGATCACGCGTTTCGGACCGAGCGCATCGTCGAGCTTGCCGCCGAGCCACGCGCCGAGCGTTCCGGCGAGCGCGAGGATGATGCCGAAGGTGCCGATCTGGATCGTGTTCCAGCCGAAGGTACCCGCGGCATAGATACCGCCGAACGCGAACAGCGAGACCAGGCCGTCGGTGTAGATCATGTTGGCGACGAGAAAGGTCGCCATCGATCTTTGCCGGGGCAGTTCGGCCAGGGTGTGGCGCAATTCGCTCAAGCCCCTGCGCAGCGCCGCCCGCACCGGCAGCCGCGCCGGATAGTCGGGGGTCAAGAGGAACATCGGCAGCACGAAGATGATGAACCAGATTCCGGTCAGCGGACCGGAAATGCGGTCGCCCTGATGACTGACGGGATCGAGACCGAACAGCGGCTCGAGGCCGAACAGCGTGTGACCGGTCTCCGGGGTCGCCGCGAGAAAGCCGAGCACCAGAACGAGGCTGAGGATGCCGCCGACATAGCCGGTGGCCCAGCCGGTGCCGGACAGCCGCCCGATCCGTTCCGGCGGCACCAGGGTCGGCATCATCGCATTGTTGAACACGGTCGCGAATTCGGCGCCGATGGAGGCGACGCCGTAGGCGATCAGCAGCGCCGGAATGCCCGCGACATCGCCGGGGCGGCCGAACCACATCAGGCAGGAGCCGATCACCAGCAGCGCGCCGAACGCCGCAATCCACGGCTTGCGGCGGCCGCTGGCGTCCGCGATCGCACCGAACACCGGCGACAGCAGCGCGATCACCATGCCCGCTGCGGCGGTGGCAAATCCCCACAACGCCTGGCCGCTGGCGGGGTCGGCCGCGACATGCGTGGCAAAATAAGGTGCAAACACGAAGGTCGTGATCAGGGTGAAATAGGGCTGCGCCGCCCAATCGAAGAAGATCCAGCTGATCACGGCTGAACGCGGCGGATAGGTCCGCTGAATGACGTGCTCGCCTGACTCAATCGTGGTCACAGCCATTCCAAAATGTCCTTCAAGATCACGTCCACGCGTTTTGCCAGCCACCGGGGGAGCCCTGTAGCATCCGCGATCTCACGGCTTGGTCCTTACCCACGGCGGAATTTTGATGATGCTGTCTCCCACCCGGCGCCAGATCCTCGCGGCGTTCGCGATTGCTCTCGCATGCATGATGCCTGCCGCGGCCGAGCCGCCGCATCGTGCTGTTTACACCGCTGCCGCGCCGGACACCATTCATGCCGTCCGCGCCGAACACGGCATGGTGGTGGCACAGGAGAAGATCGCGGCGCGGATCGGCGCGGATGTCCTGAGCCGCGGCGGCAACGCGGTCGATGCCGCGGTTGCGACCGGCTTTGCCATGGCCGTGACCTACCCGCGCGCCGGCAATATCGGCGGTGGCGGCTTCATGGTGATCCATCTGCGCGCGCGCAACGAGGATGTCGCGATCGACTATCGCGAGACCGCGCCGGCGGCGACCACGCCGCAGATCTTCCTCGGCGCCGACGGCAAGCCCGACAACGCGAAATCGCGAGATTCGGCGCTCGGGACCGGCGTGCCCGGGACCGTCGCCGGCCTTGCGCTGGCGCTGGAGAAATACGGCTCGGGCAAGTTCACGCTGGCCGAGCTGCTGACGCCGGCGATCGGACTCGCCCGCGACGGCTTTGCCGTCAGCGACGATCTCGCCGACAGCCTTCCGGAGTGGCACGCGCGCCTGGCGCGCTGGCCGGCCGGGGCGAAATTGTTTTCGCGCGCCGACGGCACGGTGCTCGCCGAAGGCGACCTCCTGGTCCAGAAAGATCTCGCGGCCACCCTGGAGGCGATCGCCGCGCAGGGCACGCGCGGCTTCTACGAGGGTCCGGTTGCGGACAAGCTGGCGAAATCGATCACCGAGGCCGGCGGCATCATGACGACGGACGATCTCAAATCCTATGCGGCCACGATCCGCACGCCGGTGCACGGCACCTATCGCAGCTATGACATCGTTTCGATGCCGCTGCCCTCGTCCGGCGGCACGGTGCTGCTGGAAACGTTGAACATGCTCGAAGGCTTTCCGCTTCCCGAGATGAAACAGGGCTCGGCGGCGTCGCTGCATCTGTTGATCGAGGCAATGAAGCGCGCCTATGCCGACCGCGCGCGCTATCTCGGTGACCCCGCTTTCGTCAACGCCCCGACATCGGCGCTGATCACCAAGGACTATGCGGCAAGGTTGCGCGCCAGCATCGATCCCGACCGCGCCACGCCGGCGAAGGACGTGCGGGAGATCAAGCCGCCCCGTGAAGGCAGCAACACCACGCATTTCTCCGTGGTCGATGGCGAGGGCAACGCCGTCAGCAACACCTATACGCTGAATTTTTCCTATGGCGTCGGCCTTGTCGCGGAGGGCACCGGCGTGCTGCTCAACAACGAACTCGACGATTTCACCGCCGCGCCCGGGGCGTCCAATGCCTATGGCCTGGTCGGATACGAGGCCAACCTGCCGGGGCCCGGCAAACGGCCGTTGTCCTCGATGTCGCCAACCATCGTGCTGAAGGACGGCAAGGTGGTGCTGGTGACGGGTACGCCGGGCGGCAGCCGGATCATCTCGACCGTGCTGCAGGTGATCGTGAACGTGCTCGACTACAGGATGGACGTCGCGGCCGCGGTGGCCGTGCCGCGCCTGCATCATCAGTGGCTGCCGGACGAGGTGCGGGTCGAACGCGGCTTTCCCGACGACGTGCTCGCCGAGCTGCGGACCAAGGGGCACAAGGTGCTGGAGCCGATGGGCCCGACCTCGGCGAATTCCATTCTCGTGACCGCCAACGGTCTGCTCGGCGCGCCCGACCCGCGCACCCGCGGCGCCGAGGCGGCCGGACAGTGACGCATCGGCGCAAGAGTCTGAGCAAGACAGGGCGTCGTTCGTCGGCGTACAATCGCCGCTCCCGCGCAAAGGCCGCGAGCGGGGCGGTGAACGAACGATGGAGGGCACGCGATGACATCGCTGAAGGGCAAGACTCTGTTCATCTCGGGCGCCAGCCGCGGTATTGGCCTTGCCATTGCGCTGCGCGCCGCGCGTGACGGCGCCAATGTCGCGATCGCCGCAAAAACAGCCGAGCCGCATCCGAAGCTGAAGGGCACCATCTACACTGCCGCCGACGAGGTGCGCGCGGCCGGCGGCCGGGCCTTGCCGCTGCTCTGCGATATCCGCGATGAGGCCCAGGTGATATCAGCGATCGAGCAGACGGTGTCGGAGTTCGGCGGCATCGATATCTGCGTCAACAATGCCAGCGCCATCAGCCTGACCAATTCGCAAGCAACCGACATGAAGCGGTTCGAC
>Ga0307507_10013219_pt1 | contig 10056 bp, 3 predicted proteins | sample 7_EM_MG_FD_207223 | JGI IMG/M metagenome (GOLD analysis project Ga0307507, IMG submission 207223) | Populus trichocarpa ectomycorrhiza microbial communities from riparian zone in the Pacific Northwest, United States - 7_EM | ecosystem: Host-associated > Plants > Roots > Unclassified | place... | reverse complement strand
ATTTTGGGCGAAAAGGTACATAATATGTGTTGGATCGGTACCTCTGGACGGTCGCGTAATGTTGCTCTGAATTTACAACACCTAAACGCGTTCCATTCCTACATTAAGGCGTCTTAGTTACTGTAATATAGTCCTATATTGAGACGTCTCGGTTGCTGTAGTATAGTCCTACATTAAGGCGTCTCAGTTAATGCAGTGCAGTCCTATATTAAGGCGTTTTGGTTACTATAGTGCAGTCGTATATTAAGGTATCGGAGGTCGGGGTTAAGCTTGGCGTAACCTCGGGTTACGCACGACCCCCTAAGGTCTGCGACATATCGTTCAAATATCACCCCCCCCTTTTGGTGGTGGCCCCTACTTTTTCGACGCGTCTTTAAGGCCTAGGTTAGTACTGGGTTAGTATAGAGGTCCTCGTCGCGCGCCATCGACCTTACCGTCGCCTTAACAATCCCATTTTCCAACCCTCTGCTATTCTTGTGCCCGCGCTAGCTCCTGGCTTGCACGGGGCTTCTAATTTTATATAGAAAGGCTTGCTATAATTCTAATTCTATAATATAGAGCCCTTTTCTTCTCCTTCTCCATTAATATTTACGCGTTATTTACCCGTGCCGCGCTTACGCATCTGCCCCCTTGCCTCTTGCGGATATAGAGTCTCTTAAGAATCTTCTTACCCTATGGTCCACTACGGAAGCCCCCCTAGCTTCCTCCCCCTATAGCCTCCAGAACAAATTTAAGGCCTAGACAGCACGGCTGCAGGATATTTATAAGGCCCAGCGCTTAAAGAATACTATAAGGGCGTACAAGCCAAAGCAGAAAGAGTGGGAAGACTAGTACGCAAGACTAGAAGGTAATACAAACAGCACCTAGGTAACGGAAGATAAGCTTTACTTATTTTTAGAGCAGTAAGTCATTAATTAAGAATTATAGACCGCTAGCTATCAAAAACAGAAGTTAAAATAGAAAAAGATGTAGAAAGATAGTAAGCGGGTGAAGAAGAGGTAGAAAATAACCACAGGAGGGCCGCCAGGGGGAAAGGCAGCCATAGGGGAGGAAGCTATAAAGGAAGAGATATAGGATAAGGAGGCCCTAGACGCCCTATTTAACAAGACGGTCCAATACTTAGTTATAAATAGCTATGTCTCCGCTATTACTAAGCTCTATATATGGTAGTTAAAAGGCAAGACCTTGCAGCTACTACAGGGGGCAAAGCTCTTGGTAGTACTAGACAGCGTCCGCCGCAATAAGAACCAAATTTAACGCGTTAACTTTATTAATTAAGGCCTATTTATAATTACTAGCAGCTACAACATTAAAGGGCTTAAAAAGGTGATTACTTAGTACTAAAAGACGGGCTCTAAGAAGCCAGGCTTAATTAAGTCTTACCTTTAAACTGCAGCTAAGCATTTATTAGGTTTATATATACCCTATTTGGCCTATATAGCTGCTATTTTCTAACCTACTTAGGCCATACTACCGTTACCTAGGGTAAAAGTAGATAGGATATTTAGCTTACTAACCTTGTCCTTATTAAACTAGAGAATAAAGGGCCTAAACCAGATAAGTTAGCGCCGTGTATAATTATATTAATAATATAGGGGAAGCAGAATTAACACGGCAAGGTTAAGTATATGGGCTATATACACAATACTAACCCTATCCTCTACCCTCTCTCCACAATAGCCTTCTACTTCTTTAACCGCTAGGGTAAGGACGGTGCTAAGAGCTTCCCATCCTTTTAGCAGCCAGAGGACTACTACAGCCTATACATCTTCCCTAGTAGCATTAAAGTACCATAATAGCCGTTAAGCTATTACACATAGTTTAAATAGAATAAAAAGATGTTCTAGGGGGTAGGGATTCACTTAAAGGAGAAGACCTATAGCGCCTATAAGCAGAGCGTCTAGCATGCTAAGCTTAGCGGCATTAAGGAGACCTAAATTAGATGGGCTAGACGCTGGAATACGGATATAATAACAGGAGCCTACCTCAGCTATCTACCCCATGCGTTTATGCGGTTAATCACCAGCTTCCTAAAGGAAGGAAAGGGCTACTTTCTTCCCCACACGCAAGAGGTACCGGAGGAGGTACTCTACTTAAAGATATAGCCTAAAACTAACGTCTGGCTAAAACGTATAGAGACCTACCACCCAGAGAGGGCCAATAATAAGGTTATATGGCTTAACCTTATAGGCTTAGGATTTCTACGCCTCCTCTATACGCTTAGGGTAATCCTATTATAGGACTTAGTAATCCTATATAAGTAGTTCCCGCTCTACCCTCTATAGAAGAACTCCCTTTTTGGCTGTAAGGAGTACCAGAGGTTTGCTATATAGGTAGAAAGCTTACTAGCTAATATAGTTACGCCAAATAAGACAATAATGCGGAAATACTAGCCTGCCTATAAGGCCGTAGCTAAGCTAAGATATAAGGCCGCAATCTCTAAGATAAAGGGGGTTTAATTACGCATGCAGACGATCTTAGAACGCCTTAGCAAGATAGAAAGGTTATTAGCATTATTCGCACCTATATAGATCCAGCAAGGGAAGACGGGTATCTAGATAGGGCCTATAGAGTCCATATATCTGTTTTTGGACAGCCCTATACCTATACCTATACCCGCACCTATACCTATACCTATACCCGCGTCCGTTTCTAAACACGTCAATAGCTAGATTCCGTCTTTGGATAAACCCTCTCCTATATATCCAACCCCTATAGAGATACTAAGGGGTCCTTAACTATCTACTGCTATAGAGCCTACTCAGCTATCTACTATAACATCTACCATACCCCTATAGCAGCTGCCGTAAGCTTCTACTATACCCCCGCCACAGCTGCCACAGGCTAACGCTTAACCTCTTCCATTTATTCTTAACCTATAGGCGCTGCTAAGAAAATATAAGATGCTTTAGGGTGGTAATTTAGTATTCCAGCTCTAGACTAAGTGGACTTTAGGGCTAGCAGGTAGGCCGTTAATTAAAGTTCTTAATCGCTACTAGGGGGCACGCTGGCGGGTTAACAGCAAGGCGATATTCTATAGCCATTGCTATAGGATAATTAAGGATGTCAGACAGCGCGTAGAAGATAATATGGCAAGAGACAAGAGACAGGCTGTTAACTAGCTAGAATAGCTACAAGGTCCGCGTTCTTTAGATTAGCTTTATAAGAATATCTAAATAGTTATTTTACTACAGTAACCAAGACACCTTAATATATAACTGCCTCTATATATAACTGCACTATAGTGACCGACCAAGACGCCTTAATATACGACTGCACTACAGTAACTAAGACGTTTTAATATAGGACTACTGGTGACCAAGACGTCTTAATATAGAACTGCACTGCAGTGACCAAGACGTCTTAATATATAACTGCACTACAGTAACCAAAACGCCTTAATATAGGACTGCACTGCATTAACTAAGACGCCTTAATGTAGGACTATACTACAGCAACTAAGACGTCTTAATATAGGACTATATTACAGTAACTAAGACGCCTTAATGTAGAAATAGAACGCGTTTAGGTGTTATAAATTCAGAGCAATATTACGCAACTATCTAGAGGTACCGATCTAACATATATTATATACCTTTTCGCCCAAAATCGCGTGCGAAGGTACTTGGGGGCGGTCGCTACGCAACCTTGTATAGGGTTTGGGCGCGTTATTAGTAGGGGTAGCCCTAACCTCGTATTAACCCAGGTCGTAACCGCGCCAAATTAGCCCCCCTAATATGTAATAGACGTCTTAATCACTGCAGTGCAGTCCTATATTAAGACGTCTTGGTTACCAGTAGTCCTATATTAAGACGTCTTAGTCACTATAGTGCAGTTATACATTAAGGCGTCTCGGTCAGTCACTATAGTGCAGTTATATATAGAGGCAGTTATATATTAAGGTGTCTTAGTTACTACAGTAAAATAACTATTTAGATATTCTTATAAAGCTAATCTAAAGAACGCGGACCTTGTAGCTATTTTAGCTAGTTAACAGCCTGTCTCTTATCTCTTACCGTACTGTCTTCTATACGCTGTCTAACATCCTTAATTATCCTACGGCGACGGCTGTAGAATATCGCCTTGCTATTAACCCACTAGCGCGCCCCCTAGCAGTAATTAAGAGCTTTAATTAACGGCCCACCTGCTAGCCCTAAAGTCCACTTAGTCTAGAGCTAGAACACCAAATTACCACCCTAAAGCATCTTATATTTCCTTAGCGGCGCCTATAGGTTAAGAATAAATGGAAGAGGTTAAGTATTAGCCTATAGCAGCTGCGGCGGGGGTATAGTAGAAGCTTACAGCAGCTACTATAGGGGTATAGTAGACGTTATAGTAGACAGCTAAGTAGGCTCTATAGTGGTAGACAGTTAAGGACCCCTTGGTATCTTTATAGGGGTCGGATATATAAAAGAGGGTTTATCTAAAGACGGAATCTGGCCGTTAACGTGTTTAGGAACAGATATAGGTATAAATGCGGGTATAGGTATGGGTATAGGTATAGATATAGGGCCGTCTAAAGACGGATATATAGACTTTATAGGCCCTATCTAAATACCCGTCTTCCCTTACTAGATCTATATAGGTGCAAATAATGCTAATAACCTTTCTATCTTGCTAAGGCGTTTTAAGATCGTCTATATGCGTAATTAAACCCCCTTTATCTTAGAGATTGCGGCCTTATATCTTAGCTTAGCTACGGCCTTATAGGCGGGCTAGTATTTCCGCATTATTATCTTATCTAACATAACTACGTTAGCCAGTAAGCTTTCTACCTATATAGCAAACCTCTAGTACTCCTTATAGCTAAAGAGGGAGTCCTTCTATAGAGGGTAGAGCAGGAACTGCTTATATAGGATTACTAAGTCCTATAATAGGATTACCCTAAGCGTATAAAGGAGGCGTAGAAATCCTAAGCCCGTAAGGTTAAGCCATATAACCTTATTATTAGCCCTCTCTAGGTAGTAGGTCTCTATATATTTTAGCCAGACATTAGTCTTAGGCTATATCTTTAAGTAAAGTACCTCCTCTGGCACCTCTTACGCGTAGAAAAGAAAGTAGCCCTTTCCTTCCTTTAGAAAGCCAGCAATTAACCGCATAAACGTATAGGGTAGATAGCTAAGGTAGGCTCCTATTATTACATCCGTATTCCAGCATCCAGCCCGTCTAATTTAGGTCTCCTTAACGCTGCTAAGCTTAGTATACCGGACGCTCTACTTACAGGCGCTATAGGTCTTCTCCTTTAAGTAAATCCCTACCCCCTAGAACATCTTTTTATTCCATTTAAACTACATATAATAGCTTAACGGCCGTTGCGGTACTTTAATACTACTAGGGAAGATATATAGGCCGTAGTAGTCCTCTAGCTACTAAAAGGATAGGAAGCTCTTAGCGCCGTCCTTGCCCCAGTAGTTAAAGAAGTAAAAGGCTATTGCGGAGAGAGGGCAAAGGATAGGGTTAGTATTGCATATATAGCCTATATACTTAACCTTGCCGTGTTAATTCTGCTTCCCTTATATTATTAACATAATTATATACGGCGCTAACTTATCTAGTTTAGGCCCTTTATTCTCTAGTTTAATAAGGATAAGGTTAGCAAGCTAAATATCCTATCTACTTTTACCCTAGGTAACGGTAGTATGGCCTAAGTAGGTTAGAAAACGGCAGCTATATAGGCTAAATAGGGTATATACAAACCTAATAAATGCTCAGCCGTAGTTTAAAGGTAAGACTTAATTAAGCCTAGCTTTTTAGAGCCTATCTCCTAGCACTAAGTAATTACCTTTTTAAGCCCTTTAATATTATAGCCGCTAGTAATTGTAAATAGGCCTTAATTAATAAAGTTAACGCGTTAAATCCGGTCCTTATTACAGCGGATACTGTCTAGTACCGCCAAGAGCTTTACCCCTTATAGCAGCTGCAAGGTCTTGCCTTCTAACTACCATATATAGAGCTCAGTAATAGCAGAGACGTAGCTATTTATAACTAAGTATTAGACTATCTTATTAAATAGGGCGTCTAAGGCCTCCTTATCCTATATCTCTTCCTTTATAGCTTTCTCCCCTGCGGCTACCTTTCCCCCTAGTAGCCCTCCTACGGTTATCTTCTGCCTCTTCTTCGCCCGCTCGCCATCTTTCTATATCTCTTTCTATTTTAACTTCCGTTTTTAATAGCCAGCGGCCCGCGATTCTTAATTAATAACTTACTACTCTAAAAATAAGCAAAGCTTATCTTCCGTTACCTAGGTGCCGTCTGTATTGCCTTCTAGTTTTGCGCACTAGTCTTCCCACTCTTTCTACTTTAGCTTGTACGCCCTTGTAGTATTCTTTAAGCGCTAGGCCTTATAAATATCCTACAGCCGTGCTGTTTAGGCCTTAAATTCGTTCTGGAGGCTATAGGGGGAGGAAGCTAGGGGGGCTTTCATAGTGGACTATAGGGTAAGAAGATTCTTAAGAGACTCCATATCCATAAGAGGCAAGGGGGCAGACGCGTAAGCGCGGCACAGGTAAATAACGCGTAAATATTAATAGAGAAGGAGAAGAAGAGGGCTCTATATTATAGAATTAGAATTATAGTAGGCCTTTCTATATAAAATTAGAAGCCCTACGCGAGCCAGGAGCTAGCGCGGGCACAAGAACAGTAGAGGGTTGGAAAATAGGATTGTCAAGGCAATGGTAAGGTTAATGGCGCGTGATAAGGACCTCTATACTAACCTAGTACTAACCTAGGCCTCAAAGACGTGTTGAAAAAGTAGGGGCCACCACCAAAGGGGGGGGGTGATATTTAAACGATATGTCGCAGACCTTAGGGGGTTATGTATAACCCGAGGTTACGCTAAGCTTAACCCCGACCTCCGATACCTATAGTATATAAAGAGATTTTTTAAAAGTTAGGTTAAATACTTAAAAGACTATAGTGTAACGTGTCCCGCCTTCCACGTCGCCATACGGCTAAAAAGACACAGAGTGCTTGCGAACTTATTGCAAGCGCGGCAGGATCTAATATATATACTCTTACATATAGTCTCTACTTTAAATAGTCTCTTTTTATAGAATAAAATTTAAAATATAAAGGAGTTAATTTATTAGGTAAATACTTTACCAGTTTAAAGGAACACCAAAAGCGAGATCCGACCCATACTGTCCTATGGGGGTTCCTTTCCGTCTCATCCTATCCGTACGGTCAAGCTAAGAGTGAGGATCTCGTCTATTACTAATGCAGCGGCGTTACGTTGTGGCTAGAGGGCGCTTTCGAATGCGTCGTCCTTGACGCCGTTAGAACAGCAGAGTTTTCGCGGGTCTTGGCGCTTGTTAATAACACAAGGCAACTCACTAGGAACAGAGGAATGGTCTTAAAAACTACCCGACGTCTCTCTACCTAGGCTGCCGATCTAGGGCCATAAGCCAGCGCTTGCACTTGCTGGTAGAAGCGATAGGAATCTAAGGGGACGACAGGGCACCTCTATACTTGTTCCACTCTGAGACTGCTCAGCAGTGAGGGCATAGGAAGAGTCTCAACACCGTTAACCACATTTAGCAACGTTAATCCACCTGTCGACGAGGCGACGTTAATCCTACGACGTTAATCCTCCGATATTAATCCTCCCTTTAGGCTGGAATGGACCTAGAACGGACCTGGAACGGACCCATGGGATAGGCTGGAACGGACTTAGATGCAGGTGTCAGTTAAGATGGGAGGATAACAAGTTTGGTTAGTAGGCGGCTGAGGGACAATAGCTGCGCGGCGTTGAGTTATTATGGGCCCATGCCTACAAGACACGGTTGGCCTGTTGTTGTAAGAGCGTTATCAGTAACACAAAGCAGCTAATGGCTGTGGGGTGTGGTATATAATGGCAGCGACGGACAACTCTAGGAACCTTACCCCTTTACTAGGCTCTGACTCCTGGTGGACCTGTCTTAAAGGAAGGATTAACACCTTGTTAATAACACTGTCTATATAGCCTAAAAGGATAGATGTGCGTGTTGGTTTATTTAGGCAGGGGCAGGCTGTAAGGATAGGCTTATGGAGCAAATTAGGTGTATATGGGTAGGAGCTGGCTTTGTCCACCAGCTACTGCGTTAACTGTGGCAAGGAACTGGGTAAGCGGTTTAGGCAAACTTGCTGTGTATAGTAGTTTTACAATGCATATGTATTCTGGCTTTGTAATAGGCTACTACCCGCAACTCGGAAGATCTATGACGACGGTTGTCTTACGAAAAGAAGGTAAAGTAGACTACTTAATCCCAGGAAGCTACCGCCCTATTGCCTTAGAAAATACCCTAAGCAAGATCTTAGAAAAGGTTATAGCGGACTGTATAGCAGACACGGTAGAGGAACACGCCCTACTACCACAAAGCTAAATAGGGGCAAGAAAGAATCGCTTAACACTATTAGCACTTATACTACTCGCTACTACCATTAAAACTACATGGGCTATGCGCAAGGACTTTATAGTATTAATGCTTAGCCTAGACATTAGTGGCGCCTACAATAATGTACCCTATAAGCGCCTCCTATATATCCTTAGGGCAAAGGGCTTCCTAGAATGGATTATATAATTTATTTAAGGGTTTACAGGCTAGAAAGAGACATTACTGGTCTTTAGCAGATACCAGAGCCCCCCCATTATAGTTGTAATAGGTATACCACAAGGATCACCTCTTTCGCCTATACTCTTCCTTTTCTTTATAAGCAACTTACTTAACACCTTTAAGGAAGGGGCGACCTAGGGGATAGGCTTTATTAATAACACAAACCTAATTATATATAGGCCAATAGCCGCAGAGAACTGCAGAACACTAGAGAAAGCCTATAACACCTATATAGAATGGGCAAGACGATATAGAGTCTAATTCTTACCAGAGAAATACCAGCTAATCCATTTTATAAGAAAACGCAACTAATCTGTAGATCTTTAGCATATAATCTATATCTAAGGCTTTAGGGGTTAACCAGTTTAGGGCCTAAGGGTATTAGAAGTATAGGTAGACAGTAAGCTCTGGTAGAGCGTATATGCGGTATAAGCGGCCTATAAGGGCCAAGCACAGTATATTGTATTATCTAGGATCGTTAATTCCACATGGGGTCTATACTTCTAGAGGTTACGCCTACTATATACAGCAGTTGTCCGGCCAACTATAATATATAGATCCAGTATTTGGGCCATTAGAGAAACCAAGAAGGGCCCCCTTAAATTACTCCTTAAACCACTCTAAAAGGTCCAAATAGCCTGCCTTTAGAGCATAATAGGCGGGTATAAGCAAACAGCCACAGCACTGCTTAAGAAGGAAGCCAATATTCCCCCCCTATAACTATATATTAAAGCCGCTATAATGTAAAGGGCGTAAAGTAAACGCAACTTTAATGTTATAAAGTATATTAAGACACGCCTAAATAAACTATAGAGGGACCCTAGGGCGCCTTATAGGAGAACAAACTAATAACCCCAAAGTAGGGAAGAAATATTGGAGAAATAGGTAAAGAAAGCAGAAGAAGAATGGTGCTGTGTTAGGGCCTAGGCCTATATAGAGGAGGAAGGGAGACGCATAAGAGGCTAGTAAAGACAATAGTAAGAAAGAGAAAGGAGCTAAAGTAGAGCATAAAAGAACGCTAGGAAACTATCTTCTGTAATACAATACTGGTTAGACCAATGCTGGAGAGGTATATAGGAGTTAAAGGTACAAAGGCTGACTCAGGCAAGAGAAACCTAAACTATGGCATAGTTAACGCCATAGGGGGTAAACACTTAAGAGCTCTAAGAAGGCCTAATAAAGGCAGAAAATATAATAGCAATACTCTTAAGAACAGGGATAATAGGACTAAAAGATTGGCTCTACTAGGTAGGTATCCTAGTAGGCAGCCCAAGATATAAATGTGGCTGGCTAAGACAGACACCAAAACATATAATACTGTTATGCCCCCTACGCACCAACTAAGAAGCTATACTCTTAGTAGCTAGCACAGAGAACTATAACACACTACTCTTAATATAAAAAGGTCTTAAGGCGGTTACCTAGTGGCTTATTAGCTAAAATATACTAGACCAGTTTTAGGTTG
>Ga0307507_10013218_pt1 | contig 10057 bp, 14 predicted proteins | sample 7_EM_MG_FD_207223 | JGI IMG/M metagenome (GOLD analysis project Ga0307507, IMG submission 207223) | Populus trichocarpa ectomycorrhiza microbial communities from riparian zone in the Pacific Northwest, United States - 7_EM | ecosystem: Host-associated > Plants > Roots > Unclassified | place... | reverse complement strand
GGAAATTGCACACTCAGCCCAACACTGGTCAGATTGTTTCGTGCTAATGTGCCCTGTTCATCAAGATGATAAGATTAGGAATAAGGTCTATGCAGGCGAGTTGAGCAGCAGCCACCCACTCGAGGACCCCCAGCAAGGAACAATGCAAGACGCGATGGATCCGGAGATCAATGAGGAAACTATCCTCTCCCCTCGACCTCGACCAGACCTGTCAAAGATCAAAAGAAGAGTACATGAAGCCCGAGGCTGCACCACCATGAATGTTCCCTGCGAAAGCCCGGAGTGCCCGGTGCACCAGGCCCCCTTACCCTCACCTACCAAACCCCTCTATGGAGGGCAGCTTGCCACCCACAACGTTATTCCAGTTATTGAACCACCAAAGCTACCCCACTACGACAGAAACCTCTACCAGGTATACAATCATATTGCTGAAGAATAGGAAACCGAGGTTACCAGGTGGGAAAGAATTGTGGATGAAAGAGATGTGGTTCAAGCTATGAACGAGATGGAGACCATATGGAGGGAGCAGATGATCAAAGGGTCCAGGAATGACCCTGTATACCAACTGGCTCAAGATTCCAGCAACACCTCCCGACGTGGAAAAATGCAAGACTACCGCATCAGGAATGGCTTACTCTATGCCACCACTCGAGGAGGGGAGCACTGTCTCTACATACCAAAGGCACAGGGGATCAATGGTGAAACCCTTAGAGAACTAATGATTAGCGAGATTCACACCAAGGGACCCCACAGCGCCGATAGGAACCTTCGGTATGCATCTCAATATATCTACTGGCCGGAAATGCGGAAGGATTTCAGGGACTTTGTTAGCCAATGCGAGCTCTGCCAGCCAACAAAGAACACAACACCCTACCAACTGGTGATGCCCAAACACTTCCTTTCCCCTCCGAGATATTTTCAAGCTATGCTATTGACTTCATGGGTCCTTTTACGAAATTGAAAGACCAGGATTCGGTCCTGGTAGTAGTGGATAGAGTAGTGGGATTCATCTGGCTGAACCCAACATCGGTTACTGCAACGGCACTACAAACTACTGAGCTACTCCGGCATCATATCTTTACGCCTCATGGAGTACCTACCTCGATTGTCAGTGATGCTGACCCACGGTTCACCTCTAAGTTCTGGAAGCAGACACTTAAGACCATGGGGATCGAACACATAATGGCTGCGCCCGGCCATCACCAAATGAATGGACAGGCTGAACGGAAAATCAGGGAGCTCAAGACTGCCCTGAGAAACGTCACCAACATCCGCCAAACCAATTGGCTCACCTCCCTCCCAGAGGTGGCAGCCTATTCTCACGCTGGCCACGCTAATACTATCAACATGTCCCCATACAAAGCAGGGTATGGTCGAGACTACCCTCTCTTAGACATCTACCGAGTCTACCCTTCCACGGTTCCAGACGCTGACGATTATTACAACAGACACCAGGAAATCAGGAATGCGGCATACCAAGCTCTGAAGCTGGTGAGAGCTAGATCTACTAAGACTGCGGCAAAGAGGTGAGACAATGTGAAACCGGTAGAGATTGGGGGAATGGTAAAGATATTTGGCGACCAATTTGCGACGGAATCTGGCAGGCCCAGGAAGTTACAACCACGATGGAGAGGTCCTTTTATCGTCATCGTATTCGATGAACATACCCAGAACTACACAGTTAGTATCGATTCAAGGATATATCGGCGGCAGAAAGGGGTATTCCACTGCTCAGTTGGCAAACCCTACCACCCTAACGATGATGAGCGATTCCCTGGAAGGGCCCACACCAAACCGGCACCTATCCTCATTGATGACGAAAAGGAATGGGAGGTCGAAACTATTCTTGACCATAGAACAAGCCATAGCAGAGGACAATTCTTGGTGAAATGGAAAGGGTACCCAAATAGCGAGAATAGTTGGGAACCAGTGGAAGGACTTGAGAATGCGGAGGACCTGGTACAGCCATGGTGGACTTACAACATGCCAGGGGAGGAATTTGCTACTGTTTTTTCCGGTGATATTACGGTTGGTTTTACTCCTACTAAGGATGGTTATGAGCAACACTCTGGGGAACCGACGGTAGATTTGCGTTTCTGGGAACCCCATTTGGACACCGACTATGATAGCGAAAAGATCTAGGTTTCTTGGTTTTATATTTGAAATGATGTTTTGATTTTGTTTTCGGGGTGTAACCGGTACAGGTTACTGTTTTATGATTGAGTTTGATACTCATAATGTGTGATGTTTGGTTTCGAGTATCATTTGATACTCAGTATGTTTCATGTTTGGTTTCGAGGATCGTTTGATACTCAGTATGTTTTATGTTTGGTTTTGGGTTTCGTTTGATACTCAGTATGTTTTAGTTATTGTGTCAAGGTATCGTGTGAGACTTGATATATTTGATGTAACGTTTCAAGGCTACCGTTTTGAGAGTCCTTATGGTTATTGTTTACAAGACTCTGGTTAGCCTGACAAGTGTATTTAAGACCTGCTATTCTTTGGACTTAGAGAGAGCAGACTTCGACAGACAGAGTTTTCAATATACTTGGTTGAACAGTTACTTCTTCGGTTCGCTTCGAGAATCCAGTAAGACCCCAAAATACTTAGCTATCAGGAACTACTTGGTAGTTGCTATATAGTAAGAAGTTTGTTACAACGACTTAGTTTAAGCCTCCGGTACTTAGTCTCGTTACATACCGCACTTGGGTCTATGGATAGTATCGTTACCCTAGCGATTCCCGCCACCACTCAGGTGGCGGTTACAAGAGCCACCATCACCAAGTGGATCAGAAGAAACAGAAGAAGAAGGAAGGAAACGAGGAAACACGATGGCGGCTACAGCAGAACAAGGGCGAGCGACTTCTGCGGAAACAACCCCTATCCTGAACCCGGAGCCGATGAGACAAATCATTGTATCCTTAAGCGGAGGAACCAGGAAGCACAAGGTCAAGGAACAGGAGGTTTACCGAGTAGAACGACACAAACTACGAGGATGGCTAGCCCAACTCATAGTGTACTACAGGATGGTAGGATGGCAAAATGGCCATGATGAGGAAAAGATCCTCTAGGCAACAAGCCTCCTAAGGGACGACGCGGGGACCTGGATCACACCTTACGCAGAAGAAAGATTCACACCAACATGGGACAATTGGGCAGGATTCAAAACAGAATTATAAAGACAATTTGGTGTAATCGACGCCAAGGGAGAAGTAAGGATCAGGCTAAAGAACATGGAAAAAGGGAAATGATTGGTCACGGAATACTGGAACGAATTCCGCCTTGTGGCTAGCGAAGCCGAATTGGAAGACTCCACTGGAGGAGAACTACTTCTAGGAGTAATGATCACAGAATTGCAGAATGCCTGGGAAGCTAGTAGCGAAGAATACGAGGACCTCGAAGCCCTAGCCCAATGAGCAATCTGGAAGGAAACCAAGCTGGTAACGGTCAGACATATCCAAGGATCGCCATTAGCAAAGAAGATGCAACGGGAGACCACTACACCAGGAAACCCAGACAGGACATATCAACCCACAAATAATAGCAATCAGAATTACGGCGACCCTATCGAACTGGACGCGACTTGGAGACGACCAAGGTTCAACATCTTGAGGGAAGAATTCCAACGGAGGATACAAGAACAACTATGTCTCAAATGCGCACAACCTGGAGACTTGGCCAGGAACTGCCCGAAAAAAGATTGACACAAGCCATTCAGCGCACAAGCCAAGAGTTGGCAGTCAACGAAGACAGTCCTCCCTTCACAAACCAGACCTAAGATTAGGGAAATCGAGATCGAACAGGAACCTGAACAGTTGGGAAACGATGACTGTCCCCAGTAAGGGATGGTCTGAGGGACCACCCGGAACGCAAACCCATCATTATGGAAAACTACTACACGGCACTGAACTACACGGATACCCTCGAAAAGGACAATGACCACATTATGGTCGAGATACAACTACCCGGCGGAAAAGAGTCAGTCACTATCAACGCCATGATTAACTCAGGAGCAACAGAAGACTTCATCGACCAAGAAGTCTGCAACAAATACGGGATCAAAATGGTCAAAGCAAAAAACCCGATGGAGATTTACCTTGCGGACGGGAAACTAAGCGCTATAGGACTTGTTACCTATATGACGAAAGTACCTATGGACATCAATAGCTATAGGGAATTGGCAACTTTCCAAGTGTCAAATCTCCAAAACCATGAGGTCATCTTCGGGATGCCATGGTTAAGAGAACACAATCCAACCATCGATTGGAACTACAGAAGGATTACATTCAACAGTGAACGATGTACGACTTGGAGTCTCAAAAGTTCACACAGTGCCTATGCGGTACCCGAAGAAAAATCCCTGAAAGAGAATCTCATCACCAGATTCTCCAAGGTCCAGGCCAAGAAAGGCCCGACGGCCAGTGACCAGAGCGTGAAACCTAAGAAGCTCTCCGATGAGGCCAGAGTACCTAAAAAGGGATCTGCAAGGGCGGCAGGACGCGACCTGTACGCAAACGAAGGAACTGAGGTTTCTGCCAGAGGACAAGCAATTGTTGGGACGGGGATACCTATTGGATTACCACACAACACCTATGGACCAATTGTACCACGAAGCAGTCTAGCAGTGAAACACTGACTCATGACAAATGCCCCTGTAATAGACTCCGACTACAGAGGAGAAGTGAAGGTGGTCCTAGCTAACCTAGGGGACCAACCATACCGAGTGGAAAAAGGAGACTGAATAGCCCAACAGATCATCCAAAAATGCGACAATAGGTAACTACAAGAAGTAACCCAGTTGGACGATACCGAGAGAGGAGAACAGGGGTCCAGAAGCTCAGACACCACTATGGACCAAGAAGTCAAGAGCCACAAGGCGAAACCAAAGATGGAAATTACCGAGATATCGGCAAGAGCTTTCGGACAGTTCTACTGAACAGGAGAGACAACCGGCATCCTGAGATGGGATGAAATCCAAGACGAAATTCAGTTGGAAGCGATCAACATTAGCACCAGACTGGCGATAAAAAAAGAAAAAGAACAACGAAGACCAGGAGGTGAGAGACACGGTCCCCCTAGAATATCACCACCTGTAGGATCTTTTCGAAAAAGGGGACAAGACGACGGTACCGCCCCATCGGCCGGATATCGTTCTGGGAATCGACCTGGAAGAATGAAAGCCGGTACCCATCAAAAAGATATATGCCCGGAGTTACGGCCAATTCAAGGAACTCCACCGATACATCAAACAGAACGAAGATTGAGGATGGATCCGAACAGTAAAGTCGGGAAGGCCTTCACGATTGTGTTTGTCAAGAAAAAAGATGGCAAACTCAGGCTCTGCGCCGATTATCGGGCGCTCAACGAAGTCACCAAGCAGGATCGACACCCGCTACCGCTCATTAGCGAGGCACTGGATAGACTGAGAGGAGCCAAATACTTCACCAAACTGGATAGCAAGGACGCTTACCACAAGATTCGAATCAGAGAAGGAGACGAATGGAAGACGACCTTTTCAAAAAAACTAGGGACTTACCAATAGCTAGTCATGCCATTTGGACTATGCAACGCACCAGCAGCATTCCAACGATGGATCAATGAGGTCCTTATAGAACACATCGACATGTATTGCATCGTATATCTGGATGAGGTACTCATATATTGGAATACCCGATAACAACACCGAAAAGAGGTCAGCAATATCCTGGAGGCAATACGAAAATCAGGAATGAAGGTCAAACCATCCAAATGCAAGTTCCACCAAAACTTGACAGAATACATAGGATTTATCATTGGACAAGAAGGGGTCAAGTCCGACCCAGTTAAGACACAAGCCATCTGGGACTGGAAAAAACACCCAAGAATATCAAGGAAATCCAATGCTTCCTGTGGTTCTGCAACCTCTATCGACGGTTTATAGAGGGTTTCAGCAGTACAGCCAAACCAGTATATGCGAAAATAAAGATGGAATGCATTGGCAAATGGGAATGGGGAGACAAAGAACAGCAAGCGTTCGAGGAATTAAGAACAAAGCCCCGCACGGCACCAGTACTGGTCTACTTCGAACCTCTCCCACCAACCAAAATGGAAAGAGACACGTCAAAATACATCTGCTCCGGTAAACTGTCACAACAATTCCAGGACGGAAAATGGAGACCAGTGGCGTACCGATCCACGACAATGTCGGAGGCAGAATGCAACTACAACATACACGATAAGGAACTACTGGCGATAGTTCAAGCATTCCACAAATGGAAAAGATACACAAGAGGAAACCCCAAACCGATACGGGTCCTCACAGACCACAATGACTTAGACACCTTCATGTCAACGCAGGAACTTCACAAACCACAAGCACGATAGATGCAAGAATTAAGTCAATACAACTTCCAAACCGAATACCGCCGAGGCAAGGAGAGAGGAAAACCAGCCGCCCTCACAAGAAGAGAGGGAGACCTACCCACAGCAGGAGACAACAGACTCACTCGAAATGTGGGAATCTTACTACCAAAGCATCGATATTGGGACATCCCAGAGACAGAAGGAACCAGGGTCAACATATTGGAAACAACCGAATTCCGAGACAAAGACGAGGGAGAAACACTGAAAGCCAGAAAAAACTACAACGAAATCAAGGATATTAAAAGAAACCTGGACGAAGGGAAGACAGAAATGAAGGGAACAGCACTAGCGCTATGTCAATGGAAGGACGACCTGTTATGGTCTGCAGGAAAGATTTGGATATCAAACGACGAAGGGATACAAACAGCTCTTATAGCCAAACACCACGACCCCCTACAAGCAGGACCCTGAGGGTCGGCAAAAACTACCGAACTTATCAACCGACGATACTATTGGGCAAAGATACGAGAAGACATCAAACCATTCATAAAAAATTGCCACATATGTCAGAGAACCAAGGTCTTGCGACATGCACACTACGGATTGCTACAGTCAAATGAGGGCCCCGATCGACCGTGGAAGTCAATAGCTATGGACTTTAATACACACCTGCCGGAATCAGACCGTTATTACACCATACTGGTAGTCATCGATCGGCTGACCCAAATGAGCCATTTCATTCCATGCTCGAAAGACCTAGATGCACGGCAGTGGGCCAATCTCTTCATGAAAGAGATAGTCCGGCTACACGGACTACCACACAATATCATCACCGACAGAGGGACACTATTCACCTCAGACCTATGGAAGGAAACCACGGGGAAATTAGGAATCGAACGGAGACTTAGCACCGTTTTCCATCCCCAAACGGATGGGGAGACCGAAATGACCAATGCCATATTGGAACAATATCTACGGGCATACATCAACTATCAACAGGACGATTGGTGTATTTACCTACAACTAGCAGAATTTGCATACAACAACGGATATCACGAAACCAGCAAGAACACACCCTGCTTTCCAAATTACGAATCAACCCCGAATACGAGATGATCGGTCATCTGATACCAGGAAAACAAACGAAACCAGAAGAAATGACTCAGTTACATGAGTTATTAAGAAACCAAATGGTGCCCGGGGAATTACGACAAAAAGAATACTACACTCTACGCAGAAAACCCAATACAAACCTACCGTCAGGAGACATGGTGTGGTTGTTACAACGCAATATCAAGACCACAAGCCCATCGAAAAAGTTGGACTACAAGAAAATCAGACTATTTAAAATCTTGACGAAGATTGAGACAAGCGCATCTAAACTGGCCTTACCACCATCGATGACCATACACAACACCTTCCACATCTCCCTCCTCGAACCTTACCAAGATTACCTATTCCCCTATCAGATCAAGGAACCCCCTCCTGCTATTGAGATAGAAGGAGAAGACGAATATGAACTCGACGAAATTCTCGACTCTCGACTGCACTACAACAAACTCCAATATCGAGCTAAGTGGAAAGACTACTTACCAGAACACGATAAAGTCTGGTACCCCGCAGCAAACTTCAACCGTGCAGAACACAGTGTCCGATGATTCCACCAGCGCTACCCAGGAAAGCCCAGCGTCGATCCACATTACGATCAACAGATCATCCTTCCCACCCCCCCGTCGGCAAAGAAGGCCGACACTGGCGCACAGCAGAGAGCGACGCCCAGCGCGTGGCCCGCAACGGTACCCTCACTAGCCCAGAATGCTCTGGCTCCCCAAGAAGAGAAGTGGCGCACAACTCCTTGAGCGGGACGGACTGCACGGACGATGGATGTCAAATCCATCTTGGCGAAAAACGAGGGTCAGGCGGGTACCCACACTTCACCAGGAGGTCGAGAAAACCAGGTGTTCCCCACGACCACGACTGGCGACAGGAGATGGAAGCGAATTTAGGAGAGGACTGGGCCCCACAACAACAACCTTGTTAGCGCAGGGCCAGAAGGGCCCAGGGAGACCTCACCAGCGGGGAGCACTGTTTTAACGACAACTGCACGGAACACCGGTTGGAAAAGGTGGACCCCAGATACTACCCCAGAAGAGTGGGAGAAGAAGGGACCCTGTCAAAGAATGACAGGAGGGTACAAAAAAAGAGAAAAGTGGTGAGGACACGACTAGGCGGGGAGGGGAGCGAAAAAATGATTACGGAGCTGGAAGCAATAGAAGCACCGATTTTGGACCTCCGAAGCCAACTGCACCGCGCCGCCCAAATTATTGGGGCAAAAGAGAACGACCTGGAACGACGCGATAACGAAAAGCAAAAACTCCAACTAGCCTACAATCGAACGAAATAGAGAATGCGCCAAATCGGGGGAATGCTGGGAACGAACGAGTTTAGCATCGTGGGACCGAGGCAAGAGGGGGAACGGAGCTAATGTCACAAACGGTGACTAGGTAAGGCAGACTCTGACATGGCTAATAGTTATTAGTCATTGGTTTGTTATCTTTCACACTATGAGGTAAGTTGACTCATAGGATTTTAGATGATGACGCAATAGCGTGTCATTGGTTTATTGTGATTGGTTGATATTTGACATGACTCACGATTGTGGTCATATGGTTTATGTCTTACGCACATGACTCATAGTTATGAGTCATGGGTTTCACACCTGTGACCCCGTTAGGGCACATGACTAGTTTTATGGGTTTTGATTGGTTGCGAGATAGGACGCAGCTGACTTGAATGAGTCAGCTGATGGATTTCATACTATGACTGTTACAATCCTCTCTTCCCTGGGTGATACTTGCAGCAGGTAACCGATAGTTTCCTAACGATCACTTCCCTCGCTCTTTGATAGCGGTTGCGATAGCTAAGTCCTTGGACTCCTATCTAGCAACGTCGATCGCTAGGGTCATATAAGACCGTCGGGTCTTGGTTCGTGGAAGTATGATAAAGATCTTTTGATTGAACGTATAGTGTATGAAAGTACTTAGATGGTTGCGTGAAGAACCCAAATCTCCTGCCTTTTTTTTTTTCTTTTTTTTTTATCATATTTTAAATTTTGTTTCTAGCTGAGGCCGAAGGCCGAAGCAATAAGTACAAAAATAGCACGCATCCCGAAAGATATGGCCGCAACAACCTTCCACCCAGTCCAACCCATCGTCAAAGCGGTGGAAACCGTGGGAGAAAAGACCCCTGGTGTAAAACCCGCACCAAGCGCCCGGGCGCTGAAAACTAAAACAAAATATACATGAAACTCGCAACCAAAAGAAAGCATCTACCGAAAACGCAAAAAAAAAACCCAACAGTGAGAAAAACCAAAAAAACCCAAATCCGTAGTAGAGGCCCCAGAGAAAGCCCATCCGCCGCGAAGGCCTTTAACGATCCCTGAGTCTGCTTATCACCGAACGCAACCACGCACGAAGGCAGAACCTCCAAGTAAATGTACCGGATCCATATAGACCCGGGCCGCGGGGCTAATGGTAGAACGTGTGGCGGGTTAGGCCAAGGGAGTCCACGAGTCCTAGGAGGAAGCGAGGTGAATGGAGGCCGGACGCGAGAGCGACCGAACCGGGTGGGGGGTGTTGGCTGTAACCGAGCCACGGGACGAAGACCAAGGGAGGGAGGGGAAGGGTGTGCCCGATCAAATAGAAGTACGAGGGAA
>Ga0307507_10013217_pt1 | contig 10059 bp, 10 predicted proteins | sample 7_EM_MG_FD_207223 | JGI IMG/M metagenome (GOLD analysis project Ga0307507, IMG submission 207223) | Populus trichocarpa ectomycorrhiza microbial communities from riparian zone in the Pacific Northwest, United States - 7_EM | ecosystem: Host-associated > Plants > Roots > Unclassified | place... | reverse complement strand
AAGATTGGAAAGTGACTTGAGACTTTGTATGAGTGTGCCATACAAAAGATACATGATAGCCACATTTCTTGTAGGTTATCTCTGGTTTCCCAATTCGATAAAACTTCTAGCCAATTTTCTTTCTTGAAAATTACTCTCTTCCTGTTCCCCAGTTTGATTTGGCCTAAAGTGGAACCCCAGATTCGTTGGGGGTGATTAAATAGTTTGTAAAGAGTGCTCAGTTTTGGTGTAAAATGGTGGTTGGCTCAAGTTTTTGTATGCCGGTAGGTAATTCTAGGCTTTCACAATCAGACGACAACAACGATGGTGATAAAAAAAAAAATAAGATTAAGAGAAACTAATACCTCATATACTGTCCTGCCCACCAGTCCCAATCACAGCCTTTATCCCCTCAGGAATACTCCTAGCTAGACCATCAACGAAATCAGAGCCCAATAACTCCCAGCCATGTTGAACAGCATCTGAGATCTTCTTTAGGGCCCATCTACAGTGTTCGGGTGTGATATTTCGTGAAGTATAGTGGAGAATGTGCGATGACCATTGAGGTGGGCGGCTTCGGTGGTAATGAATTAGCTGTCTCGAGTCGAGTTGCGATACTTGTCTTGCGCGCGGGAACCGAGCAAAGGTTGTGTGTGTATGTAAATTTATGTCCCCTGTCAATTCGAAATCCTACTGTCTTGACTAATATTGCTCTGATGGAAAATCAGAAAAGATAGAATTGGACAGGAGTGTCTTCTGAGCACTTCTATCAGGCCATATCTTCGTAGAGATGTAGTTGTGGTCGAAGGGTTTCAAAACCCGTTCTTGTGTTGGTTGTTGGATGCCCAAAACAGCGGTCCCTTTTTTTTCCTTATGGTGAGCACTCCCCAGGATGCACTTCATACAAATTACTACTTCTCTACTAATACTGCTCTGATCGAAAATTTGAAAAGATGGAGCTGGACAGGAGCATCTTCTCAGTACTTCTATCAGGCTATATCTTTCTAAATATGTGGTTGTGGTTGAAAAATCTAACACAACGTGAAGGAACTTTCTTTTTTTTTGATTGTCATATAGGTTTATTGGGACCGGAAAATAATAATAATAATACTCGCACTAGCACCAGGTATTTTCTTTTTTGTACTAATTCCTTACACAGCTGTTGTGACAGGGAAAAAGACCCTGAGAGCGGGGAGGGGAAAATAAATTTAAGAATGGAAAATAGATGGGATATTTCGACTAGAACGAGAATGAAAGGATATCTGGAGAAATGATTGAATGGTGGAGTAGTCAGATCTACTTCGTAGAACTCGTTAGCCGGAAATGAAAGTAAGGTTCAGGTAATTATAAACGGGATACCAGGCATTCCAGTCGGTAGGTGGGGAAGCGGGGTTTTTGACAGTATTCAACTTCCACTTACGGATCACCGAGCCAAGTGACCACGGCTTTGCCCACTTAACTCCAATATGCTCCAGCTCCAAATCATGCTACCCTCATATCCCCTCTGGAGATGCCGTTATTCTGGTATGAAAGGGTCACAGCGCCTAAATTGGCGCCCGCAAACGGAGCGTTGGAATAGTCATTAAAAATAAAGACATAATTGACTCTAGCCAAATCGACGGGCGGAATGGTGGTTGAGCGGTTTGGAAGGAGACTTCTGGGAGCTTGCTGCAATGGATTGTGGGACTGAGAATATATTAGTATGATCAACGATAAGGGTGGAGGGGGGACATGCCCGAATGAAAGGTAAAGGTATTAAAGACGATGTGGAACCATTGAACCACCAGCGTCGGTAAGAAGTAATCGCAAGAAATAAAGCAGGGAGAGCCACAATGCAGCTTATTGTTGTGCTTATTTCGATGGCTGGCATGATAACTTAATAGTGTAATGAGATGTGGGGAGATTTGGTAATGTTATCCTTTGAGAAATAGAAGGTAGTGTGCACTAGTAGGAGAAGGATTCCACGGGTTGATTGTTTGGAGACTGTCTGTTGAAGTGTGGTTGGAGCTTTGTAGAATGAGAAAGTTAATGAAATAGAATACTTGACGGTATGGTGGTGTTGGAAGAGTCCTATAAGGCGGTATTGGGGTACCGGTAATCGAGCATTAGACTACCTTTATACAATTGTTCGCCTCTACCCCCACCCCGGAAGCACATACAATAAAAGAATGCTGGTCGTACAGGGTAAACTACTGAAATCATCGTACATACAGAACACTAAATGATCCAACTCGTGATAGAATTAAGCTGAACTATCACCAGCTAATTCTAGGATTGAGGAACCAAAATATAACTTGAATAATGACATTCCTGAGCATCTCATCAATCAACCAGAGCTGTGACACCGAGGGAGGTGATCACTGATTTCCGCTGGCGCGCCTGGTGCGGCATTAGAAACGGGTTACGGCAGGCATAAGGCACCAACATTAGTCACCGTAAAAACTGGGTTAAGGGGGGAAAACCACAGCGAAAAAACTCTCCCTTAGCCCCTCGCAAAAGCAAATTTACGCCCGACCTTACCAGAAGAGGCAACTCCAACTACTAGCGTGCGGGCCAATTACATTCCAGTTTAACCACACACAAACTCTTGATGGCAACGTAGCTCCTTATCACCCCGCATTTTTAACACCCCTAAGGGTATTTCTCCAGATCAAATGTTAACTTCCACCATGTACCCTACTACGCATTTACGCTTTATATCTTTTTTTGATTTTTTTTTGATTTTCATGAGGGTGGGGTTGGTAGGGGAGTGCTGTTATCATGGCCGAAGTTTTTCCTGTTCGTTGATATGCGGTTAATTTAGTTAAAGCACAATACTCGAGTATATAGTATACCCTGAGTAAGTTGCATAGATACTCGTGGCTGCGTGATAAGGTGTTACCCTCGACGGCTTCAGGGAAATGATCGAAATAGCAAGATAGTCCAAGCATTAGTAGCGTATGGTATCATGCAGCCACGAGTATCTATGTGCGAGGGTGGCAACCTATTAACAGGAACAAACAGGGATATATTTGGCTGACTAATCATGAATAGCTGTTCCATAACTTCTTACCGGACCCTCTCGAGGCGGGTGCCATCTCGTGTGCAGTGGCTTGGAGATACTACCGTACTTTACTCGTCCCGGACATTTGGAGGGAAAACAGGGATAATACAGGGATAATTCAGAGGTAAGATATATCAGAGGCCAGTGCACCCAATCAAGGGCCGCGCAAAGCTCGCCCTGCATCGTTAATTTTCTAGCAATATGGTATTTCATCATTCAGAGTTCTGGCCATGACACCAAGGCAATCCCCACTCGGCCAGCTTCATTGCATCGGCAAGCTGCGGCTCTCTGGCCTGAAACTTTTCGCTGCGGGCGACTCTGGCATTGCCTCACACAGCATCACTTATATTTGAATTGCATTTTCAACCCCCCTCCCCATTTAATTATTTTATTTTTGAAATTACAGAATCTATCTACCAACAATTCTCTGTATTTTTATAATTTTAGTTTCCCATCTTTTATCGTTTTGGGTATGGCGCTGGGCCCTCGAAATCAACCCCCATGGCTAACCCACTTGCCCATCGACGGGGATCACAATTGCGCGACCGTAGGCATAGCGGCCAGCGTTGCGACTTGCTGCGCGGCACTCGAGTATACCTCAGTATAAGTAATTCTACGCTTTCACAATCAGACGACAACAACGATGGTGATACAAAATAATAAGATCAAGCGAAACAAATGCCCCATATACTACCCACCAGTCCTAATCTCTGCCTTTATCCTCTCAGGAATACTCCTAGCTAAACCATCAAGGAAATCAGAGTCGGATTGCTCCCAACAATGTTCAACAGCATCTGATATCAGCTTCCTCAGGGCCCATCTACTCGAGTACAGTACTCGGGTGTGATATTTCGTGAACTATGGTGGAGAATGTGCGGTGCTCATTAAGGTAGGCGGTTTCGGTGGTAATGAATTAGTTTTTTCAAGTTGAGTCGGGGCACTTGTGCTGCAACGCGGGCTACTCTGCTTATGGTTACTCCCTTCAATTCGAAATTCTACTACCTCGACTAATATTGCCCTGATCGAAAATCAGAAAAGATGGAATTGGGCAGGAGTGTCTTCTAAACACTTCTATCTGGCCATATCCTTCCAAAGATGCGGTCGTGGTTGAAAAGTTTCGAAAATTATTCTTGTGTTGGTTTTTGGTTGATTCCAAGTGCCTGGCACCATACCTAAGGGATGACGATCTTCGACTGTCATAGGTTTATCATGGCCGGAGCCAAATAATACTTGCACTAGCACCAAATATTTTCTTTCTTATACTAATTTCTTACATGGCAAAGGGAAACGGCTGAAAGTAGGGGGAAACAGACAAATCGAAGAATAGAAATAGACGAAGTATCCTGGCCAGAGAGACAATGAAACGATCTCCGGAGAAACAATTGAACGGTGGAGCGGTCGGACCTACTTCGTAGAGCTTGTTAGCTGGAGATTATGGCAAGGCTCAGGTAATTATAGACAGGATATCGCATATTTTAGTCGGCAGGTGGGGAAGCGGGGGTGCTGCTAATGTATAAACCTCCACTTACAAATTATCAAACTAAGTGACTCCAGGCTTAGTCCAATACGCTCCGGTCCCAAATCATGCTGCCCTCACATCCCCTCTGGAGATGCCGTTATTCTGGTATGGAAGGGTCACGGTTCCTACATTGGCACCAGCAAACGGAGTGTTCGAAGTACCATTAAAAAGAAAGAAATAATTGACTCTAGCTAAATCTGTAGACGGAATGGTGGTTGAGCGGTTTGGAAGGAGATTTTTGGGAGCTTGCTTTAATTGATTGCGAGGCTGAGAATATAATAATTTTATTAGTATGATTAACGATAAGGGTGGAAGGGGGGACATGCCCTAACGAAAGGTGAAGGTATTAAAAATGGTGCGGGGTGATTGAACGTCCAGCGTTGGTAAGCAATCGCAAGAAACGAAGCAAAGAGAGCTACAGTGAGGACCGCTACCAGGCCTCTCTCATCACTAGCGTCTCCACCTTTATTTTCCATTTTTTCACGATTGTTAAATTGCGATAGTTGGTTTTCGATGAGAAACTGGGGGACAGCTGGCATGATAGCTTAATAGTATAATGAAACGTAGAGAGATCTGGTAATGCTATCCTTCGAAAGATAGAACGTAGTGGGCACCAGCAAGAGAAGGATTCCAACGGGGTGATTATTTGGAGACTGTCTGTTGGAGTGTGGTTGGAACTTTATAGAATGAGAAGGTTAATGAACTAGAAGATTTGACCGCATAGTTGATGGGAAGAAATCACTGAGGTGGTGGTGACAAAACTCCTCGTGCCAAAGCCGGCATTCGCAACTCGTGAGGTGGCTACTACCGGGGCACGAGTAAAATTAGAGGGGATATTTCTTCGGTTCCCCTTTTACTCTCGGAGATTGCGCTGTCGCCATTACCTGATCGGTATGCCGAGCTGAACAGCCTGTTTACCGCTAGACGGGAAAGGGTCCTTGTAGAGTCCTGGGAGAAGCTATTCCTTGATCTTAAGGCGGCAGTAGTGAAGAAGTTTGGGAGCGATGTTTGTCTGTTTCCCCTTATTCCGAGTTTTCCTCTGGTGACGTGGGGGAGTTATTGTTGATTGATGGACAGCTTATCCCGCAAGTCAAGTTCCAAGACCTCGCCAGCCTTTCCAAAGAGAAAATAGTTATTAAAATTGTCCTCCCGAAGAAGGAAAGTCTCACAATGAAGGAGCCACTGAAGGAGCATATCAAGCGCGACCCTGGGCTAAAGATTTTCCCTCTCTACGACTTCGTCCACTGCATAGAGATAAGAAACAGAGCCTCGCCTGCCAACTCACGGGCGGTCTACGAAATATAGTGGTCTTCGGCGCAGCGCGCCGCGAGAGCTTACCCATCCCTCATCGTCTCCTAGTGTTTCGTAAACTCCCTCCAACACTCCTCGCTCCCGTCATCTCCGTGTCTCTACCATACCCCAACCGCTTCCGTATCCGCCAGCTGGGTGATGCGGGCTTTGATCTTGGGGCGCTGGAAGGATCTCGAGTATTCTCTCCTCTATGAGAAGATTTGGATGGGGAGATAGGAGGAGCGCGATGCGTATAACGTGGATCAGAGGATTCATGCAATGATGGATCTGTACAATGGAGCGGGGAGCTGCGGTGTCTAGAGGAGTTGGTAGGGTTGGGTAAGTCTCCCTACACCCTCTCTCTTCCTACTCGACTATGGTAGTCTTCAAGTGTACTCGAGGGCAGTACCGGGCATCAAGTTGCCCCCAAATTCTCACTTCTACTGTAGAAGAAAAAATAAAAATAAAGCCGCTAGTGCTTAGAGCTCTTTGCTATTGCGCAGCAGTTTGATGCTGGTAAAATTCAGACTTTGTGGATATCATACCGATATAATTTTAGGCCGGGTCATTTTGAGGTAAAGGTTTTAAGCGATTTGCACTGTATTATATCGTACGGTACTCGACACGATATGCGCCATACGGGCGGGGGTTTAAAAGCTGTGTCCCATTTTGCTTACATAATAGACATAAATAGCAAGGCTTGGCAAAACTCGGCCCGAACAGAATTACCGGTATCCTTGGTTGATTCCAAGTGCCCGGCCTAATGCCTGAAGGGATGACGATCTGGATGGTTCCTTTTTTTTTCTTTCGATTGTCATATTGGTTTATCGTGGCCGGAACCAAATAATATTTGCACTAGTACCAAATTTTTTCTTATACTAATTTCTTACATGGTAAAGACAAAGTGCCTGAAAGCAAGGAAAAACAGACAAATCTAAGAACAGAGAAACAAATAAAGTAACCTGACCAGAACGGCAATCAAACGATCTCTGGAGAAACAATTGAACGGTGGAGTAGCCGGACCCACTTCCTAGAGATTGTTAGCTGGAAATGGCAGCAAGGCTTAGGTAATTATAAACAGGATATCACAGATTTGGGTTGGCAGGTGGGAAGCGGGGGTGCTGCTAATGTATAAACCTCCACTTACAAATTATCAAACTAAGTGACTCCAGGCTTTGTCCAATATGCTCCTGCTCCAAATCATGCTACCCTCACATCCCCTCTGGAGATGCCGTTATTCTGGTATGAAAGGGCCACGGTGCCTAAATTGGCACCAGCAAACGGAACGTTGGAAGTGCCATTAAAAAAAAAGAAATAATTGACTCTAGCTAAATCTGTGGACGGAATGGTGGTTGAGCGGTTTGGAAGGAGAGTTTTGGGAGCTTGCTTTAATTGATTGCGAGGCTGAGGATATATTATTAGTATGATTAATGATAAGGGTGGAAGGGGGGGCATGCCCTAACGAAAGGTGAAGGTATTAAAGATGGTGAGGGTTGATTGAACGGCCAGCGTTGGTAAGCAATGGCAAGAAACGAAGCAAAGAGAGCCACAATGAGGACCGCTACCAGGCCTCTCTCATCACCAGCGTCTCCTCCTTTATTTTCCATTTTTTCACGATTGTTAAATTGCGATAGCAGGTTTTTGATGAGAAACTGGGAGACGGCTGGCATGATAGCTTAGTAGTATAATGCGACGTGGAGAGATTTGGTGATATTATGCCTTGAGAGATAGAAGGTAATAGGCACCAGTAGTAGGAGAAGGATTCCAATGGGTTGATTGTTTGGAGACTGTCTGTTGGAGCTTGGTTGGGGCTTTATAGAATGAGAAGGCCAATGAACTAGAAGACTTGGCCGCATAGTTGAAGGAGAGAGGGAAGATTACGGTAGTGATAAGCATCCAAAAGGAATTGTGGGAGATGTGCGGAGACAAAACTAAATTGGCTAGTAGGTGATGTTTTGTGGTCGGGGTGAACAAAAAAAGTGATTGTTCAATCAAGGGCGTTGTATCTCTCGGTCTGTCGGTGCGCTCAAGAAATCGGTCGAATATGTCTCAGTCTGCAGCCCTAATTATTTATTTCCAGTTAGGGAAGGATACTTTCCAGATCCCCTTCATTTATTTCCAGTTAAGGAGGATACTTCTCAGATCCCGTCATTTTCTTAACGGGATCTGAGAAGTATCTCCTGGGTACCCGACTGATTATCGGATAATACTTGCTGATCTGCCACCAGGATAAAAAAGTGAGGAGGGCAGGCAGGGTTCTGTGGAACCAATCATTGCATGCCCATCGATTGGGGAAGCGGACTTGGAACTCCGTCTTGTCTTCTACTTCTACTTTTTTTTAGTGTAACCTTCATGATGTGCGGGTGCATGTTGTGGGTGGGTGATGGATGATGAGATTCAAAATAACGCTCTTTCTCGGGCTTTAGAGCCCTATCCTGTCTTCCACTTCTGGTTTTTCGGTGTAACATTATCATGAAGTGCTGATGCGTGTACCGTAAAATCTCGTGAAATCCACCATCTCCGGTCTGTCAAGAATATCCCTGTAAATGGCGAGATTCACCCAAGATAAGTTTAGCTTGCAAAGATAAAGAACTAATCCTTCTTAAAAACTTTTGACTCAAAATTCGGAGACCAGGGGCTGCCGGAGATGGTGGATTTCACGAGATTGGTACTTGAGTAGCGGGTGGGTGATGGATGATGAGGTTTAGCATAACGCTCTTTTTCGAACTTCGGAATCTTATCTTGTTTCTACTGCTTTTTTCGGTGTAACCTTTTCATGATGTGCGGATGCGTGTACTCGAGTAGCGGGTGATGGATGATGAGGTTTGGCATAAGGCTCTTTTTCGAACTTTGGAATCCTATCTTGTCTTCTACTTCGGCTTTTTTCTGTGTAACCTTTTCCGGAAGTGCGGATGCGTGGAGTGGGTGCCTGATGGATTATGTTAAACCCAACGCTGTTTTTAAGCTTTGGGCTCACCCTCAGTCTAATTCGTCTGTGACATCCTGCATCAGAGACTAGTGGAGGGTACTTTATTGGTTGGGAGAAGAAGGGAGTGCGAGAAAAACAAAGTGGGGGGAGGGAGGAGGGCTGAGAAACAAACTGCGCCTCCGGAAAACACCCAACGCTTTGCTCCGGCTTCTGGGTTTGAATATCTTTATTCGTAGCTAAATAGTGCGAGAAGGCGAAAGGGGTGAGTTTGTCACCCCTGTTCACACCATTACTAAAATTCATTCCCACACGCAAGCCACACCTCAAATCCGCAATATTCCTTGCTTCTGTGGCTCCTAAGACAGATAATCGAGGGTTTGGTTTTTATCATTGGCCAGTTGCTCATGGGTGTTTACGGGGGTGACGAGCTTACCCTTTTCACCTTCTCACACCTGATCATACCAAGCGACTGCTAGGAGAAAAAATCGGGCATCCTCTTGGATTCTGCCCACAAACCAGTACCGGTGTGGAGTTGTGAGCTAGGGCGCTCATCATAGGGTAGTTTTAACAGTCAAGAGAGCGTTTGCGCGCCCACTAAACACCCCATATTGTATATAGCTTGGCATGCAGAGTTTTCTGTATGTAGACAACCACGCTCTTCCCTTAGTTAGACAACCAACAAATCGACACCCAGGCAATCAACAAATAGAGATCGTTCCATCTAATAGCCGGTTCCCCTCCTATTTCGCTGTCGCTCATAGTCGGGGGAAGCAAGTGTGACGCGGAAGCAAGTGTGACGCGCCGGACCTTTTTTTTTTCTTCTGAAAATAAGTCCCCTAACCCACCCGTAGACATTGCTTTCCGTAAAACTCAACAATCCCAGCCTTAATCTGAGCCGATAATAGCATCCCGACAGGCAGGACTCCAGACTGGAACGAATCCTGCCCGACCTCACATTAGTAGTAAGCTATCTCATGCTTACTGCAAATTCAATCCACACACTCAGATGAGCCTTCTCCTACAAGTTCCATAGACCTACGAGCACCTCTAGCCACCCCTCTCTACCACTCGGACTCTCTATCCTCCAGTCTGTCAATACCTCCAATCTGTCAATTGCTCCAACCTGTCAATTGCTCCAAGCCAGAGGCCCCAGAACCTCCTCGTACTCCTCCAATCATTCAACTCCTCAGCAACCCTCCTCCTGGTCCCCTCTACCAGTTCCGCAAATCCTCAAATAACACATTGCTACCATCCGCCATGGCTAAGCTTGAGAGCAAACAGCGTTTGAATAGAGCAATG
>Ga0307507_10013216_pt1 | contig 10059 bp, 9 predicted proteins | sample 7_EM_MG_FD_207223 | JGI IMG/M metagenome (GOLD analysis project Ga0307507, IMG submission 207223) | Populus trichocarpa ectomycorrhiza microbial communities from riparian zone in the Pacific Northwest, United States - 7_EM | ecosystem: Host-associated > Plants > Roots > Unclassified | place... | reverse complement strand
GGGCCAAAAAGGTTGGGGTAGGTGTAAAGATACTCCTGGAGGGTGAAATGAATCAAGCGGACAGTCGAAGCCTCCCTGTCGATGACAATAAGCCCCAAGCAACAGCTTAACAGTGTCTCCACCGATGGAATCCTTTCAGTATTGAGATCCCTAGACCCTATCTCGACTGCTAGGGCGTGGGAAAGCTCATCGAGTTGTAGTAATCTCTCGGAATGCGAGATCCACATCAGCGCTGCCATCCCGAGCCTAGTTTTCTCCCCACCTTGCTCCTTTACCCGTTCCAGAGTCGCACCATAAATATCATTCAAATTCAAGCCTTCTGTCATTGTCCTCAGCTTTTGCCGCCTGCCATAGGCCGTGGTTTCCCCTAGGATAGCATCCATGGTCAGGGAAATTAGTAGAAACCTGGATATATCTATTAGTGGTGAGTATAAAATGCATTTTTCCCTCATGATGTCCACTTACGTTTCAGGAATATTCTCAGTAATGCTTTTTATGATTTCGGCTTCAAGAGCACTATCCATCGCATCTAAAGATGTGTCCTTACTCAACCTCATCCGGATATATTCCACGGTATCGTCGTAATTGAGTTGTATGGACAAAATTTCCGCTCTCCCACCAAGATGCTTCTCAATCTCTCCTCGGATGTGTCGCCTTCCGGTTAGGAATATTCGCGTGCTTGGGGACTTCTCAAGGATTTGGTTTAACGAATCTAAAACCTCAGGCCGATGCCTTTCCACGCATTCATCTAGGGCATCAACACATATAAATGTCGGCTGTAAAGATGTGACAGTCTGCAGCATCTCCACAATTTCAGGCACTCGTAGTCCCCTCCCACCAATGACCTTTTTGTAATCCTGAAAGGTCTCCCTTATTTCGTTCGGAATCTTTTCCAATCCACCGACGATTTGCTTTAGTAGTGAACCTAGCATATTTGTGGGAGACTGCTCCTCCCGCGCCGCGAAATCAACGTAGAAACACGCAACAGCAGTATTCTGCTCTTTGACCTTGTCGCATAGTCTGTCTACCACCAGTGAACTGGTGTCGCTGCTTATTAGCACCAGCGTCCTTAATTTTGGTTCGAGGGTTGTCTCTCACCTGAGGTAGGTCTTGCCGACAGCTGGACCGCCGCAGCAGAATAAAGTCGCATGCTCCGATCCCACCTGTTGAGGGCCATCGCACCACCTTTGGAATTCGTCTGTCTGTAGTAGCCATTCCCCTACGTTGTCGGCGCGGCGGGTTCTAAGGTCTTGATGTCGGATACGGGGCTCAAGTGGGGAGAGCCATGTTAGGATTTCAGACCGATCCTCGGTGGCGGTACAGTGAATTGACACATTCGACACATTGAAAGAGTTGATATTATCTGTGAATGACCTCGATACATTGAAAGAGTTGATATTATCTGCGAATGACCTTGACATTTTCCTTCTTTTTGTTGCTTCTAATGCTAAGGGCTCAGATTCGGTAGTTGGGGGTGTTGATGAAATTCCTGAAAGCAGAAGAGGAGCGGGGCTGTTGTCTAGCCTTGCGCATTACCCAAATAGAGAGGCTTCTTTGCGACGGTGGTACAGCACTGCAAAGCAGTACTTGTATGAACCGTCCTTATCCCATACAACGACATTAACTTTCTCTTCTACGTGTGCATGCACTTTGTGACCCACTTTGGACAGTCGCAAGGACTGTTGCTTTGGATTTGGTTTGCCCAATTTCTTGGTATGATACTAATCTAAGGTCAAAAATAAACTTAATAATTATACTGTAATATCAAACCCCTTTTGACTTCTGACTTTGTTGCCCCATTCAAACCGTGACTAGATTCCTCGAGATTACATAACCTGTCATATAAGTGATTAAATTTTTGATTGTTATGGCTTTTGTTCATCGGTAGAAAGGATGTACGAGTACATTTGTATTATGGAAATAGATGATTTCCGGGGCAGCTTTTCGAACAAATTAAAGTGCGGGGAGGTGGGTCAAGCATTGGAATGGGCGAACAAGCAGGAAAGAAAGTGTGGAATATGGAGGCATATGAGTTTGGCGAGGTATTTTTTGTGGTGTGGTGTGGCGCAGGTGGCTGAAGTATTGGCACGGGTAGGCGGTAGGGACATGGGCCCTCACTCGTGGGGAAAGCCGAGTTAGTGAGAACCATGAGAATCTCAAAAGCTCTGAAGTAGCGAGATTGGGGTCGGATTTGGGGGGGGTCTTTTTTTTCGAGGAGGGGTTTCTGCGAGGGAGGTCTGTAGCCTAGAGTAATGTACGATACGATAAATGGCCGAGGTGTCCGAGCGGACAGCCAGAGAGGCGAATAGGATTCAACCACTATATTCAAATAACAAGATGATAAACCACAGGGAGGGTAGATAGAGTGCAGGATCATCTTCGAACTATAGTAGAAATTCTCTAACCTAACTACCTCTCCGGGCACAATCGAGAATGAAAGAAACTCTAGACGGGGTGTGGGACGTATTCGTCAGGATGGTGTTCTTGTCATAACTATGATACCTAGAATTCTAAAGGCAAGGAGCAACCGACTTCAACGAAATATTGACAGTATATACCGTAAATTAAAGGATCTGTATATCAACATATCCAACGCAGTAGAGTGATTGCGTGCGCTTCTTCTCGCAATAGCACATTCCCTTCCTCCCTCTCTCGTATGGACAAGTAAGTCAACCGCGGAAACCTGAATTACCCCAACCTGACCTATCTATTCTATCCTATTCCGGAGCAAAGCCAAATAGACAGTGAGAGAGATGAAAAAGAAAAGAAAAGGGGGCGGGGGGAAATCTACTAGGCGATATTTATTGGGGGTTCTAGAATAGCCAGTGAGTGAGTGAGTGAGTGAGTGAGTGAGTGAGAAAAAGATGATCCAGAAGCCCAGTACAGCACCTATTGCACACCCAAATATCCTAGATTGGGAGCGTATAATTATCCACCACGTATTGAGGATTTTTGTTTTTCCCCAAGAAAGTCAGGTATAAACCAAAGCGATCTTATCGTAATTCCTGGTCCGGTCTGATGTATGTACTTTTCCTTCCTTGGGCATTTGGTAGGGTAAGTATCATAGGTAGGTAGGTTTGAATATATGCGTGATTGTCATACCAGTACCTGAGTGTTCTGGTCTGGTCTACACTACTAGCTAACTTAGCCCTTGATAGGGCGCGATGGAAGTTTTCTAGTAGGAAGACGGTGGAGGTGTTGGAATGTGTTTTTTTCTTTTCTTATTTCTTGCACTTTGTGTTTTGTGTTTTGGGCTACTAGGGGGGCTGGTGCACTGTACTGTACTGTGATGTGCTATCATACGTGCTTGTGTATCGTGATAGCAGTTGTTAATGTACCTCGTACTATGGGGCTGCCAAAGTGCTGGGCAGAGTGTCTAACGTAGTATATAGTATTCCCAAACATTAATCTACTTATCGTATCTGAACCTTGGACTCCGGGCAAGGGAATACTGAGGGAGATTACTATATGCGTTTCTCGCAAGGAAGAGAAGAGTAATTTGTAAATATTGGCAAGTTATGAATGGCACAGTGGTAGACAATAGAAAGAGAATTCACACGGAACTTAGGCACTTCGCTCACACTCTTGAAATTCGCCTTAACTAAAACAAAACTCACGGTTGAAACAGGTGTATAAGTAAAACATACGTAGCGCGTCCTGATCCTTCCATCGATCACCACACCTATCTCTCTATTCCCTCCATGCCCTTGTTCCTCCATACACTCCCGTGGTGGGCAAAGGAAAGACATGTTGGTCTAATCTCTTTCATAAACTGGAACAATCTATCTCAATCTCCCAAATCATCCGCAAGCATCTAAACAACCTTTCATACTCTCCCGCATATTCCAAAGTCAACTACATCTTTCTAGCATAATTTAGGAATAGTGAAAATGGAAAAAAAACAGTCGGAATCTATAAGTATGATAGGAAAATAGAGACTAAGCTGAGCCTTAACGGCGGATTAGTATGCAGGAGGAAGAAAATAAAAAACAAACGTAGACCGAACATTCCTATTATAACTACAAGAATTGTAAACCTGCACCCGACACCGAACTGCGCTAGGATTGAATCAAGAATCCGGAAAGAGGGGGGAGGGGAGGGGAGGGGAGGGAAGAAGGAGTAGCAGTGTCTACGAGATTGTTGCGCACTCCAGGGAGGGATGGAGGTAAAAAGTGATTTTCAGTAGTGGGAAGCGGTCGGTAGTATATATATAGGCATGTCTATGGGGATGCAAGGAAAGCGGGTAATGGCGGTTTTTGGAGGACGATAGGAAATATTCTGGATTGCTGGGGTTAAGCTGTTGTGGGGTTTGAAGATTTGTGGGCTCGCAGCAGCTTCACTACTCTCTTGTGCCGATACAGGGAAGCCAGTGAGAGTGGCGTCTGGCCGGCGTTGTCTAGCATATCGGGGTCGATGTCTTCCCGCCCCAATAGTAGCATCACCGCTCCATCACGCCCCCACTCGGCTGCCCACGAGAGCGGTGTTCGGCCATCTTCGTCTGGCATACCGGGGCTGACGCCTCCCCGTCCTAACAGCAGCTTCACCACTCGCTCATGCCCATGCTGGGCAGCCCACGAGAGCGGTGTTCTGCCAATATTGTCTGGCCTATCGGGGTTGACGTCTTCCCGTCCTAACAGTAGCACCACTACTCCATCGCGCCCCATCTTTGCTGCCCACAAGAACGGTGTTCGACCAAGATTGTCAGACATGTCAGGGTTGACGTCCCCCCGCCCCAACAGTAGCTTCACTACTCCATCATGCCCATTCTCGGCAGCCCACGAGAGCGGTGCTCGACCATCACTATCTGTCCTATCAGGGTTGACGTCTTCCCGTCCAAGCAGTAGCTCCACCGCTCCATCACGCCCCATCCCGGCCGTCCAGGAGAGCGGTGCTCGGCCATCACTATCTGGTTTATCGGGGTTGACGTCTCCCCGTCCCAATAGTAGCTTCACTACTCCATCACGCCCCATCCTGGCTGCCCGCGAGAGCGGTGTTCGGCCATCAATATCTGGCCTATCGGGGTCAATGTCCCCCCGTCCCAACAGTAGCTTCACTACTCTATCATGCCCATTCTCAGCTGTCCACGAGAACGGTGTTCGGCCAACACTATCTGGCCTATCGGGGTTGACGTCTTCCCGTCCCAATAGTAGTTTCACCACTCCATCACGCCCCATCCCGGCTGCCCGCGAGAGCGGTGTTCGGCCACCAATATCTGGCCTATCGGGGTTGACGTCTTCCCGTCCCAGCAGTAGCTTCACTACTGCATCGTGCCCCATCTCGGCTGCCCACGAGAACGGTGTTCGGCCATAACCATCTAGCCTATCAAGGTTGACGTCTTCTCGTTCCAACAGTAACTTCACTACTCCATCATGCCCATTCCCGGCTGTCCACGAGAGCGGCGCTCGGCCATCACTATCTGGCCTATCGGGGTTGACGTCTTCCCGCCCCAACAGTAGCTTCACTACCCCATCATTCCCATTCCCAGCAACCCACGAGAGCGGTGTTCGGCCATCATCGTTTGACATATCGGCGTTGACGTCTTCCCGTCCCAACAGTAGCTCCACTACTGCGTCGTGCTCCCTCACGGAAGCCGGCAAGAGCAGCGTCTGACCGGCATTGCCGTGCGTGTTAAGGTTAATATCTTTCCGTCCCAACAGCAGTCCCACCACTCCTGCAGACCCACTTTCCGCAGCCGATAAGAGTGGCGTCCAACCATTTTTGTCCGCCCTATCAATGTTGACATCTTCTCGTTCCAATAGCAGTTTCACTACCCCTTCATGCCCCCTACTAGAGGCAGACAAAAGAGGCGTACGGCCATATCCGTCCGCCGCATCGGCTTTGACATCCTTCCTTCCTAACAATAGCTGCACCACCCTTTCGTAGCCCTCCGTAGCAGCCAAGAATATTGGCGTTTGACCATATTTGTCCGGCCTGTTAGGGTTGATGTGTTTCCTTCCCCGGACCATATTCATCACTTGGAGCATCTTACCCCACAAGCCATCTGTACCATCGGGCTTGGCAGATGTCCGGCCAAGAAGCAGCCTCACAATCCCATCGTGTCCTTTCCCAGCAGCCCATGATAGCGGTGTTCGATGAAAGTGTCTATCTGGCTTGTCGGGGTTGACAGTCTGCCGTTGTAGCAGTAGCTTTGCTACCTCCTCTTGTCCACATATGGCAGCCCATATGAGTGGTGTAATACCTAGAAAATCCCTTTTGTCGAGAGCGCAACTTGGCTGGTTCATAAGAAGTGTTGCGATTTCAGCAATGCCGAAAGCTGATGCGCAATGTAGTCCGGTAAACCCAATCAGGGGACCGTTAATAGGGATATCACCACTATATCGACCAGTCCTCGATATGAGATCCACTAGAAGTAGCCTAGTTGATATATGGCTTTCAATTTGACTGAAAAGCTTGAGCGCAAGTGATGCCACATCGTCTGTAGCCTCTCTCTTGGCATGGATGCCCCAATATAAAGAAGAATATCTGAGGAAGGCGGTTGACTCGGGCAGGATAGAGAGCGTGGACGAAATGTCCTTGATGGTCTGGAAGTTAAGGTATGTCAGGCAGATTTCGGCCATTATAGAGTGAGTCGGGCCAAAAAGGTTGGGGTAGGTGTAAAGATACTCCTGGAGGGTGAAATGAATCAAGCGGACAGTCGAAGCCTCCCTGTCGATGACAATAAGCCCCAAGCAACAGCTTAACAGTGTCTCCACCGAAGGAATCCTTTCAGGATTCAGATCCCTAGATCCTATCTCGACTGCTAGGGCATGGGAAAGCTCATCGAGTTGTAGCAGTCTCTCGGAACGCGAGATCCACATCAGCGCTGCCATCCCAAGCCTAGTTTTCTCTCCACCTTGCTCCTTCACCCGTTCTAGAGTCACACCATAAACATCATTCAAATTCAAGCCCTCTGTCATTGTCCTCAGCTTTTGCCGCCTGCCATAGGCTGTGGTTTCCCCTAGGATAGCATCCACGGTTAGGGAAATCAATAGAAACCTAGATGTCTATTAGTGGCGAATATAAAATGCATTTTTCACTTATGATGTTCACTTACGTCTCGGGAATATTCTCGGTTATGCTTTTTATGATTTCGGCCTCAAGACCACTATCCATTGCGCCTAGAGATGTATCCTTACTCAATCTCATTCGGATATATCCCACGATATCATCATAATTGGGTTTTATGGACAAAATTTCCGCTCTCTCACCAAGATACTTGTTAATCTCTCCCCGGATGTGTTGTCTTCCAGTTAGGAATATTCGCGTGTTTGGGGACTTCTCAAGGATTTGTCTTAAGGAATCTAAAACCTCTGGTCGATGCCTTTCCGCACATTCATCTAGGGCATCAACACATATAAATGTCGGCTGTAAAGATGTGACAGTCTGCAGCATCTCCACAATTTCGGCCACTCGCAGCCCCCTTCCACCAATGACCTTTTTGTAATTCTGAAAGGTCTCCCTTATTTCATCTGGAATCTTTTCCAATCCACCGACGATTTGCTTTAGTAGTGAACCTAGCATATTTGTGGGAGACTGCTCCTCCCGCGCCGCGAAATCAACGTAGAAACACGCAACAGCAGTATTCTGCTCTTTGACCCTGTCGCATAGCCTGTCCACCACCAGTGAACTGGTGTCGCTGCCCATTAGCACTGGCATCCTTAATTTTGCTTTGAGGGCTGTCTCTCACCTGAGGTAGGTCTTGCCGACAGCCGGACCGCCGCAGCAGAATAAAGTCGCATGCTCCGATCCCACCTGTTGAGAGCCATGGCACCACCTTTGGAATTCATCTGTTCGTAGTAGCCATTCCCCGACGTTGTCGGCGCGGCGGGTTCTCAGGTCTTGATGTCGGATACGGGGCTCAAGTGGGGAGAGCCATGTTAGGATTTCAGAGCGATCCTCAGCGGCAGTATAGTGATTAGACACATTCAACACGTTTGACACATTCGACACATTCGACACATTCGACACATTTGACCCATTGAAAGAGTTGATGTTACCTGCGAATGACCTTGACATTCCCCTGCTTTTCGTCGCTTCTGACGCTAAGGGCACAGATTCCGTAGTTGAGGGTGTTGGCGAAATTCCTGAAAGCAGAAGAGTGAGGCTGTTGCCCAACCTTTCGCATTGCCCAAATAGGGAGGTTTCTTTGCGACGGTGGTATAGTTCTTGGACAAAGGGCATCGTTGGTGGCCCAAGTACTGCTGAAAACACACCAAAACAAACGAAATCCTTAGACTTTGAAATCATAATTTCCATCCCCATCTCTTAATCAATTAACACAGGGGAAATATGGATAGATAGCTAAAGATCTAGTGAATCTGAAATTCCTACTTCCCTAGCAAATTCCTTTGTTCCATGTGCAGCACTCATCAATTGGTGGACTCCATCCACAAACTAGAGGGAAAGTGCCAAGAATTTGTATGTGCTCTCATTGAAAAAGATACATGTTTTGAAAATTGCCAATTTCATATAGTCATAGTTTATCCCATATCCCTCCATATGCCACAATGCTATAATATCACAATCAGAATTCCCAGGACCACTATTTTACCAAGAATTAATTTACTTGTCTTGCAGGAGGTTGAGTTCTAGTGTGCTGAAAAACATCATTTTTGGTGTAAAAGTGGCCACCAACGATGACTTTTGCCAGGGCACTGTACAGTATGATACAGTGCTGGAAAGCAGCGTGAACAATCCTTATATCCCATACAACGAATTAACTGTCTCTTTGTATGTGTGCATGTGCAGTACTTTGTGGCCCAACTTGGGTAGTCGCAATATCGTACTAGTCTATAAGCCGGGTCAAAATGAAAGTTTGAAGCGGAAACCAGGGGTGCCCTAAATTAATTTTTGACATTAACTCTGGTTGACACGAAAACCTCAATAATCAAAAATGCAGTAATTGTAACCGCCTTCTGGGTGGTGGCAGGAATCGTTAGGGGAACAATACTATCTCTATGCCAAAGTGCAGTATCTAATGAGAATAAGTACCAGAGGCTTAGACTAAGTTATTGTAACAAACTTCTTACTAAATCACAACTACCAAGAGGCTCCTAATAGCTAAGTATATTTGGTCAGGATTCTCAAAGCGAACTGAAGAAGTAACTGGTCAACCAAGTATATTGAAAACTCTGTCTGCCAAGGTCTGTCTGCTCTAAGTTTGGAGAATGGCAGGTCTTGAATACACTTGTCAGGTTAACTGGAGCCTTGTAACCAATAACTATAAAGACTTCAAAACGGTAGTCTTGAAACATTACAAAAACTTGTCACGTATCAAAATGAAAACTTGACACAATACATACAACATATTGAGGATCAAACTCAATCATAAAACATACTGAGTATCAAACGAGACTCAAAACCAAACATAAAACATCATGAGTATCAAACTCAATCATAGAACATACTGAGTATCGAACGACACTCAAAACCAAACCAGTAACCCGTACCAGTTACAGTAATAATGCCAAAACGAAGGTTTCTGAAAGACAAGCCAGGCCCGTATTTGTCACAAACGGTGACTAAGCAAGGCAGACTTCCTCATGACTAATAGTTATTAGTCATTGGTTTGTTATTTTTCACAGTATGAGATCAGTTGACTCATAGGTTTTAACATGACGACGTAGTAGGGTGATATTGATTGATTGTTATTGGTTACTTAGTGACATGACTCACGATTGTGGTCATGCGGTTTATGTATTGCTCACATGACTCATGGTTATGAGTCATGGGTCTCACGCATGTGACCCCATTGGGGCACATGACTTGTTTTATGGGTTTTGATTGGTTGGAAGATATGGCGCAGGTGACTCGGACGAGTCAGGTGATGGATTTCACACTATGACTGACTATGAGGCATGAGTCGCGTGACGCGAGGGTATGAGTCACGCAGGGTTAGGGTTGAGGGGGGAACCCCTATATAAGGGCACTCTCGGGGCATGGGATTTGGGACAAGCTCCTCGCCCTCTACAACCCCCCCCCTACATTCTACAAAAACGCACACCCCGCTTTGCTTACGGGACACCTCTCCACGCTCAACCCCCCACTCCGTCCTCTGAT
>Ga0307507_10013215_pt1 | contig 10062 bp, 2 predicted proteins | sample 7_EM_MG_FD_207223 | JGI IMG/M metagenome (GOLD analysis project Ga0307507, IMG submission 207223) | Populus trichocarpa ectomycorrhiza microbial communities from riparian zone in the Pacific Northwest, United States - 7_EM | ecosystem: Host-associated > Plants > Roots > Unclassified | place... | reverse complement strand
ACGGATCCTATCTAGGCCCACGCAGACACTTGCCGTCGCAGGGGGGAAAACTTGTAAATTGACAGGAAGAAAACCCTGCTGTGTAGGGGACGGAAAAACCCTATAAGCCACCTCAGTAGGATGAAAACCCCCTAATTTGCCATATTCGTCCATAGCAGCGGCCCTGCGGGCCTACAGCTACGTCCTGTCCTCCTTAAATGTTTGAACTCTATAGGAACCACTACTTCCTTCTCTAGCTTATCCAAAGCTAGGGTTCACTACGTCCTAGCTAGGCCTCGCTATATGTGCTATATGCTTTGTGTTCCATATCTTAACCATCCCCTATATGCTATCTCCTATAGACCATTACCATATACGCCATGCCTCCCCCCCCCTAGAGCCATCGAAGGCGTAAGGGGGATTCATCCGTCTTAACTACTATAATACTAACAGCGGGATATATTATGTTGTGTTTTAGGTATCTTTTATGCCTAGGCCCCAGCTAGGCCCTTTCCAAGGGTCACCACTCCTTAAAAGGAGATAAGGAGAACCGTAGGTCGCAATCCAGGCTGCTAGGTATTTGGTAGTTGACGGCGAGTGACCGCATGCTCCGCGGGCAATCGCCCTAGGGGTTAGGAGGGGCCGTATATTTGCTCATTCGTTCGCAGTCGCTGTTCGTCAATGTGAGGTCGTCAATGCTTTTAATTGGGGGTTGGGGGATGTTATCGAATACTGCGTATCCATGTTGGATCGTATAGGTGCCCTAATAGAGCAGTGTAGAAGTAGCTGTTATCGTAAAGGGGTACCATCAGTAGTGGTTTTCAAGATCTCACCATCCCATATAAAAACTTTTCACCACCGCCTATAACGCTCGCAACTACCACCACGAAGTCGTATCGCACGCTGTGCGACATCTCTGCGTTGGCTCTGAGTCTAAACTTCGAAGACCCAGGTTCGTAGCCGTCACCACGTATAGGTGCAGAGTCCGTTTTCGACGGCCTCTGCTAGTAATCTACTAATAAACTTTAGGCTACTAAGTAGTACCTTATTAACGACCTTAATAAGGGCTTTATTAAGCCTAGCCAAGTCCCCTTTACCGCACCTATTCTCTTTATAAAAAAGCCTAATAGCGGACTCTGTTTCTGTATTAACTACTATAAACTAAACTATATAACCCGCAAAGACCAATATCTACTACCCTTACTTAAGGAAACACTAACCTATATAAGTAAGGCTAAGATTTTTATAAAGCTTAATATCCGCTAGGCCTTTTATTAAATTAAAATAGACCTAGGATTTAAGGATCTTACTATATTTTAGACCTGCTACGGATTATATAAATACAAAGTACTACCTTTTGGACTAACTAATGGACTAGCTATATATTAGCGGTATATAAATAACGTACTCTTTAACTACCTTAATAACTTTTATATAGCCTACCTAGATAATATTATAATCTACTCTAAGAATAAACTGGAATATTAGGAACATATCTATAAAGTCCTATAATAGCTCCATAAGGCTAGTCTCTAGGCCAATATTAAGAAGTTGGAATTTAGTGTTAAGCATATAAAGTACCTAGGGTTTATTATTAGTATGGATAGAATTAAGGCCGACCTAGAGAAAACAGCTATAATTAACTAGTAGATACCCCCATAGACCATAAAGGGGGTATAATTATTTTTAGGTTTCTGTAACTTCTACTAACGCTTTATTAAGAACTATAGCAGGATTGCCTGGCCCCTTAACTATCTTACTAGGAAAGACCAGTCCTTCTACTTTAACGCTATATATAGGCAGGCCTTTAATAGGCTTAAAAAACGGCTAGTATTGACTCCCCTGCTTGCCCACTTTAACCTAAAATGGCCCTTAATGCTAGAAACTAATGCCTTAAACGGCGTAATAGCTAGTATCTTTTCCTAAAAGCAACTGGACGGAGAATAGCACCCTATTGTATACTATTTGAAGACTATAATAGATGCTAAGCTAAACTACCACATCTATAATAAAGAAATGCTAGCTATTATCTCTAGCTTTTAGCACTGGCGTGTATAGCTAGAAGGGACCCCTAAGCCTATTAAGGTGGTTTTAGATTATAAGACCTTAGCATACTTTATAATAATAAAGGCCCTTATAGCCCGGCAGGCATACTAGGTAGATATCCTATCTTAGTTCCACTTCCTAATTATATATAGGCTAGGCGTAACTAATCGCGCAGATGCCCTTATAAGGCGCGAATAAGACCTAGATAACTAGATAGCCGTAAAGATTACATTACGGACCTAAATGCTACTATAACTAGAGTACCTTAACCCCTAAATATAGGCAGAACTAAATATAGACCCCATAAAGGCTAAGATGTGCCCTATTAACACTATGGAACTTAACCTTATTGATAAGCTACTGCAAGCGAATTATACAGCCCCTTCTTTATAGGAGTACCGTGAAAAGGCAAAGGACGTTACCAGCCTATAGTCCCTTGAAACTGGATTACTTAAGCATTAGGAATGGCTAGTAGTAGTAGAGAAACAGAACTTACGGACTTAATTTATTGCGGAAGTGTATACCTAGGTCTCTATAGCCCACCCTAGAAAAAATAAGACCCGTAAAATTATTAGCGACCATTAATATTGGCCTAGAATAGTTATGGATATTGATCGCTATATATAAAACTATAACAACTACTATAGGTCTATAATTCTATAAGACAAGACCCTAGGATTATTAAAACCACTTTTAATACTAAAGCGCCCCTAGCAGTATATCTCTATAGATTTCTATGAGCTACCTATAGACCGTAACAGATATAATATGGCTATAGTTATAGTTAACCGCTTTAGTAAGCGCCCGTTCTTAATCCCTTATTATAAGAATATTAATGCGAAAGAGGCGGCCCAACTATACGTCTACTACGTCTACTAAATTTATGGACCACCAGATACTATTATGTCCGACTACAGCCTATAGTTTATATCCGCTTTCTAGAACGAGTTTACCTAGATCCTAGGCATTAGGCTAAAGCTTTTTATGGTATACTACCCCTAGATAGATAACTAGATAGAAATTGTAAACTAGTATTTAGACCAGAGACTCCAACCCTTTATTAACTACTTTTAGGATAATTAGGCCGAACTGCTACCGCTAATAGACTACGCCTAGGCTACCCTACCCTATAACTCTATAGGATTTGCACCCATCTAGCTAGAAATGGAGTACTTATCCTATATAAGCTTTAACTAAGAAAGACCAGAAGGACCCCAGACTATATATAAGAAACTATCCTATAAGAAAGCCTAGTAGTACGCTAAACGCTTAGAAGAAGTTTAGAAAGTAGCCTATATAAACCTAGAAAAGGCCTAGAAATTAATAAAATAGTAGGCAAATAAGCATAGGCGTAAGCCCGACTTTACTATAGGCAATAAGGTCTGGGTTATAATAAGGAACTAGAGGACAGAGCGGCCTAGCTGTAAGCTAGACTATCAGATAGCAGGACTGTATAAGGTTCTTAAGAAAAGAGGCAACTTATATAAAGTAAAGCTCCCAGATTTAATTAAGGTCTACCCTAAATTCTTACTAAATAAGCTATAGAAAGCTGCAAACGACCTATTACCTAGATAAAAGAATGAACCGCCCCTGCTGATTTAAGTTAATGGCAACAATGAATAGGAAATTAAAGAAATACTAGCCTGTAAACTTATAAGGGGAATACTAAAGTACCGCATAAGTTGGAAAGGATATGATTTAGACCCTACTTAGTACCCCGCATGGAATTTTATAGGCAGTCCCTATAAGTTACAAAAGTTTTATAGACGTTACCCTAACAAACCTGGACCGCCGAAGTACTTAGATAAATAGATGGAATGCTAGCATAGTAAGGATAATAGGTTGCCTATAGAACATAAGGACAAGAATACCCCGTAGGGGTAATATGGATATATAAAGCCTAAGGGCAGGCTTTTTCGGAGGGGGGGTAATGTCACGGCACTAGCAAATTGCCGTTAGATCGCCGCTAACTGCCGTTACGTAATAGCAAGTTGCGGCAAGTTGCCATCACGTGACTAGAAGATTGTATATAACTTTAAGCGGTATTTCCGTTCTTCTTGTTTCCTTTCTTCAGCTTTAGGTCCTCGTTTATAGACAATCTTATCGTACAGGCTTGCGCGACCTTCTTGCCGTGCTCGTGCCTCGATTGACCAAGTCGCTAACATTCCTCCCGCCAGCAAACTATAGTAATATTACGCTATAGATTTTATTACGGATCTTCCGCTATTAAAAGATAAGCAAGGATAAACATATAATTTAGTCCTTATACTTATTAATATGTTTTTAAAGTACGTCTAATACCTTCCTGTTAATAAGACAATTAATATACAAGCGCTTATAAACCTAATTAAGGAGAAATGCTTTCTTAAAGTAGATTAACTATACTTTATTATTACTAATAGGGGCAGCGTCTTTATAAGCCAATACTAGTTAGATCTATGCTTTTATTTAAAGATAGACCACCATTATAGTACGGCTTTCTATTTACAGACAAATAGGCAAATAAAGCGCCAGAACTAGGAACTGGAGTCTTACCTATAAATATATTTAAATTACTAGCAAGATAATTAGTGCGAGCTACTTCTATACGCGGAATACGCTTATAACTTAAAGCAACACTTGTTATATAAGTATGCACCTATCTAGATTGCCTATGGCGTTTAACTATCCAGATTTAATAGTATACTTAATAATCACTGGCTAAGGCCGTATAATTAATTATAGGACCTAACTAGGAAGTCTAAAGATATCTACTAGAGAGTATATGGGTACCTTAAGAAATGGGGGGAGTAATAGAAGTATATAAAGTAGAGCCTATAAAATGCGCAAGAGTAGTAGAGACTTTAGTATAACCGCAAATACCAGAATAAGCATTTCGGCATAGGCAATAAGGTTCTATTATATTTAATAAATATTAAGACCTGTTAACTATTAAAGAAGCTTAATATAAGATACCTAGATCCCTTCTAAATTAAGGAACAAATTAGTAAGCTAGCCTACTGTCTCTAGCTACCCCCATCTATAACCTATATGCATCTAGTATTTTATATAAATCTACTAGAGCTATGGTATAAACCACCGCTAGAAAAGAACTTCCGTCTAGGCCCAATTAAATACCCTAAAGTAGTAGGCAAGCGGTACAAGGTTAAAGCTATACTACGCTATAAGTCTGTTAAGAATAAGCTTTAATATAAAGTTAAATGGCTAGGCTAGCCTATTAAGGACTCTATATAGGAACCAGAGGGTCACCTTAATTATTATAAAGATATTCTAAAAGAATATTAGGACTAAGGTCCGCAATCTATAAATCACAAAAAGCGCTCTAATACTATAATGTTATCGCAACCTATAAAGAAAGCTTATAGTAGGCCAAAAGAGGCCCTAAAGATTAAATAGGTTAAATTGGATATAGAATAGATAAGCTTTAGAAACCATAAGGATTAATTAGGGCTACGGCCTAAGGCAGAATAGGTCCTTAGCCTTTTCACATATATAGCATAAAATTAATAGGGTATTTTGCTAAAATTATATTCCTATTTATTAGTCTATATTAGGAATAGCGTTCCTATACCTTCCTAAATACTTTATAAGGCCTTCCCAATTGCCACTATATATAAGAATTAATCCTAAATACCTAAATTAAAAGCCACTATACCTTATCCTTAGGTATAGGATTAGTATCTATTAGCCTACTAAGTAATGGCTAATAGGAATAAGATCTAGATCTAGATTCCTTAGTAGGAGTATAAATAGGCATAAAAACGGGGGCAGGCTAATAAGGTATAGATGGAGCAGAGATCCTTAAATACTTAACACTAATATTAGGCCCAAACTAGTACCAATAAAGTTCTTAAGGCGTAAGCTTATAGTTAATAAAGATATACTTAAGCCTAGAATAAATAGAGATATTAGCTAGCTGGTAAAGACCAGAACTACTAAGACCTTACTATAGTAATTATTAGTTACCTATCCGCTAGGTACCTAAAGGGTAACCTACCTAATACCATATTATATTATACTCTTTTAAAACCTAACGCGTATACGCAAACTTCTTCTTATAATAGACGACAATCTTCTTCTTATTACCCCCATCCTTTACCCTATCCTTAGTATACCAACCTTACTCCCTTATTAGGCGTTACTAGCTAGCTTACTAGAAATTATAGGCGGTATAGATGGCTGTAGTATAGTCTTAAATTCAACCTAGCTATTTAGCATTAACGCTAAAATAAGAGAGAGCCTAGGTAATGTAGTAGTTAAGGATATTAAAGCCTAAAGTTAGTAATAGAAACCTATTAAGGATAGGAAAGCTTACCTTAATATAACTGCCGCTCTTAATACATATACATTAATTATAAGGACTAAAGGTATTAAACCTTACATAGTAGGTTTTATTATAAGCATCTAGAATCTTTTTATTAGATTTCTAGTCTTTTAAGGACATATATATAAAGGCATTTAGGTAGGACCAGCACTAGTTATAGGTTAGCGGAGGTTAGGGTTCTATATATAGCGGTAGGGCTAAAATACGCTATAGAATTAGCTTAGAAGAGCAGTTAGCAGAAAAGTAAAGAGGTATATTAAATTAATAATGGGAAAGAAAAAAATCTTAATAATATATTAAAGATACGTCTAAAATTAGACAAAGGTTAATAATAGGAAGTAAGGTATTAAGAAAAAGGACTAAGCTTAATAAATAAAGTGTCTCTATAATTTACCTTCTAATACCCTTTTAGTATATAGCCGCAACCTTACTAATATAACTCTGTTATGATAGCGCAATTTAAAAGAAAGGAAATATACATATATACCATTTAGCCATTACTTCCTTATAAGAAAAACTGATTACATAGCTAGGAAAGGCAATTAAGACATTAATTAAAGACATATATAGGTCAAATTATACCTAAACAATACTATAGTATTAAAAGAATAATATTATAAACATTCTTAATAATTATATAATAGCTAGAGGCGCTATTATAAAGTATCCCTTCTATTTACTAGGTAGTAGAGCTATACTAAAATAATAATTATTCATTGCTTAACGTCCGATTTGGATCCCTATTGGGCCCACGCGGACTACTCCTTATTTGCATATAGGGAGAAAACTCTATTTAAGAAAACCCCGTGATCCATCTCCCTGCCTTTTAGGACTCGCCTACTTAGCGCCTATAAGTCATCTATAGTGCTCTACTACCTTACTTTTTAACCTTCTTTGGAACCACTACTACCGTAACAAGCCTATAGACGCGCTAGTATCGCAAAATTAACTCTACTACTGTAGAGTTATTAGGGGGCGCCTAATACTCGCCCCTTTGCCTTCTATTACTATTTCCTTTGCAACCTGGAACTGGTCTAGTACATTTTAGCTAATAAGCCACTAGGTAACCGCCTTAAGACCTTTTTATATTAAGAGTAGTATATTATAGTTCTCTATACCAGCTACTAAGAGTATTGCTTTTTAGTTAGTATATAAGGGGCATAACAGTATTATATATTTTAGTATCTGTCTTAGCCAGCCATATTTACACCTTAGGCTACCTACTAGGACACCTACCCAGTAGAGCCAATCTTTTAGTCCTATTATTCCTATTCTTAAAAGTGTTGCTATTATATTTTCTACCTTTATTAGGCCTTCTTAGAGCCCTTAGGTATTTACCCCCCATAGTATTAACTATGCTATAGCTTAGGTTCCTCTTACCTAAGACAGCCTCTATACCTTTAACTCCTATATACCTCTCCAGTATTAGTCCAACCAGTATTATATTGCGGTAGGTGGTTTCCCAGTACTTTTTCGTGCTCTACTTTAGCTCCTTTCTCTCTCTTACTATTATCTTTATTAGTCTTTTACGCGTCTCCCTTCCTCCTCTATATAGGCCTAGGCCCTAATATAGCACTATTCTTATTCTACTTTTTCCATCTATTTCTCTAGCATATCTTCCCTACTTTAAGGTTGTTGGTTTATTCTCCTATAGGGTACCCTAGGGTCCCTCTATAGTTTGTTTAGGCGTGTCTTAATATACTTTATAACCTTAAAGTTGCGCTCCCTTTATACCCTTTATATTGCAGCGGCTTTAATATATAATTATAGGGGGGGGATATTAGCTTCCTTCTTAAGCAATACTATAGCCGTTTGCTTATACCCACCTATTATACTCCAAAGGCAGGCTATTTAGACCTTTTAGAGTGGTTTAAGAAGTAATTTAGGGGGGCCTTTCTTAGATTCTCCCATGGCCTAAACACTAGATCTATATATTATGGTTAGCCAGACAACTGCTATATATAGTAGGCGTAACCTCTAGAAGCATGGACCCTATATGGAATTAACGATCCTGGACATTATAATATACTATACTTAGCCCTTATGGGCCGCTTATAGCGTATATACGCTCCACTGGAGCTTACTATCTACCTATATACCTAATACCCTTAGGCCTTAAACTGGTTGGCCCCTAAAGCCTTAAATATAGATTATATACTAAAGATCTGTAGATTAGTTACGTTTTCTTATAAAGTAGATTAGCTAGTATTTCTCTAGTAAGAATTAGACTCTATATCGTCTTACCCATTCTATATAGGTGTTATAGGCTTTCTCTAGTGTTCTATAGTTCTCTACGGCTGTAGGCCCGTATATAATTAGGTTTATATTGTTAATAAAGCCTATCCCCTAGGTCACCCCTTTTTTAAAGGAATTAAGTAGGTTACTTATAAAGAAAAGGAAGAGTATAGGCGAGAGGGGTAATCCTTATAGTATTCCTATTATAACTATAATAGGGGGGCTCTGGTATCCGCTAAAGACTAGTAATATTTCTTTCTAGCCTATAAACCCTTAAACAAATTATATAATTTATTCTAAAAAGCCCTTTGCCCTAAGGATATATAAGAGGCGCTTATAGGGTATATTATTATAGGTACCACTAATATCTAGGCTAAGCATTAATACTATAAAGTCCCTTTACATTGCCCATGTAGATTTAATAGTAGCGGCGAGTAACATAAGTGCTAATAGTGTTAAGCGGTTCTTTCTTGCCCCTATTTAACTTTGTGGTAGTAGGGCGTGTTCCTTAGCCGTATCTGCTATATAGTCCGCTACTACCCTTTCTAAGATCTTACTAAAGGTGTTTTTTAAGGCAATAGGGCGGTAGCTTCCTGGGATTAAGTAATCTGCTTTATCTTCTTTTTATAGGATAACCGTTGTTATAGATCTTCTAAGTTGCGGGTAGTAGCCTATGGTAAAGTATACTTTAGCTATATCTATAAGCCAAGGTGCTATAAGTAGTCTATAGGTCTTTAAGGCCTTATTTAGTATCCTATCTAGACCTAGTACTATATTATTTAAAAGGCGGCTAATAGTTCTAGCTATTTCCTTTATTATTATATCGCTATTAACCTATAGGCGAGTTACTAGTGTTTTACCTATAATATTACTAAGGTCTGCTAAAGCCGGTTAAGGGAAGAACCTTTTTATAAGGATCTTTGCTTTCTTATTATTGTTATTAGTAGCCTATAACTCCCCTACTCTTTATAGAGGTGGTAGGTATAGGTCTTCTACTAGGCGCCCTACCTTTTTCTTTACCTATTTTGCTATAGCCCAAAGGCCCTTGTTATAGGGGAGGCTTAGGTTAAAAGTGTACTTATTTATAAACCGTCTCCAGTTATTCCTTACTTCTTTTTTTAGGGTATTCTTTAACTAGTTTCTTATGTCTTTATATTATCTCTTATCTTTAGGATTATAGCTACTTATATATTTCCTTCTTGCTTATTATTAGCTGGCAATAAGAACCGCGTATTATACGGACCATGCGTATTATGTATAGGGGCCCGGTTTTAAGAGCAGGCAGTGCTCTTCTAGTCCGTTTTTAATTACTGCCTAGATCCTTTCTAGTTGTCACGGGACTGCCCGTGATACGCGCTACGCTAGACGCGTAGCTTTCCTTTCCTTATTTGATATCGCTTGGCAGATAGTTTATCCGCCCCGATTGCCCCTATATAGGTTCGCCCGCAGCTGCATTCTTGTTGAGCTCTCCAGCAATC
>Ga0307507_10013214_pt1 | contig 10063 bp, 11 predicted proteins | sample 7_EM_MG_FD_207223 | JGI IMG/M metagenome (GOLD analysis project Ga0307507, IMG submission 207223) | Populus trichocarpa ectomycorrhiza microbial communities from riparian zone in the Pacific Northwest, United States - 7_EM | ecosystem: Host-associated > Plants > Roots > Unclassified | place... | reverse complement strand
GCAGGACCATCATCCGGAATGGAGCAACGTCTACAAGACCGTCGAGGTGGTCCTGACGACCCACGACGCCGGCGGAGTGACCGCGCGCGATGTCGAACTCGCCAAGGCGATGAACGCGATCGCGGGTTAGCGGCGTTCGGATTGAGGGAGCTTCGCGGTGGGGGCTCCTCGCCGCCTGCGTATCTTGCACCAGCGGGCTCAGCTCCCCACCTCTCAGGCGATGTTTCGCCGCGGCGACAAGCGAATGCAGGGGGTCAAGAATGACATCCGACTTCAGCGTCGAGTTTGAGCCGGCGGATCGCCTGGCGAAGGATCCCGAAAGCCTGCGACGGCGCTTCTGGATCAAGCTGAAGAAGGTCGTGGGCAAGCTGCCGTTCGCCGAGGATCTGCTTGCCGCCTATTATTGCGCCTTCGACCGGCAGACTCCGCGCCACGTCCAGGCGGCGCTGCTGGGTGCTATCGCCTATTTCATTCTGCCGTTCGATTTCATTCCCGACATGTTGCCGGTGCTCGGCTTTACCGACGATGCCGCGATTCTCGCGACGGCCATCCGCCTCGTCTCGGCGCATATTCTACCCGAACATCGCGAGGCAGCGCGCGCGGCGCTGAAGCGGGGCATCGAGCCCGAAGCCTGAAAATGCGTGGTGCCGGATCGGGACGACCGTGCTTGACCCGGCAATCCGACGGCTCGTGATCGTCGCGCCATCGCCCCGGCGCAAGTTCGCACGGGGCGCGCGGATCGAGATATCCCCATCCCCGCGCGCCGCCCGCTGTCCTGCAATCCTGCTTGTTCGACGCTATCGCATGGGCGGGAAGCCCTGAGCGTTGGCTGGGGCCATCTGCGGACGCGGTTTCGGTGCCGGGCGCACCATCGCACGCGCCGTGCGCGGCGCGCCGAAGGCTTGTGCCGAGGTTTCGACCGCATGGCTCTTCAGCCATTGCTGCGCGGCCGGAGCGCGTTGCCAGCCGGGCAGCGGCGCCGACAGCGAGACTTCCTTCCATTTCGGGTGGAATGGCGGATTCTGGAAGGTCGGGAACTTGGTGAAGAATGCATCGACGAACAGCGACAGTTTTCGGGCGCGATCCGTGGCGGGTGGCCAGTTGTAGGCCGCCAGCACCGCCGGCACCGCGATGGTATCGACCTGCTCCTGGCCCGAGATCAGGTTAGGATAGTCGGCCGCCGTCAAGGTCGCGGGCAAATAATCGGTCTGCAGCGGCTTGGCGTAGTCGACGGGGACGAGATGAAAACGGTCGTCCTTGAACTGGCTGATAGCCTTCGAGGGCTTGCCCTGAACCGCGATGACGGCGTCGATTTCACCGTTGCGCAATTTTTCCATGGCGATGCGCTGCTCGATGTAGACGACGTTCGGCCTGATCCCGAGCCGCTCGAAGACGATCAGGGAGGTGACGAAGGTTCCGCCATTGGGGAGATCGACGCTGACGGTCCTGCCGTCGAGATCGCGCAAGCTGCGGATCGATTTCGAGGCGATGACATGCATCTCCTCATTGTAGAGTTTGGTCACGTAGACGAACTGCTTCTTGATGCCTGTGGCGAAGCCTTTCTTCTCGAGATAGTCGAGCGTGTCGGCGCGGACGATACCGAGGTCGACGCCCTGCAGAAACAGGATGTCGGCAACGCTCTGCACCGAGCCGCGCCCGATGATCGGGAGGACACGCAGCTCGTTGTTGTCGTCGAGAACGGAAGCAAGATCGGCGCCGAACTGCACATAGGTGCCGCCGATGGTGCCTGATATCAGCGTCAGAGTGTTCGCGTTCAGGGCCTTTTTGGTGTCGGCCGAGCCGACCTGAAAGATCGCCTTGAGGCTGTCGCTGACCTTGGCAGGATCGTATTCGGTGTCCTCGGCACGCGCTGCGGCGCCAAGACACATCCCAAGACACATCGCGGTGGCAAAAAGTACAAATCCCATCAAACGTCGCATAAATCCCCCTGGTGATGCTAGTTCCGCAATTGACCAAGTCGGCGTTGCGCCTCGGCCGAGCCAAGCTGGGCAGCTTGCTGGTACCAGGCCCGTGCGGTTGCCGGATCCGATTTGATCTTGCGCGCATCCTGCGTCCCCAGCATCTGGGGGTCGTAGGTCTGTCCCAGCATGAACGCCGCATTGGCGTCCTGCGCATTCGCGGCCCGTTCCAGCAACAACCGCGCGGACGGAATGTCGCCCGCTGCAAGCAGGCCCCTGGCCCGCCGCATCAGCGTCGCGAGTTCGTCTCGGTCCAGTCTCCTGACCGGAGCCGCAGTGATCGGCTGTTCGTCAGGCAGTGGCCTGGTCTGCAGGGTCTGTGGGGTCTGCGAGTAAGCGTTGGTGATATCATCCCGTGATGGCGGAATGGCCGCGGTCGAGAAGGCGCCATTGCCGAGTCCAGATCGAACGGGCGGAATTGGCGGCGGCGTCGACAAGCGCGTTGGATCCTTCAGCTGCATGTCGCCGAGCGTGAGCTGGCCTGGGTCCGCTTGCGATTGCGGGGGCTGATCCGGCAGGGCGCCGCCGAAGGACGTCTTGGCGTTGGCGATCACGGCCCGCGTCGTATCCGATGTGACGAGCGCGAACAGCACGGCGGCCCCGGCCGCCAACAGAACGCCGACGAGAATGCGCAGCGAGAGGCTCGACCTTCGCCTCAGCAGCCAGTTCCCGGGATGTTCCTGGTCGTAAGCCTCATCGGAAAGAAAAGCCGGAACCGAATCGTTTTCGTCGTCGTCCTCGTAGTCGAGATCGTCGTTGTCGGTGCGATAGCGATCGGCGTGACGACCGGGGGCCGCCTGACGGGTTGCGGCCGAACGACGGGTTTCCTCCGGATGGGGATGAGGGTCTGCATCCGGATGGCGGCGCGACTCCGGATAGCGATTGGGCTGCAGATAACGGCTGGATTCCGAACCACGACCGGATTCAGCGGGGTCTACGTCGTCCAGATCGCGCGGCTCGCTGCGCTCTGATCGAGCGGACCTGTACAAAATCTCCTGAAGATCGGCGAACTCGTCGTCGAAATTTCCGAGCTCCGGATTTTGCGATCGAACATTCGGCGGCTTCTTCATCATGGAGACGCTCCCCCACAACTCTGACGCAACGTTCGGGGTAGCTTGGAGGCCTGTCGAATGTTCCCCTTGCCCGGCAGCGCCTCGGTACTTGGTTGCTTACAACGCATTTGGAATCGGTCCAAAAGACGACAGTGGCAGGCGTCAGTAGGGAGATATTTTGATTTAATTGCGGCGCACCTTGTGGTGGTTCATGGAGCCCAGAGCTAATTCCTCGCCGATTGAATCGGAGTGTTGTCTGGACCGGAACAGGTCATCCGCTCTCCGGTCGAGCCCGACGCGTCGCCGGAGACGTTCGCGAGGCGGTGCAACCGACGATCAGGGATGCAGGATGACCTTGCCCATCGCCTGCCGGCCCGCCAGCACCTTCAATGCGTCCGCGGTCTGTGCGAGCGGGAAGGTGCGGTCGACATGCGAGGAGATCTTTCCTTCCGCGGTCCACTTCACGAGTTTTTCCAGATTGGCGCGGTTCTTCTCCGGATTGAGCCGGGCCCAATTACCCCAGAACACGCCCCTGATGTCGCAACCTTTGAGCAGAGCGAGATTGAGTGGCATTTTCGGAATATCACCGGCGGCGAACCCGATCACCAGGAAGCGGCCTTCCCAGGCAATCGAACGCAGCGCGGCTTCCGCGTAAGTGCCGCCGACGGGATCGAAAATGATGTCGGCGCCCTTGCCGCCCGTCAGCCGCCGCAAGCCTTCCTTGAGGTCTTCCTTGGCGTAGTTCAGGGTCAGCTCCGCACCATGCGCCTTGGCGAATTCGAGCTTCTCTTCCGATGAGGCGCAGGCGATCACCTTGAGCCCCATCAGTTTGCCGAGTTCGCAGGCCGCAAGTCCGGTGCCGCCGGCGGCGCCGAGCACCGCGAGGGTTTCGCCGGGCTTCGGACTGGCGCGATCTTCCAGCGCGTGCAGCGCAGTGCCGTAGATGATGATGATGCCTGCGGCGCGATCGAAATCGAGGTTGTCGGGGATTTTCACGATCGAATTCGCGGGCAGCGCGATCTTCTCGCGCGCGCCATTGTGACCGCAGGAGGCCACCACGCGGTCGCCGACCTTCAGGTCGGTGACGCCGGCGCCGACGCTTTCGATGATCCCGGCCACTTCTGCGGCGGGTGAAAACGGAAACGGCGGCTTGATCTGGTACTTGCCCTGGATCATCAGGATGTCGAAGAAATTCAGCGCCGCGGCCTTGATGGCGATCACCGCCTGGCCAGCTTCTGCGACCGGATCGGGGACCTCAGTCAGGACAAGATCGTCGGGCTGGCAATATTGCGAGCAGAGAATGGCTTTCATGGACATACCTGACTGTCGGACGGACAAAATGACCTGAAAGCTTCATGCCGGATTTGGAGCGGGCCGACAATCCGGTTTTCAACCCTGCTTCGGGCCCCACGAATCACGCCAAAGGAGTCGAACCATGTTTGAAAAGAGCCTGTTGGCGGGAAAGCGGATCCTGGTCACCGGCGGCGGTTCCGGACTCGGGGCCGCAATGGCGCGTCGCTTCCGCGAACTTGGCGCCGAACTGATCATCTGCGGCCGCAGGCTCGACCTGCTGGAAACGACGGCGCGGGCGATGCGTGCCGATTTCGGCGGCGATGTCACGCCGATCCGCTGCGACATCCGCGACGGCGCGGCGGTCGAGGGCCTGATGGATGCGATCTGGCGCGAGGCGCCGCTCGATGTACTGGTCAATAACGCGGCGGCGACCTTCATCGCGCAAACCGAGCGTTTGTCGTTCCGCGCGGCCGACGCCATCCTCGCTCCCACGCTGCACGGTGCGATGTACTGTACGCTGGCCGCCGGTCAGCGCTGGATCGCCACTGGACACCGGGGCGTGGTGCTCAGCATCCTCTCGACCTCGACCATCACCGGTCGCGCCTTCACCGTGCCGTCAGCGATGGCGAAGTCGGGCGTCCTGGCCATGACCAAAAGCCTGGCCGTGGAATGGGGACCCAAGGGCATCCGCACCGTCGCGATCGCGCCCGGTGCGTTCCCGACCCCGGGCGCGTCGGGTCAGCTCCGCCCCGAAGGCCGTGACGAGGGCTGGGCGTCGCGCATACCCCTTGGGCGAGCCGGCGAGCACCGCGAACTGGCCGATCTCGCAAGCTTCCTGATTTCGGATGGGGCTGGGTACATTAATGGCGAAATGGTGGTGCAGGATGGCGGTGCGCATCTGCGCAGTTCCGGGGCCGAGGATCTGCTGCGGTGGACTGACGCGCAGTGGGAGAAGCATCGGGTATCGCGCGCGAAAGGGTAACTTTCTTAATGAAAATGCCGGAGCTTCCAATGGGAGCATTTGCCGGCTATCCCTCGCCCGGACGGGGCCGGTGCGGGCCATCTTCCAGTCACAATGATGCGGGAACCAAGTCACATTATGTCATTTCGACGATTCCTGACAGCGCTGGCGGGGTGTGTGCTGGTGTGCGCGGCTGCGAGCCCCGCACTGGCGCAGGGCGTGGGACCAAAGGCCGCGGCCAAGGGGTCGGGTGCCGCAAAGCCTGAGACAAGGCCTGCCGCACCGTCCGCGGCGATGGCCGGCGGAGCGGAACCGAACTTGCTCGGTCAGTTCGGCACCTGGGGCGCCTATTCGGCGACCCCGAACGGCAAGAAAGTGTGTTTCGCCCTGGCGAAGCCGTCGTCATCGAAAACCAATCCGCCAAACCGGCCGCGCGATCCAGCCTATGCCTTCGTCTCGACGCGTCCCGCCGAGAAGGTCTTCAACGAGGTCTCGATCATGATCGGCTATGCGCTGAAGCTGGGATCGGAATCCACGCTGGAAGTCGGCGGCGCGAGCTATGCGATGTACACGCAGGGCGATGGCCTCTGGATCAAGAACGCCGCCGAGGAGGAGCGTCTGGTCGAGGCGATGCGCCGTTCCGCCGATGTCGTCGTCAAGGGGACCTCGGCCAAGGGCACCGAGACCACCGACGTCTTTTCTCTGAAAGGCCTGTCGCAGGCACTGGACCGGATCGCGCAGGACTGCCGGCGCTGAACTCAGCCGGTGAAGCAACTGCCACCCGAATAGGTTTGCAAGTTTCCAATTGCGTTCGACACCGCGCAGCACTTATCGGATTGTTGCGCTTGGCTCTGATGGGCATGCAAGGCGACTTAAGCCAGGCGCGGAGCGTTATCCGTCGACGAACCGGAGGCGGCAGATGGAGAACAACGCGACCGCGGCCGAGAAGACGCTCGGCTTTCTGCCTTTGGCCGAGCGGCTCAAGCGGGAACTGCGCCACTCCTGGCTATCTGATGGGCGACGCGAGAGCGTCGCCGAACACACATGGTTCATGGCCCTGATGGCACTGCTCACGCACAAGCGGCTCGAGCAGCCGGTGAGCCTTGAGCGGGTTCTCTCCATGGCCATCGTTCACGACCTCGCCGAGGTCGAGGTCGGTGATATCCCATATTTCGAGACCGGGGATCGAAAGGCGAAGAAGGCCGAACTCGAACTGGCCGCCATCGAGCGAATCGCCAAGATGCTGCCAGCGCCCGAGGGCGAGATGGTGAAGCAGCTTTGGCTCGAGTTCGAGGACGGAACGACGCCGGAGGCCAGGTTCGTCCGAGCCCTCGATCATCTCGAGGTCCAGGTTCAACATAACCTTGCGGACCTTTCGACCTGGGAGCCGGTCGAGCATGGGCTGGTTTATACCAAAATGGATGAGCGGTGCGCTCACGACGCGTTCCTGCGGCAACTCCTGGTCGGTGTCCGCACCGCCGCCGAGATCAAGATGCGAGAGGGCGGCGTCGACCTGGCTGCCGTTCGGGCCCGGATCGGGATTTGAACCCGGGAAGGGTCGGGGAATTGCACCTTGCCCGGGCAGAGGTAGCGCGGGTTTTCCGGCCGGCCGAGCGCCAATATGCTGGCTTTAGCGCCTTTCCAGAGCGCCGTGAAAAGCCTATCTGGTGCTCCATGACCGAAATCATGACCAGCACCCCTCTCGAAGCCGGTTCCGGCGTGGCCGCGCCTGTGGCGATGCCGCTGGAAAAGCTCCCGCTCGAAACCTACGTGCCGCCGGCTGTGCCATCGCTGATCGGCCTGTCGCGCCAGGAACTCGCCGAGCGTCTGGCCGCCATTGGCGTGCCGCAGCGGCAGTGCAAGATGCGCGTGCAGCAATTGTGGCACTGGATCTATTTTCGCGGCGCCGCCAGCTTCGACGAGATGACCAACATCTCGAAGGAGGTCCGGGCGCAACTGGCGCAGCATTTTACGGTGGCACGTCCGGAAGTGGTCGCGGAGCAGATTTCCAACGATGGCACCAGGAAATGGCTGTTGCGCCTGCCGAGCGGCGACCAGTTCCAGAAGGCCCATGAGGTCGAGTGCGTTTATATTCCGGAAACCGATCGAGGCACGCTCTGCGTGTCCTCGCAGGTCGGCTGCACACTGAATTGCTCGTTTTGCCACACCGGTACGCAACGGCTGGTGCGCAATCTGACCGCCGGTGAAATCATCGGCCAGGTCATGGTGGCGCGCGACCGTCTCAACGACTGGGCCGATCGTGAGACGCCGACCGGCAGCCGCCTGGTGACCAATATTGTGATGATGGGCATGGGCGAGCCGCTGTACAATTTCGACGCGGTGCGCGACGCGCTCCTGATCGCCGGCGACAACGAGGGCATCGGCATTTCCCGCCGCCGGATCACGCTGTCGACCTCCGGCGTGGTGCCGAACATCGTGCGGGCCGGCGAGGAAATCGGCGTCATGCTCGCGATCTCACTGCACGCGGTGCGTGACGAACTGCGCAACGAACTGGTGCCGCTGAACCGCAAATATCCGATCGCCGAATTGCTGCAGGCCTGCCGCGATTATCCGGGCGCCTCCAACGCGCGGCGGATCACCTTCGAATATGTGATGCTGAAGGGCGTCAACGATTCGCTCGACGATGCCAAGCTGCTGGTGAAACTGCTCAAGGGCATTCCAGCCAAGATCAATCTGATTCCGTTCAATCCCTGGCCGGGCACGCGGTACCAATGCTCCGACTGGGATCAGATCGAGGCGTTCTCCGAATACATCTTCAACGCCGGCTATTCCTCGCCGGTGCGCACGCCGCGGGGCCGCGACATCCTCGCTGCCTGCGGCCAGTTGAAATCGGAGACCGAGAAACTGTCGGCGAGCGAACGCCAGGCCCTGCGCGCGATGGCAATGACGGATTGAGGCGGAAGGTAGAGTTCGTCATGGCCGGGCTTGTCCCGGCCATCCACGTCTTTTACGCGATTGAGAACAAGCAAGACGTGGATGCCCGGGACAGGCCGGGGCATGACGGGTCGAGAGGTTTGTGATCGTGTTCTGTATGGAATCAAGCCCATGGCATTGATCGGCCGCTTGTTCGTCATCTTCTTCGCCTTCCTCGCCGCCTGCCTGGTTGCGGGGATGATCGTCGTCTTTGCGTTGCTGTTTCCGGATCTCAGCGATCTGGGCCCCGGCTTTGTCGATCAGAGCGCGTTGAACGTCGTGCTCGGTTTCGGCTTCATCTTCATCTCCGGCTTTGCCTTGTTGCCGGCAATGCTCGTCGCCGCGATCACCGAGGCGTTGTTCATTCGCGGCGTCCTGGCCTATGCGGTCGGTGGCGCCCTGGTGGGAGCCGCCTGCTATCTCGGCCTGGTTCCGTTCGATCCCGATACCTTTCGCTTCGACGGAATCGTGCGGCGCCACCTGGAAATCATGACCGGCGCGGGCGTTGTCGCTGGTCTGGTCTACTGGTTGATCGCCGGCCGCAATGCGGGGGCCTGGCGTGAGCCGCGGCAGCGCGCCGCGCCGCCTCCGCCATTGCCGTCGTCTGCGCCGTAGTGAGACGTCGCATGTCGGTGCCTTTTCTTCGCCAGTCGTCTCGGCTAAACCCCGCAGCATGAACCGAACCGGACTTTTCATCGCCCTTGGCCTCGCGCTTGTCGTCGGCGTGGTCTTCGGTGTCTATCCCGAACTGGATCTGAAGCTCGCGTCCCTGTTCTATGATGAGGCCACGCGATCCTTTCCGCTGAAGGCCAGCATGTGGGCCGCGATCGCCCGCGACGGCGCGATGTGGATCGCCTGGGCGCTGGCTTTTCCGGCGCTCGGCGCGCTGGTGGTAAAGCTGGTGCGGCCGGACAAGCCCTTGCTGATCTCCGGGCGAGCTATGGTCTTCCTGCTGGTGACGCTTGTGCTGTCGGCGGTCGTCCTTACCAACTTGACCTTCAAGAGCTATTGGGGCCGGCCGCGCCCCGTGGTGGTGACTCAGTTCAACGGCCCGGAACAGTTCGTGCCGTGGTGGGATCCGCGCGGAAGCTGCGCGAAGAATTGTTCGTTCTTCTCGGGTGAAGGTGCCACCGCGTTCTGGACCTACGCGCCCGCGGCGCTGACGCCGCCGGCATGGCGGCCTCTGGCCTATGCTGCCGCAACCGTGTTCGGCGTCATCACCAGCGCGCTCCGAATGGCGTTCGGCGGGCACTTCTTCACCGACGTCGCGACCGCGGGGCTGGTAACCTTCCTGGTGATCTGGCTTGCCTATGCCTGGATCTATCGTTGGTCGTCGACGCGGTTGACCGACGCGCAGATTGACGCGGCGCTGACCCGGCTGGCCTGGCCCGGCTATCGCCTGCTCCAGCGCTGGCGCCAGCCGGGATTATCCGACCCCCGGTAGTTCGACGTCATGACGCCGGCCGCCATTAAACGCGTGCCCGCCGGCGCGAAGTTTGATATTCGCACACTCAATTCGCAACACGCATCAGCAATTTCGACCGATTGGAAGCTCTATGAGTACGATCCTGAAAAGCCTGCCCAAAGGGGAAAAAGTCGGCATCGCGTTCTCGGGCGGTCTCGACACCAGCGCGGCGCTGCTGTGGATGAAGCAGAAGGGCGCCCGCGTCTTCGCCTATACCGCCAACCTTGGCCAACCTGACGAGGCCGATTACAACGAGATTCCACGCAAGGCTGAGGACTTCGGCGCCGAAAAGGCCCGGCTCGTGGATTGCCGCACGCAATTGGTCCACGAAGGCATCGCCGCCATCCAGTCCGGTGCTTTCCACATCTCAACCGGCGGC
>Ga0307507_10013213_pt1 | contig 10063 bp, 6 predicted proteins | sample 7_EM_MG_FD_207223 | JGI IMG/M metagenome (GOLD analysis project Ga0307507, IMG submission 207223) | Populus trichocarpa ectomycorrhiza microbial communities from riparian zone in the Pacific Northwest, United States - 7_EM | ecosystem: Host-associated > Plants > Roots > Unclassified | place... | reverse complement strand
ATAGACGTCACTCCTTCAGGGGTTACCCCTAATCTCTTAGAAATTTTCTAAGTATAAACTCATCCTCCACGGATTCCCCTCAACCTCTTAAAAGATTTTCTAAGTATGGACATGGAACCCTCGATGTCTTAGGATTTTTCTTAGTACGGGATCCTCTTCTATAGGATATAGGTTCCTTTTTGCCTTTTAGAAAAAAATTTCAAGTATATGATTTCCTCTCTATAGGGGTGTGTTTCTCTCCATCTTTTAGAAAATTTTCTTTTTACGGGTGTCTTCATTGGTTCGTTTCTCTTTTTTTAAATTTTTTTTCTAAGTATAAGCTTTTTTAATATGAATTACCCATAACCTTTTAAGAAATTTTCTAAGTATGAGTTTCTCTTTGGGTTTCCCTCAACCTTTTAGAATTTTTCTAAGTATAGGTTCCTCCAATATAGTTCTCCTCTATCACCTAGAAAAATTTTTAAGTATGGTTTTCTCCATGAATTCCTTTATGTCTCTTGTTGGTGAAACCAAGAATTCTCTCAAATCATATTTCACACCTCTATGTATAAATTCCCCGCGACATGCCTCAGGATATATTCTCCTTTACTCATATAAGAAAAAGAATCATCATCCCATCTAAGATATAAGGTAATTAAGTTTTTGAGTATTTTATATCGCAAAGACTTGGGGGGCTACTGATGGATCAAGGTTTATCAGTATTTTCTAAAATCAAAATTTTAGCGTACGCGCTAAGCTTAGGCTCAACACACACACACACACACACACATACACGGTGCCTTTATTTATTTATATAGCTCTAGACACTTTAGTCTGGATCCATACCATTCATTTATTTGTATAGCTCTAGAGCATAAATACAAGGCACTAGGAACCCATGTTGGGATCCCCTTGTCTGACCCTCAGTCCAAGGCAACGCACGCCCATCCTTTATGGGCGTGACTTCCTGCCTTGCCCGACCCTTCTCAGTTTGGCTCTCTAGTGAGCCCAACCCTCTATAGGTCTAACACCCTGCTTAGCATGAAGCTTTTGGGCCTAGCACCCCATTAAACCTAGAGCTTGACCCTTTTTTAGCCTAATGTTATGCCACACCCAATCTCGGTTTTATTGTTTGGGCTTGGATTTATATCCTAAGCCCGACACCTAACCTTTGAGATTTTTTACTAAGCTTTGGCTCTACGCCTGACGCCCATCTCCCCGTGTTGCGCCCTGTGCTTGTCTCCCCCTACACTGTTAGGTGTACGAAAGTCTCTCATGGCCTAAGACATCTCTATCTCTTAGCTGGATAAATTAGTGGAAGATAGGTGTGTAGTTATGTTGCCTTGGGTAGACTTAGTAGAATACAACTCACAATACAAATTAATTTATAATGGTGAAATGACTTTTCAACCCTTCTACTCTAGCAAAAAAACAATGTTAAGGAGCTATAAGCACCTTTAAACCATCTAGGTAAGAGGTTTATAATCTCTATTCTCTATTGCATATATATTTTCAAAGGATTTCTTTCTAAAATATCATTGCACTCCTTTTCTCTCTTAAAAAAAAAAATATTAACTTAAGCATCTAAAAGTTCCCTAACTTACCATGGGAGACCTTTTGTAGGTGCATGACCTCCAACATTAAGCTATACCTATTTTGACCATCCTAACCACAGATAATGAGCAGATTACAAGGAGCAAGTGATTACTTCATTTATCTACCCATATAAGCCTTTTTTCTTAAGCATATTATGATTTTTTATGACATCATCAATCCCTCATGCCTCCACGATTGATGCAAACAATGTAATATTTGAGCAACATGTATATTGTAATGAAATTTGTTTCAAGATTTCAAATTTTATTTAATTTAATTGAGAAACACAATTAAGACTATACAGTTTAATTACTTTAAATTCTCTTTGATCTCCAATATATATGATCAAATTTTGTCTACTATGCCAATTAATTCTATAAGTAAATATATATTTGATAATATGGTGTGTTTTTTTTTTTTAAAGTGTCGTAAAACAATGTCTTTTCAGCCCTTTTAAATGCAATACAAAGTACAAACACATTATCAAAGAATAAAAAAGAATAAAAAGCATCTGTATGGAGCAATTTGGAGATCGTGTGATCAACATTAGTCACACTAGTTACGAAAAGGGTTAAAAATTCGATTCTATTAGACAAAAAAAAAATGATAATAGAATGGGAAAAAAAAAAGGGTTAGGAAGAATTAAAGATGAAGGATGATCTGGGTTGGAGAGAAGGTAAGGTAAAGTAGACAGTAGACACTGTGAAAATGGGGGTGAAGTCAGCTGAGAGTGACGAGCAATCTACCGGCAGGCGAGACGTCGCCGTATGGCGTTAATGGTTTGCCCACGGAAAACGCTCACGCATGAACGCGCGCTTAAAGAGCACGTAGACGCAAGTATTTTTAATGGCAAAAAACTTGGCGTAGAAATAATTCATTCAGACAGGGTGACTGAGACACCGACACCCACTTTGCTCTTAACCTTAGGCTTCTAAGTTCTAACCTTACTGTAACTGCTACAACTGCACACGTGAAATGCTGAGGCTCGCCCACTCACATGTTACTATATATATATATATATTAATTTTTTATTTTATTTTACTAAATGCCCAGAACAACAGTTGGTAATGAAGAAGAATTATTTCTTTTAGGTTGCAACAATACAGATTTCATAATTAATATTTTAGCAGCTTTGGATGGAAAATCTCATTACAGAACAACAATAATGTTCATCCACAAATGATTGCAACTGATATTTAGATTAGGTTTCCAAAAACGTCTACTTGTTTGTTTGTTTTTCCTTTCCTCCATTCCTCTCCAAGCAACTCAAAAGTAGAACAAAAATGGTGAATTGTCAAAATCAGAATACAACACTGGCCTGATTGTGATTGACTTTCAACTTGTGTTTTGTATGTTTTGACATTGCTTGCTTTTAAATCTGAATTTTCTGATATTAAAAATAAAAAATTTTAAAAAATAATTTTAATGTATTTTTATATGAAAAATACTTTTGAAAAAAACACTAATTACACTAGGAAAAAAAAAGAGTTAGTGGGATAAATATTACTTTTCAGAGTGATTATTTTTAAAAATATATTAAAATAATATTTTTTTATTTTTAATATAATCCAAGAATATAAGTTGAAAAATAATTTAAATTTAAAATAAATTTAAATTAAAAGTACAGTTATACCCCCCACTGCCAAGCATCGCCATGTAAAGCAGTCGCCTTCCGTGTGAACCCCACATCCAGCCTGTGCCTGTCCTCAAGAAAAAAAGTCTTTACCCCACTTTTATAAGTGTCCATTACTTCACAAGTGAAGTCTTCTTCCGCAAAGGTCTCACCTTTCTCTTCTCTAAAGCAAAACCCAACCCTCTCGCCTCCGCCTCCACCTCCACCTCCACCTCCCTAAAAAGGTCACCAAAAGTACACTGCACACCACCCATTTAACCAAAAGTACACTGCACACCACCCATTTAACCAAAAGCCAAAGAGACCCAAAAAATTTCTCATCGATCTCTTCTAAGTTCCAATCTTTGTCTTTGAGCACCATGGATTCTCACATCTATGGTGTCTCTAAGAAAACCCTTCTTCTCTTTACTCTTCTCTGTCTTTCCGTTTCCTCCATTTCTGCATTACCCCATCAGAATAAAACTGGCAATAGTACGGGTACTGGTCAAATGATAAACTCCAACTCGGTGCTTGTTGCGCTTCTTGACTCGCATTACACCGAGTTAGCTGAGCTCGTTGAAAAGGCTCTCCTTCTACAAACCCTTGAAGAAGCTGTTGGCAAACACAACATCACCATCTTTGCGCCAAGAAATGAAGCTTTAGAGCGTCAACTTGACCCCGAATTCAAACGGTTTTTACTTGAACCCGGTAATCTCAAATCTCTCCAAACCCTTGTATTGTTCCACATTATCCCCCAACGGGTCGGATCCAATGACTGGCCAGGTCACAAATCAAACCCCAGCAGGCACACCACTCTCTGCAACGATCATCTGCACTTGATCACCAAGAATTCAGGCAAAAAGGTTGTCGGATCCGCCGACGTGACCCGACCCGACGACGTGACCCGACCGGACGGTGTTATTCATGGCATTGAGCGGCTCCTAGTCCCACAGTCAGTCCAGGAAGACTTCAACAGGAGAAGAAATTTGAGATCCATATCAGCTGTATTGCCTGAAGGAGCCCCGGAAGTTGACCCAAGAACCCACAGATTGAAAAAACCGGAACCACCAGTTCGGGCCGGTTCACCGCCGGTTTTGCCCATTTATGATGCCATGGCTCCTGGCCCTTCATTGGCTCCCGCCCCAGCTCCTGGACCCGGTGGACCTCACCACCACTTCGACGGAGAAAGCCAAGTTAAAGACTTTATACAGACACTACTACTCTACGGTGGCTACAATGAAATGGCTGATATTTTAGTGAACTTAACTTCATTAGCCACTGAAATGGGCAGGTTGGTATCTGAAGGCTATGTGCTTACAGTTTTGGCACCAAATGATGAAGCCATGGCTAAGCTAACAACAGACCAGCTGAGTGAACCAGGGGCACCAGAGCAGATTATTTACTACCATATAATACCTGAGTACCAAACTGAAGAGAGTATGTATAATGCTGTTAGGAGGTTTGGGAAAATAGGGTATGATACATTGAGGTTGCCACATAAAGTCGCGGCGCAAGAAGCTGATGGGTCGGTTAAGTTCGGGTCAGGTGATGGGTCGGCCTATTTGTTTGACCCGGATATCTATACAGATGGGAGGATTTCAGTTCAAGGGATTGATGGGGTTTTGTTTCCTGAAGTTGAGAAAGAGAGTACTTCTGTTAAGAAATCCGTCAGCTCTGTTAAGGTTGCCACTACCAAGCCAAGAAGAGGTATGCTTTTGTTATTTTCGGTTAATTTGTTCTTTTGATTGTTTGTTATGGATTGATAAGATTATTTTTTTCTTGTTAAGTCAACTCTAGTTACTGTTTAGTGCTAATTCAGATCATAGGTCCATACAAGTACAGTTTCCTTTTTTGGATTAGGAACCCAGTTTTGGGGTTAGGTTGTTTTGGTTACGGAGGGGGGGTTTGTTTGATGAGTGACGAGTTAGGTGAAATTGTGCTAGGGATGATGGGATTGAACTCTTGCCAAAAGTTCTGGTATGTGTGGTTATGATTGGTGTCGGTGATGGGGCAGATGGAATCATGGAATAGGCAGTTGTCGATTGTGGTCTTTATAGCCTTTGATTACTCTTTTCCATAGGGAATAGCTTGGCTGTTAAGCAGAGATGAGTCCAGATTGCTTTGAAAGGAATGGATGATTTAGTGCATTCTGGTAAAGCTATAGTGCCTAAAATTGTCGATGTCAAGTTCACTCTCTTTCCCAACATTTCTGGTTGGTGAGGAGAGGGAATCATGCTCTCAAATCGCATTAAGTTGTGATGATGAATGACTGCTGTCGACCTGTTAGAGGATTTCCATTCCATTGGTTTCCAGCCTGGATAGCAGAAGCTTAATGAAACAGTGCAGGTTTCGTATGAAGATGGGTTCAGTTTTGATGTTCTTGAGTCTGTGATTAAAAGAAGTTGAGATGGATGAAAAGCAGGGTTCTATGGCCCCTGCCACCGACGAATCCATGTGAAAATTGAAAAGCAAAAGGAAATGCAGTTTTTTTCCTAGCTGTGAGCCACATTATTATGCCCCACCCCACCACAGCTAAGATGCCAACAACAGCTTGTCTATAATTAAGTTCCACGCCATAATATTCCTGCATTTCTTTTATTAGCTGACCTGAATTGGATGGCGTAGTTGAGACGGCGTTTAATTGATATCTTAACAGCTCAATTTATGATTAGTCTTTGCATGCCTGTGATGTTGATACATTAACACGAGTTGACTTGACAGTTTTTATTGTGGATTCTGTCTTGCAGGGAAATTAATGGAAGTAGCCTGTATAATGCTTGGAACTCTTGGACAGGACTCGCGTTTCACTACATGTCAGTGAATATACACAGTAAAAATCGCAAAAAAAGAAGAGAGGGAAGATGGCTGGAACCAAGAAAACAATAGAGAAATGGTAATTAATTGCAGGAGGATGTCTGGAATACAAACACAATTGGAAGGGAAGGATTTGCCTGTAGGACTTTCCTCTGAATCCCAGCCATCAGAGAGAGGTTGTTGTTGTTTTTGTCATAAATACTGTAATTACACATCATTTTTTTAATTATTTTTTAATGTATGAACAGACTCGGAAAACTACTACTATATATATATAATGGGCTGTCTTCTTTATGATCCACCGCTTGTGAATTGAACTTGAAACTTATTTCTATTTTTCTCCGTGAATTATTAGTCAGGCCAATAGACTAATTGACTGCACCTCTCTTGTATAATTTATCGGAAGAAAAATATCGTTTTAAAGCTACACTTAACACGAGGGATTCCTTTTGGCCTTGCTTGTCAAATCTGGTATAACTCAGTGAGTTAATCCAAGAAATCATTGACTTAGAAATCATTTATTTTTTTCTGGGCATGAAAGCTATGCTTTTGACTTGATTAATTAATTTAAAGTAATTAACAATGAACCTACCGATTGACATAAGAAAAAGCCAAAAACCAAAACAGGGCGTGGGATATGGGATGCAGACTCGTAGTGTACATGACACCAAAGCATATTGCTGGATCTAGCATGCAAGTAGATAGCATAATAATTTCATTTCCCGAGGCATTCTTTTTCTTTTTGAGATGGAGGAATCTCATAGGTTTAGTATATTCGGTAATGCAGTAATTGTTGTATTTTAAAATATATTTTAATTTTCCAGATTAAACATTGCTTGAATACGATATGTAAACGTGAAGAGAAAATCCACTCGTAAATGGTAGCATTTTGGACATAAAAACAACTCTTTTTTCATAATGATCTGAGCTTGGAAGCAATCAATCACTGTCATCCACTCCAAGCTGGTCCTGGCTACCCCATGCCTTCAATTGCCGGAGAATTTGGCCTTCAGTAGGGATTTTCCTTCTTACAGCATCAACTAAAACCTGTCGCGCTCTGTGAGGGTAGGAAATTAAAGATGGTTGAAATGAGCTCTCCAGTTTGGCATGATAGCAGAGTCACCTTGCCACCATGTCCAAATCACAGAAGTAAAGTTCGGTGAGATTTCAATAAAGGTAGAATCTTTACTCAACAACAATCACATTTTGCTTAGCAAACAAGAGAAGCTTTACCTTTTCACGAGCCTCTTTTTGTCATTGTTATGTGCTTTCAGTTTTCAACATCGAACTTCACCTTCTACAACTTGCAGCTTCATAATTGCTTCACCTTTCTTACTTCTTTGGAAAATGTTTATCGTTACTGGTTGCATTAAAAGGCCGGCAATTCAAGCCTCGCATTAGAGGGACTAATTATGAAGTTCTTTTTTTTTGCCAAACACTTCAATAAAATTTAACAAAAGAATACAAGCTTATATCATGCACAATTTGGTAGATTAATGTTAATTTCACAAGCACCCCAAAAAATGCCATATACCTTAACATACAACCAGGCTATTCACAACATGATGGGACTTGAACAAAACCTACAGACACAAGATGAAATAATCAAGTTCTCACCCTCCAACTGTGACATGAGGGAGCATAATCTCAGGATTGGACGAGGACAAAACTGGTCCATTGTTCTGAGGAGTGTTGTTTTCGGGCATGGTCTCAATTCCATTCTCACATACAGGAACTTTCATGGAGTTATTCTCGTTTACTTCCACTTTTTCGACATTAGCTTTCTGGGTTTGACTCTCTGCTCCTGGTAGCTTCGCTTTGGACTTGACAGTCTTTCCTTCCATTCCATTGGCTGTTAGTTGGCGAGACTGATGCTTAGGCTGGGACTTCCTAATTGGTGTTTTTGAAGCACCATTATCCACGTTACCATTTCTCTGAGCTCCTTTGGTTGGGTTGCTTGATTCTTGGTTCAGAAGTGGGCTGTGAGAAGCTCGTGGGCTAAAAGAAGATCCAACATCTTCCAAAGAATTGTTCATTGAAGTGGTAGAGCTCTTGCGCCTTCCAAGCTTCGGCGATTTTGCACGAGTAGTCGGTATCTATAAGAATCAGCACACAAAACTTTATCTCAATGTTGCGTAGACAGAGGAAAAAAAAAGAGAGCAAGCAAGGAACATGAAATGAAGGGGGTGGAAAAAATGAGCATTAAAATGCATTGAGCTACATGAGCTTAGAATTGAACTAGCAAGTATATTTGTTTGTGCACATATATTCACAGTATATGGGCTGAGCCACAAACTGTTGGGACTCATGTTGGCCTGAATCCATAAACTTCTCCAACAGCATCAGAATAAGTGTTTCTACTTCCAAGTATCAAACTGAGTGAGAAATGAGGACTTGAGGCTAGCACTGGACCTGATGTTCACATTCAATATAGCAGAAGCAGAAATAACCAAGCCGTTATGATAGTTCCTGTTAGGGTTCATGAGATGTAGAACAAAACAATGTGAACTTTCCTCTTTGGAAAAACAGAAAACAAGGCTCCTGAGTCATAACAGATGACCATGACCATATGCCATCTTCAACCTTCAGTCCTTCAGAAACTACTAGGTCTGTTTTGAAGTAATGACAGACACAAATGGGTCTTTACAAGCCTCGGTAAGACTTGGGCATGTAACCGTCAATTAAGATCTAAGTTTGAACCTATATCACAATTTTTTAATGAGTATATTCCTCCTACTTAATAACATTTGGATTAAGGAGTTATCATAATATTGCCTGAGTTATTCAAAAAAAGAAAAAGGATTAAGGAGTTAAGCAAAAAGGTTGTGTCCCACTTTTTTAAAAAAACCAGCATCCACGCAGAGATGGCCTCACTAGCTATTGTCAACACCTTACCATGCAAAATAGACTCGTGAAAGCAGGATCCTAAGCTAACACATCACTAACTGTCCTAATAAACAGCACTTGCAATTTGCAAAGGCCAAACAAAAGCCTAAAAAAATGCAAAAATCATTTGTTGTATAAATGCATTGTCATTAAATATGCCCAATTATATTTAAGGACTTCCAAGATTCATAGAAATTGTAGGCCATATTTAGAAAACTTAATTCAACAGATCCAGACAAACAAACACACTGACAGAACATGTGGATTAGAAACCAGAGTGTACGCATTGGTTAGTCCACATAATGCACATGATATTAGTAAAAACATAATGAGCATTTGAAAAATAGTGATAATTTTTAGGCATTTAAAGAGTTCAATTGGTGTGCTTTCAATCTTATAGTTGATGAAATGCTGCAATACAAAAGGCAGGAAAAAAAAACACAACGTTATCAATGGATATCTGACAGTTCAAGCATTACCTTCTTTAGTTCCACTTTTGGAGGAGGCTCTTTATAAAAACATGGCATAGGTGCAGCTTTAAATGTCAAACTCTTCCTCAGTTTTTTGATCTCTGCTTCCTGGCTCTCCTGTAATCCACCAAAAAGTAAAATATGAAATGAAGATTCATTATCCTTTAGACTCGGGAGAGAAAAGTCAAATTGGTAAAAAAATATGATAAAGGTCAAGAGGAAAAATGTTTCAGGTGAAAGAAAAATCCCAATACCTTTGATTTTGCCTGCAAGTTAGTTTGTTCTATTTCTTTAGCATGGATCTTCTCTTCAAGCTTTGAAAAGAACTGGGGAACAAAGGCCACAATACAATCATGTTATGGATTAAAATAAAAATATAAAGAATCTAGCAAAGAAACTAAAGTCCAGCAACAACCTCCTTCCGTTTCTCAGCACGTTCTTCCAATCTGAAGGAGAATCCAGAGCCGCTACTTCTCCGCCCGCTAAGAGTGGCACTTCTGATATTAATAGAGTATAATGGCACATTAGCAAAATAGATACTAGTATACATAAATAATTACAAAACAAATTGTGTTCTATAGGAGCAGTACGAAGTTGTGGAATGGGTGTCATCTTCTTCTTTGCTTGAAAATGTGGTTGTCTCAGGTTTTGAGTTTTGATCAGCAGCAGACCTGCAATTAGATAAATATTATATTAGGAACTTTTA
>Ga0307507_10013212_pt1 | contig 10064 bp, 4 predicted proteins | sample 7_EM_MG_FD_207223 | JGI IMG/M metagenome (GOLD analysis project Ga0307507, IMG submission 207223) | Populus trichocarpa ectomycorrhiza microbial communities from riparian zone in the Pacific Northwest, United States - 7_EM | ecosystem: Host-associated > Plants > Roots > Unclassified | place... | reverse complement strand
AATATGCGGGAGTGCTGGCTTGACGCCCAGCATCCTAGCTAGGTGTGTTACACCCATTATAGGCCCAGACATCAACTTGAGCTTGTTTTTCTTGGTTAGACAGCATGTCCAGCATGGGTCTAGACAATTACCAAATCCCACATGTTTATGAAAGAGATTTTTAGCATTTTAGAAATTATTTTAAGCTCGTTAAATTTAAATTTATAAAAAAAAATGTGATAGAGTTATTGTTGTATTTTAGGGCTTATTTGTTTTTGCGTTTTAAAAAAACTTTTAAAAAAAATTAAATTTTTTTATTTTTCTCTTTGCTTTAAATTATTTTTTTTTAATATTTTTAGATCATTTTAATATGCTAATATCAAAAATAATTTTTTTAAAATAAAAAATATTTTTTTAATACATTTTTAAATAAAAAACACTTTAAAAAACAACAATTACAACTCTTCAAAACACCCCTTAATAACCTTGAAAAAGTGTTGCAGCGTGATTGTGTTCCTTGCGTTTATTGAATTATTTTAATTTTTTATTTGTATGTATTCAAAATCCAACTACGTGGGCTTAATTTGAACACATAATTTTACGTACTTTTTTTTATTTTTTAAAATTCTAGTTTACATCCTAAACTACTATCTAAAAAGAAGAGAGAGAGAATGGAGATATTGACTTCAAATTAAAAGGGCGATATAATTGCCACTTGTGTGAGCTGTAACCTCATTAGATTGGAAAGTAATGGCATTTAATTTGATCAAATCTCACAGATCACAGCAGATTCTGATTAAACGTGTAGCCTTCAAGTTTCGGGTACAATCTTTCATCGGAGTGGACTCATTTTCTTTTAAGAAATCGTAGAATTCTTGTTTTCTATACTGTTATACTTTTTATAACCATCTAATATTAGTAAAGCGCTCGGATTAGATCACATAATTAATTTTTGGAATTAGTTATATTTTTTTTTTGTTAATTTAAAATTTTTATTTAGTTTAGAATTATTTAATAATTTTTCATGTTTTATTTAAGATTTCTTGCATTATTTCAAGTCTGTTTGAGATTGTAGTAGTGGTGACGGTTTTAAAATATTTTTTACTTAGAAATGCATTAAAATAAGAAAATTTTATTTTTTAAAAATTATTTTTAATATCAGCACATCAAAACGATATGAAAATATAAAAAAAATTATTTCAAGTAAAAAAATAAAATTCAAAATTTTTAAAAGCGTGGCTCGTTTCCAAACACATAATTGTTTAGAAGAGCCATGAGTTCTTTGGAACTCTTAAAATTGAGTTTAGAAATTGTTTGGGTGGTAAATGTTATTTTTTTAAATGTTATTTATTTAAAAATTTATTAAAATAATATTTTTTTATTTAAAAAAATTATTTTTTTTATATCAGCACATTAAAATAATATAAAATATTAAAAAATATATTAATTTAAAATAAAAAATAAATTTTTTTAAAACCATAACAAACATTCTCCTGGGCTTTGAATGCTCTTAACGGTACTGCTATAAATTTCAAAAGGAATTTAATTGCTAAAAACTCATTAAAAGCAAATAAATATACCCACACCGTACGTGGTTTCTGGTACGTACGAGTGTATATATATATATATAGACCCACTAGCTCTAAAAAGTAAAAAAAAACCCTGGAATTGGCGCGCAATCAAGCCAGGACACCTATGACAGTGGTTAGTTCCTATTTCTCTATTCAAACTCATGAAAACCACTAGAGAGAAGAGAGTGTTGTTTTTGGGTACATAGAAAGACTGAGCCCAATGAATCCCAAAAACACCATTGATTTCTCAACACAGTAATCAGAACTTTTGCAACACCTGTTCCCTCTCCGCCCTCCATTCGTCAACCTTTTCTTGGCCGCTCCGTTGCCGCCGCCACCACCACCACCCACACCCCCTCTTCATCCAGTTTTTATTCTTTTCCACCCTCCATACTCCACTACTCTCTCTTTTCTCAATGTTAACCCTAACTAGCTAGCTACCAACCAAAGTATCCTAACCCTAGTTAGCTATACATCTTCAACAAGAGTACAAGACCATTGTATTGATAGACAGTGTAACACTAAAAGATCCCTAAAAACTGGCCATGAATCCACATTGCACATTTGTCTCTATAACCACCTCAATGTAAAGACTAAACCCTAACTCTACCTTGTTCTGCAGCCAATCTCACAACCCCATGCCACTTGTAATTATTGTTGCAATGTGTTGGAGATTAAAAATACTAAAGATGGGTGATGGGAGCAAAAGATCTGAGAGGAAGCATGAATGAAAGAAACACAAATGGCATAAAAACCAGGCAGTGAAATCATTACAAGAACCCTTTTTGCTAAAAATAGAAACAGAACCAGCTTTACTGTTTTCTTGATGATCCCTTTGACCACCCACAGCATACAAGAAAGTCAAGAAAACCCCCCATTTCGTGATTGCCGAGCGTCGATCACCGGTAGTCTCGATCTGCCAAGCCACACAGAGAGAGACGGCCAGTCTCTCTCACTGAAATCCAGTTAAAGCGCGCGCGCACTCACTAATCAGTAGCTACTAGCACTCTTTGCTTTTTTATCAAGAAAAGTAGAAACCAAAAGAAGAAAACCCTTAGTAGCTAATCATGATGCACCAGGATGTGGTTCATGAGAAAACCGAGGCCTGTTCTTGGATGGCAGGTGGAGAAGGTGTCACTGTGGAGGGGGACAATAAGCAGAGTCCCAATATTGAAGGGGGTTCAGATCTTGTTATACGCGGGTCGACCCGTGACCACCTTGTTGGTTCTATGGTGGGTTTTGAGATTAAAAGGAAGAAAAGGATGCCCAGACAGAGGAGATCATCTTCTACTATCAATCACCTTCTCTCTTTTGCTGCTAATGCTTCCTGCTCTGCCACCAGTCACTTGCACGTGCCTGCCTTCTCTCTTCCTCTTCAAGACCCTTCTTCCCTCCCCGCACGTGTGAGAAACTTTTCCTTTTCATAAATAGCTTTAATTATTATGTCATTATATCATTAATTGTCTTGGATTTCCTTACTAGCTACTTCTGCTTATTTGGACAACTTGATGTTGTCTTGCTCAAGGTAATCTGAGAGGTAAGATTTTGCTAGTGGTAAGTTTCTCTTCGTTTAGTAATTTAATTAAATTTTAAATATTGTTTTTGGACTCATTTTGTTTGACTGTGATCTAGCTAGAACAATTAGGTAAGATTTTCTTTGTTGAAAGGGAAAGATCAATTGTTCAATAAGAGTATTTATGTATCCCAATTAATTGTTTCTCAAAGACATGAGTTCATGCAGAGCATAGAAAAACTTTGACTGGTATGTAACCAATTAACTTCGAAGAGCTGCTTTATGTATCTACTTTAGAAGCAGAGCAAATGCCATGATTTGGGGGATTTTGCATCGGACAGCTTTGACTGAACTCTCAGAACTGATCTGTTTCACTTATTCCAGAACACATAGAATTTAATGATTATGTTCTTCATTACCTTGCAAGTTAACTGCTTGTCTGCGGTTTGTTATGGGAGAAATTCAATCGAAATTTGGAAATTGAAATCTGTTTCTACCAGCTTCCAATTTTAATTTGCAATTTTTTCTTTTGTGATTTGCAAGACACATGTATTTCCTTTATTGTTCTTGCTTTGGTTTGAGCTCGTCACATATTGGACAAATCGTTGTTGCTAAATGCTTGATATTGATTAGAAAATTTGACCACATTGTATCACTTATAAGTTGCCTCTTAATTCATGATTTGATAAGTTTTTCGAGATTATTAGTTGATCGACGACTCCAAATGATCTTATGCCATAGGTCATTGATCCAAGGAGACTTAGATTCCTTTTCCAAAAGGAACTTCAGAACAGTGATGTAAGCTCTCTGAGGAGAATGATACTCCCAAAGGTCTAATTAATACTGTATTTTGTATTTCTCTTTCGTTGAGATTCATATATTTTGGACAATGTCGTTTCCTTGTCAATGCATCATCATGGTGCAACAATTTAATCTCAAACTTCTTTTCCTAATTGAACTTTACATGTATTTTGATGGCTCAATATTTCAGAAAGCAGCGGAGGTACACCTCCCTTTTCTGGAGTCCAAGGAAGGGATATTTATCAGCATGGATGACTTGGACGGTCTACATGTTTGGAGCTTCAAGTACAGGTGCAAGCTCCCCTTTCCTTTTGATGGCAGAAATTACATATCAATAGCGAATGGTGTACATCAAGGGAAACGGAATAATATTTTTGTTAGGATTAACCTTTAGACGGCACATTTAATTACTTCGAAAAGTTTTCGAATTTAAATCTGCAAGACTGCCAAAAAGTCATCAATTCCGATGGAAGGTGGAATTGGTTGGTTGCTTGCAGCTTCAAATAGGAACTTCATCAAGATACAGCTGCTGATCTCGTACATTTTTCTTTTCTTTCGTAAGCAGGTACTGGCCTAATAACAATAGCCGAATGTATGTACTCGAAAACACAGGTAAAACCTCGATTACCTTGTAAAGTTCTCCTTCCAATTTTTTCTTCCATAAACAATAAATGTATACAAATCACCGAACTTGTATCGATTTTTTGCAGGGGACTTTGTTAACGCTCATGGATTACAGCTTGGAGACTTTATTATGGTATACCAAGACAGTCAAAGTCAGAATTATGTATGCTGCTATTCTAAACCTGTAGATTGATGGTGAGGTTTCCCATTAGAAAGTATCTTACCAATTCTTAAATGCTAATAGCTACATGTTCTTGATGTTTTCTCAGGTCATCCAAGCTAAAAAGGCCTCGGATCAAAATGTATATAGTGATATAGCTAGAAATGCAGTCAATGACACTGTTCTTCATGATTATGAAGTTAACAAATTCAGCTCCTTTTATGTGAATTATCCTGTGGTTGACAATACAGGCTTGTCGTTTATCTACGATACCACTACCTTCTCAAATTACTCACCCCTTGATTTTTTGGGTGGATCAATGACTAATTTCTCAAGGATCGGGCATCTGGAGAGCTTCGGTTCTGTTGAGAACATGTCTCTGGATGACTTCTATTAGGTTTCTTATAAAGATAGCAGTGCATTTTGTTAAACAACAGAGCTTTACCTGAAATGAAGAGTGACTTAATCTGGTACAAATCAGTGTGCTTTTGCCTGTATATGTACATAAAATTAATAAATAAGAGTAGGCAGTCTAGAAGATGACAGGTCCAATGTTTGCTTCTGTTGGATTGATGTGCTCTCTCTCTGGAATTATCAATATATGATAAGTTATTGCTGAAGAACAACAAGAATAAGTTAAATTTGTAGCCTTGTAGATGTTTTATTGTTCATTACCAATTTAAACTTGACTAGATGGATGTCTCGTGATCAGGTGATGCTAGTGTATTTTTAAAAAAAAAACACTTCTAAGACTCTTGAAAAAACAATACAACTATATCCAATAATGAAGTCAAATATTTAATTAAATAAATATTAAAAAATAAAACTAAAAAAATATTAGCTTTAAAAAAATAATCAAATTTATATTAATCTTTTAAACTTGCAACTTGTGAAATTCTAAATCTTGGCTAAATTAAGAAGCTTAGTTTTCATGTTTATATTTAATCAATTAATTTAACTTAATTCAAGAAAAAATCATTTCAAAAAAGCTAAATTTAACAACAAAAAAAAACCCGAGATAACCCAGGTTATTTTCAAAAATTAGTAAAAATCTTATAGAAAGAAAATATAAAAAATTAAAGGAACTCAATCTCTAATTAAATACATGTCAAATGATAAAACTAAAAAAACATGAGTTAAAAAAAAAAAAGCAAATCCGGACGAATCTCTTAAATCTTAAGTTAATTTCTCAAATCTGTAACCCGTAAAATCCTTAACTTGGAGTCAATCAATAAACTCAATTCTCAATCAATTTAATGTTAAATGATGAAATTGAAAAAAAATATTAATTTTTTAAAATTATCAAAGTAAAAAAATAGCAATAAAAAAAATTAAGACCAAATTTAGTAGGGAAAAACTAAAGTTGGATGAAATCGTAAAAAACAAATTCAACTCAAATAAAATAAATAGCAATCAAAATAATAGGGACTAAATTTGACAAATAAAAAAATTAAATGAGGATGAAATTGAAAAAAAAATTAAATTTTATAAATTATTTTTGAAATAAATAGTAATCAAAAGAACATAAATTAAATATTAAGGGGAAACAAATTGAAAGACTGCTTTGAAACTTTGAAGGGTCATACGTTAAAATCAATGAGGAGAGAAAAAAAAAAGGGAAACAAAAGAGAAAAGGTTGTAGGTGTAAAATTAGAGGTTTGTTGGCCACATGTGCTGTCCAGGAATAGAGGGGCTATCGAAATGATTTGAACTCCTCCTTGAAAGATATTATTTGGTCGTCGTAAGACTCCCCTCGCATCATCCATAAACGACAGGAGGAACAACCTATTTGTTGACACATACATGGCATACGTTAGTTATTTTTTAATTAATATTTTATATTTATGAAATTACTAAATTTCCCCTCAATCAACTTTATTATAACAAAAAATTAATGAAAAATACAAAAATATCCTTGAAAGCAAGTTTAGTAATTTGTTTTTTAAAAGTAATTAAATCATATTATTGTATTGAAAAGGCGAGAAGACTAAAATGTTTTTGGACGATAATTTAAATTATTTTGTTTTTAAGAGTTATTAAATCAGTTTACTATGAAAAAAATATGAAAAGATTTATTTACCTTCAATTATTATGGTAATGATTAATGAATCCAATACCTTTTACCCATAATGATCAGTTCAATGTTTTTGTTTGTCAAAGCCAAGCCAGAATAATTATTTCACTGCCCTAATCTAAAATAACATATAATATGTGTCTTGAATTAATGTGAATGACTCATGTTTTTCAGTTTTTTAATTTGGAGAAATTTGATGACTACTCATACTTGCTTCTAAATAATAATAGATAAATATAAGGAGAAGAGAGGAACTATATAATCAGATTGTGCATGTTATTTATTTATTTATTTATTTTGATTCCACTTTAAAGGGTATTTGTTTTTTACTATATTCATTAAAATCAAGGATTTTTTTTAAGTTGTTTTAAGAATATATTCATTATATATATTGATCCAGTGGATTTATAAGACCAGTAATAATGTTTCTATAATTAGTTAATACGTGAATAAATACTTGCGATAGTTATCAAATCATTAAAGAAACAATAAAATAAAAATCCTACACCAGAAGGGAGAAAAGACTAAACAAGAAAGGGCGTTAATTAGCAAGTAATTATATAAGGAAAACATTCCATAAAAAATAGAGCAGAGGTAAAACTAATTCGACTGCGTAAAGTTGCCGCTAAGCAATCCGCTTTGGTTACGGGTAGTTCAGCCACAAGCAGCGGCAGGGTCTATCTATAAATTAATAATTGAAGAGAGACTAGGAATAGTCATAAAACAAGAATCTTATTATTTTCTTGTATAGCAGTACAGATCGTCATGTCGATTCCTACTCGCTACAAATTCTGTCTAAGAGGGGAATTTGTTGATGATAGTAGAAGTAAGTTTCATCCAGAACTGCTGCAAGTTTGCAGACGCATCGTTTCTCTGTCTTATCAGAGAACGACGACCGAATTTGGCTACAACAATAACATGCCGTCAGCAATAGTTGAGTTCAATCTTGTGAATGTTCTCCGCCGTTACATGCTAGCGCCCGGTGTCGGATCGGATTCGCATTACAAGATATATCTTCCAGAAGTCCGAAAGATGGGCACGAGTAGGACTGTTGAAGCTCCTTGTTCTGATGAAGCAAATAGTTTTCTTTGTAAGAAATCGGTGGAGGCTTTGGCGTACATGGGGATCCCAAAAACCAAACATAAAGAGATAATAGCGGCGATTGTATCAGAAAAGCGTCGCTTGATTACAAGGGGTGGTAGAGATGGGAGTGCTGTTTATGTTGTGGTTGATGTTGAGGCTATTGTAGATCGAGAAGACGTCTACGATGAACGTATTGCGTGCGAAGAGAATTTAAAGGCGATGGAGGAAGCAGTGCAACGTCTGAAACATCGGAATCATTATGGCGGAGCTTGTACTGAAGGATTGGAGATGAAAGCAGTAAAAGAAGGGAATATTACGTCTAAATCATATGGAGAATGTGTGGTGTGCAAGGAAGAGTTGAAGTTTGGCAAAGCTGCTCAGATGCCTTGTTCTCATGTTTACCACAGAGATTGCATTAGCCGGTGGTTCAAAACGAGGGATATCTGCCCCCTTTGCCGCTATAGGATACCTACTGTCACTGCTGATGCACAGAGTGGAGGGGGGATGTTACACCATTAATGTTACTGCTGTTACACAGAGTAGAGGAGGGATGTCACACACTGTTACTGCTGATGGAGTAGAGGGAAACAGCTCGAGCTTCGGGGAGGGCTAACCTTCTTGTTCAGTAGCCCGAAAGAAAATTCGAATTCAATTTGTGCTTTGTTCTTCAATTCTGATTTTGAAAAAGAAAGAAAAAGAAAGAATGATTAATGTTCGGAAATCAGTGAGAAATCTTGGTTTATTTTTTCCCCCTAATTCTGTTTTTTTTCCTCTCTTAAGTTCTTTAATTTTTTTACCAGGCTAGCAAGTTATCTGTCATTTAGGTTATGTTTATTATATAAGTTTGAAATATATATATTGCAAAGAACAAAGAAACAATATTACTGATCAATGTAAATTTCCCCCTCAACCCTTGCTAGATCCTTAATCAACTAATTGTTTTTTCTGACTGTTTTCTAATTCGAATCTGGCTTCATTTATTATAATCTGTTTTCCCACTTCACTTAAATTTCTATATTTTTCATCAATAATCAAATCATCTTACACACTATATTATATATTTTTAATTCCCACCTCAAATGTGAAATTGATAATTTATTTCTATCTTATTCGTAGTACCCCGGCTAATTAAAGAGTCAGACGATATATTTTTTTTTATTATTTTTATTATTTTTTTAATTTCATCTTCATATTTGTTTTACTGGTCGATCAAGTCCATTTTGAACCGGTCAAGCCGACCGAATCATGTCAAGACAACTCCCACGCAGTTTATTTTTAAACTCAGGCTAAGCAAAAAGTTGGACAAAGAGCTATTTTTATATTAATTTTATCATTTTTTTCTCAATTTCTTCCTTAGATTTTTTTTATCGATTGGAAAGGATGCTTTTGGACTGGTCAAATTAGTAAGGTTATATTAGATCAACTTTTACGTAATTTAATTTTAAACTCAAGTTAGATAATAAGTTATACCACGAGTTTTTAAGGTTGATAGAATTAATCAAATTTAATAAAAATACTAAATAATTCTCAACAATTTGAATATTTTTTTGTTATATTAAAAAAAAACCTTGATTTAACATGTGGAGTAGTGTGCGTATAAACTAGTTACTATTACTAAACATTAAAAGATTTGAGGTGAAATCTCTTGCTTGCTCCATTCATATCAAAAGTGAATTAAGTATATTTTTTTTCTTTTAATTTTGTTATTATTTTTTTTAATTTTATCTTTAAACAATTAATTAATTTTAAATTAATCTTTATAATTTATTTTCTATAAAGATATTATAATTTCAAACAAATATTATGATATTTAGTTAGCACTCGATTTTACAAATATTTATTTTTTTATTATATAATTAAGTAAAAAATAACTTAAAACAAAGTTATTAAACCTACTATAGTCCATGATCCGGGTCATTAATTTGACGGTTTAATCATATGGTCTGAGTTAATACAATATGTTGTTATTTTAATATTAAAAAAAATATTATCTTGATTTTTTTTAAAATCAAACTATATTTTTACCTGTTATTAAGGTTGTTTTTAGACCTATAAAGTCGACTAGATTATATTAAAACAATTTTTATATATTGTAATGTAAAATCCAAGCTAAGAAAGAAATAAGATTGAGAGATTTAAAGGTTTACTCATGGGTTATATTTAATAATAATACCAAAAAATTCATTGAAACTTTGTTACAATAATTTTTTTTTTATACAACAAACACAGCTTAGTGTGATTCAATAGGCTAAATAAATA
>Ga0307507_10013211_pt1 | contig 10065 bp, 10 predicted proteins | sample 7_EM_MG_FD_207223 | JGI IMG/M metagenome (GOLD analysis project Ga0307507, IMG submission 207223) | Populus trichocarpa ectomycorrhiza microbial communities from riparian zone in the Pacific Northwest, United States - 7_EM | ecosystem: Host-associated > Plants > Roots > Unclassified | place... | reverse complement strand
GCGCCATGATCGCTCCTGAGGTTTACAATAGTCGTGGCCTAAAATCATGAGATGCGATACATCCTTGGTGCCAAGACACCCCCGCATATACTTGCGGCGTTACGAGAACTTTGCGGAAGTGAGTGTAAACAGGGGCTCGGAAATCCCCGCCATTCACCTCACCTCCCTTCCTCCCTTGGGTGCTTGTATGTACTGTATGATATTATAACCCGACGAGAACCGAAATTCCAACGCTCCTCCTCCTCCCCATCCGGTAGTGTTGACATATGATTATTATCAGGAATACATACAAGTATGATACTAAGGGTAGGGTAGGGTGTGAAGTACGGTATTGATTGGGACAGGCAGGGGTAGGGGTACCTTACGGAGGTACAGCCCATAAGTATTGTATATTTTACTAGCAGGGGTGTTCGGCTAGCGCTGGGTGAGAGTAACGAATTGGGTATAAGCGGAGCGAATGGGGTATGGTAGCTACCTAATTCACCCCGTCACCCTTGCGAGCACAAACACCCCCTGCTAGCAAAATATACAATACTTATGGGCTGTACCTTCGTAGAAGGTAGTATGATATGATATTTTATCAAAGAACCAAAAAAGTAAGAAGATTATTATACAAGTACTACCGTAAGAACCGAAATAATTGGGCATGGCGCTAGGACGTCCAGAATTCCCCCCTCTGGATTAGGGGGGAAAACACCGCGAGAAGACTCACTCTCAGCCCTCACTTGAGACACAGACCTTACGAAGGTACAGCGCCTAAGTTTTGAATATTTTACTAGCAGGGGGTGTTACGCTAGCAGGGGCCAAGGCAGCAAATTGGGTATAAGGACAGCAAATTGGGTATAGTGGTTACCCAATTCACCTCCTCACCCCTGTTAGTCGAACATCCCCTGCTAGTAAAATATTCAAAACTTAGGCGCTGTACTTGTACCTTCGTACTAGGAGAGGCAACTCCAACGTCCTAGCGTGATGCCCAATTATTTCGGTTTATACGGTAGGGGTTTTCAAAGTTAAAAGTGTGGAAAAAAATTAGCTTACTTTGCCGTTTCATGTAAGCTTGGCACACCCAGGAACAGTTAACTTATCATTACTTTACCTTACCATACCATACTTTTTTTCAGGTAGGTACGGAGGTCCAGAGGTCTGTAACTGTTGTAAAATTCTGTTTAATCAAACTCTACCAGAACCCAGAAACAATACCTGAAGCAAAAATGAAATTTTAAAAAAATTGAAGAAAACTCCTAAAATATAGTAGCTGCTTCTACCAGTGGCTGCCTATGTTTCTGGGCAAAAATCTTGCAACTTGGACATTAGTTAATAGACAGAGGTTTTTCACCGAGATCTATAAGACCGGCCTTCATGAGCGGTGTGTCACCACAATTATTTGGCTTATCGGGGTTGACCTCTTCGCGCGCGAGTATGTCCATCCGAGGCGGCGTTGTAGAGCGGTGTCCGGCCGGAATTATTTGACTTGTCGGGGTTGACCTCTTCGCGCGCGAGTAGCATTTTTACGATTTCTACACATCCTTCCCGAGCGGCGTTTTGGAGCGGTGTGTCGCCGAAATTGTTGAAAATATTCAATGCGGAGGTAATGATTTACGGTTAGGGTTTTACGCAGCGGAGTGGAATGGCGGAAGTGGAGTCACAATGTTTGTATTATGCGGAGAGAGAGATCATCATTGATTGTGTTGAACTGAATTAAAGGAAAGACTTGAGTAAGAAGTGAAGTGAGAGAAGAAGACAAGGAGAGAGCAAGAGAGAAAGAGACGGAATTCCCGTTCCACCGGAGGGTCCACCTTTAGGCACTTTGCGCCGTAACTTGAGGTGATCCGGTTGCCATCTGTGTCTTGCGGATCCCGGAGGCTTAATCCAAGTTTTTCTTCCACACCCCTTACTTAGCAATCCCGCAACTCCACTCCAAAACATCTCTAAACCGGGGAAGATGCCTTAGTATGCTCCCAATGATGGTAACAGCTGCTTTAATTTTACCCCCCTTCTAATTACGTGTGGAACAGCAGCACGGTGCCCGATGATCATCGATCCCGACTCTTGACCATGTTGTCACCCTCAAAGGCCGGCTTACAGCATGGGGAGATTCAAGAGTGCCGTGTCAATGGGGTCGGGGAATGGCTCATACAAACCGAGGAATTTAGAAGATGGAACGGAATCGAAGGCAAAGGCGGAGGTGATGAGGCAGTTCTGTTTTGTTACGGAGATCCGGGGGTTGGCAAAACATTGATCAGGTAACAGGAATCATTCGCAAAGGAGAGAAGAGAGCTCGTTCTAATAGACTGCGATGATAGTTCGCTCGTAGTAGACAGGTTGCGTGATCAGGCTAGGGGAAAAAACACTGCCGTTACATGGTTTTACTTCGACTTTGCAGCCCGAAAGGAGCTCACTGCCACTGCTATACTAGGTTTAATGCTGAAGCAGATGATCAACGGGATGGAGATCTTTCCCGAGGAAATATTGTCGGGTATAATAGAGCAGGGACACACCGATAAGAACTGGAAACTGGATCTAGATGATATCGTGGAGATTCTACAGCTCATCACGTCTTCACAGCCCACATTTATATGCATTGATGGCCTGGACGAATGTGTGGGAGCTGAACGAGTCATGATTCTTGATTCGTTAGAACTGATCCTTAAAAAGGCCCCGGGTACGCGAATATTCATGACTGGGAGACCCCATGTTATAGCTGAAATCGAAGAACGCCTTGCTGGACGGGTGATAAATGTTCCCGTAGGTCCTACTAACAAAGACGATATCATCACATACCTTCGTGCTAGGCTAGCCGAGGACGAAACACCGGATGCTATGGAGGGGAGCCTAGAGGCCGACATTCTAGAGAAAATTCCGGAAAATATATCGGGAATGTGAGTAGGGCCAATGGTTCCGACAATCCTGCCTTACACTATCCACTAATAGATATACTTAGCATTCTACGCGCTTCCTTAGATATCGAAGCAATCTTGCATGAAACGACAATAAATCTGAGACAAGAAAGGCTCGGCAAAGTGGTTGATGAATTGGGGTTGGAAGATGCTTATGGTGCGGTGATAGAACGAATAAAGGCTCAGGATGAGAATGAATCGAGACTCGGGATGGAAGCTTTGATGTGGATCAGTCATGTGGAACGGCCATTGACGGCGGATGAGCTCTGACATGCCTTAGCAATCGAGTTAGGCTCCACGGATTTCAATGCTGACAATGCCCCTTCGATATTGACATTACTGGGCTGTTGTCAAGGGCTTATTACTATGGATAAGGATCCATCAACTGTGCGACTGATTCACCATACGCTCCAAGAGTATCTTTCTGCCCGGCCCGATATTTTCATCAAACCTCACTCGGCAATAGCCGAAGCCTGCCTAACCTATTTGAATTCCAAACAGGTCAAGACCCTTCCAACCGACCCCTCTCCCGACACCGAGAAAATACCGTTCCTAGAATACTGTTCTCTAAATTGGGGAATTCATGCGAAAAGGGAACTCTCAGACTACTCCAAATCACTTGCCCTCCAAATGTTCCAAGAGTACGATGGCCACATATCCGTCAAATTGCTTTTGAGACAACTAGATGATCTTCACTTCGGGGCCGGTTCCAAATTCAATGGACTGGACTGTGCATCCTTCTTTGGCATTGTGGAGCTTGCAACTGCTGTGACAGAGATGCGATGCTATGATATCAACGAAGGGCACCTGTGGGGGTATACTCCGCTTATATGGGCTGCTCACAATGGGCATGAGGAAGTGGTAGAGGTACTCATTAATGCACGGGCCATCCCTGACAAGCTAGATGAGTACCACGAAACACCGCTTGCGCATGCTGCTCGCAACGGACATGATGGAGTTGTGAAAATACTTCTCGACCAGTACGAAGTCGACCCTAACTACGAAGGTGGATGGGACGCAACACCGCTCATGTCTGCCGCCCAGAATGGGCATGAAGGGGTAGTGGAATTGCTTCTCCAACTACCAACAATCTACCCTGACAGGCCGTCTCAATACTACGGCAGAAATCCGCTCTCCTACGCTGCCGAGAGGGGGTATGATGGAGTGGTGGAAAGACTGCTCGAGTGGGAAGACGTCAACCCGGACAAGGTAGATAGGAGTGGCCGAACACCGCTCTCATATGCCGCTTGGTGTGGACGTGAGGGGGTGGTCAAAATACTACTCAGACAGGAAGGGGTCAATCCCGACAGGCCTTCTTATGAGGGCCAAACACCGCTATCATATGCCGCTCAGAAAGGACACGAGGGAGTGGTGAAAATACTGCTAGGGCAGAAAGAGGTCAATCCCGACCGGCCAGATCATCACGGCAAAACGCCACTCGGATACGCTGCCCTGGAAGGACACCTAAGAGTGGTGAAGGTGCTACTCGGGCAAGAAGAAGTCAATCCCGAAGTGCAATATTTTACCGGCCAAACACCCCTTGCATATGCAGCTGACAGAGGACATGCGGAAGTGGTAAAGATTCTGCTCGAACGGGAAGAGGTCAACCCGGACGAACCAAGTATTTATGGCAGAGCACCCCTCTGGCATGCAGCTTCCAATGGGCATGAGGGAGTAGTGGAAATTCTTCTTAGGCGGGAAGAGGTCAACCCGGATAGGCAAGATTCTTGTGGGAAAACACCTCTTTTTGTTGCTGCTCAGTCGGGGCATGATGGTGTGGTGAAGATGCTCCTCGCTCGGAAAGATGTAACCCCCGGCAAGCCTGACGATCGGGGCCGGACTCCACTCGAGGCAGCATCCGCGCGCCACCATGAGAGAGTGGTAGAGCTTCTAAAGCCGGAGGGAGCGGTCGACCCGGAGCCGGAGGTGGGGCACTGGAGGCGCCACCTTCTTCGCGGCCCTGTTAGAGGTCAATGCATATATAAGTTGTCACCTCCGTTTTCAACTCCTTCTCTGCCTTTAGAAGGTAGAGATTTCTGAGCGTCTGTTTCCAAGGCGCGGTGGGTCCCGGGCTGTGGGGTGGGGTCGTTCTCTTGCTCGGGGGGGTTTGGTTCCCAACCCCCAGTTTCCGTTTAATCCACTTAACCCCCCCCCTACTACAACTTCTCATCCTTACCTTTCATTTTCTTGTACAATTCTTTTCTTCCTCCATGACTCTCCCATCACTCTCTCTCCTGTATTACAGATAATTTGTATATACTACTGTTTTTAGAGAGAATAAAGCTAGTGCCCAATAGGGGCCACATCAGTATGGAGGACGGGAGAGACAGGTCTACCGAACCCGCTTTTTTTCATAGCACCCCTCTCTCCAATTTTTTTCTTCCTGGCCCATGTGATAATGTGAATTACACCAACCGAGATGCAAGCCAGACAAAATCTATCCTCTAACTTGGTAGGTGTTCAGCGATTCCAAGGCTCTCTCAACAAACCCGCGTTAGTGCCGCCCAATGCCGAACAGCTCAGTAGGATACCCCGAGGATAAGCAGCAAAGAACATCCCGGGAATGTTTAATGATACAGTACCATTTCACCTAGGTCACCTGCAATTCAAACACGTACAGTGAGGGTTCTATTATCTATCAAGGATAAAATCTGCACCTGCCATGGAAGCTTAGTTCTGGTTTGTTGAATTTCATGTTCACAAACAATGGCTTTGTCGCCTGCATTTCTTTCCTATATCCTTTCTTCCTTTTGAGTTGCATCTTATATGGCGATGAGATATGGTTGGTTGGGTCTTGATTATTTGGCGGCTATTTGCTATAGGCTAGGCTTATTTACACTCTTTAAGTGTTTAGGCGTATATCTGGGTGGAACGCAGAATGGGTTATGTGCTGAAAAAGGGAAACAGGTTCTTTCTCATGAATTACGAAGTCACCAATGTTCTCTATATTTGTTCAGCCATTTGGTCCTTTCCCCCGGCTGACCGCTAGTAAGCATGATATAGCGAGTTGAAGTTGTTCATGGTCTTTGCTGTTCCGCCTGCGGCGCGTTGGGGCTTGTTCCAGCATAGTTGAGAGCGGTTAAGATAAGTGATACTTCATGATCGATCTCCGAGCGCCCAGTGTTAAGCTGGATTATGGTTATACTTCGGCAATCTAAGGTGGGAGCATTCCAGAGCTCGGGGATGGGGGTTTCGGATTTTCGGATTGTCGGGAATGTTCGGCGGGATTTCGCCGTACCGTACGAGCGGTGCTTCGGGTAACGGTAACTACCGGTAGACATAAGTCTCTGTGAAAAGCATAGTCATGGAATGCTAAGCGAGAATAGTATACCCCCCCGACATAGAAAAATCCCGTATGATGCTCGCCACAAAAGTCTGTCTCTAACCTTTGCTACTAGGGCCGGACATTCGGGAGCGCCGTTTCAGCCATGTCGGAGAATGGCTTAGAGAAGCTGAGGAATTTAGGAGATGGCGCGGGTCGAGTAGGGAAGGTGAAGGTGATAAGGCCGTTCTATTTTACTACTGTGCAAATGTAGAGAGGTCACGGTACTGTCTTGGTATTGTGATATGGGGTTCCCAGTCTGCTCGAAGGTGGAGTTGGCATTGGGGTCTAACTCGTACCGGTATCATTGGCGCACACTCTAGGAATAGGAAATCTGTCCCCGTGCACGCCAACATTCGGGCCATGAAGCTGATACCATACTCGAGTAGATAGGGTATGAATAGTAAAGCAGACTCATCCGAGACCGGATACCCACATTCGGCACCCGTACCGGTATACGGATATCTGAGGGGGGGGGTCGGTCGGGGGATATCGCGAGGTGAGGTACCGTCATTAAGCATCACTATGCTAGTATCGGTACTGTATTGCGCCCGGGTTCCCAAAAGAGAGATGGATACTGGAGTATCGGTAATAGTACCGTACGGTATTTAACAGAGCACCGCCATATCCAGCCGAGGCTTAACAATAAACGACTAAACACTTAGAAACATAAGCCCCAAAGTACTACAAATACAAGTACCGGTACTAGTACCCCGCTGCTCGGCTACGACGCTTGTAATCCATATGATATTATTACCCTGGTTCAGCTGAAGAATTAGATTTCCCTCAAATCAGGTTTGGGATAAAGGGAAAACGGCTTCTAGAAACCTAACCCAAGAATAATAATAAGGTTATTATCTCATCACTCGACGCACCCGCCTGCTTTCTTTATCTGATTTCCTGCCACATGGCTCTGAACTGTTGACTGGCTGACCACTGAGCGAGCAACTCGCCAGATTCGAACAAGAACATCCATGGAAGGTGACGCTTCCGGCAGTCATGGGTGTAATCCACCAGACGCATTAGACATTGTCATCTTTTTTTCCGGGAGACAATCACTTGCTGCCGGAACTAGTCAGCAGCACACGTACTCGAGTACCGTAAAAACTCTTACGATTCACGATCTCAGGAATTTGCCACATATGACGAAAATCCATAGCACGATCTTGACTTGCCATATATAGTTAGTGATCCACAGTGACGAATAAGACATCTCATTGCTTTTTAGATGTGAATACAACATCAGACAAGTCTGTAGAGTAGAATAAAGTGAAAAGAAAAAAGTGAAAAGAAAAAGATCATACAAATTCTATACTATGATCATCATCATTATCAATAGAAATATCTGCCGCTTCATCAACTACCCTATAGTCCACATGCCAATCCCCAATCTCCAAACCTGAAAACCCCTTGATATCTAACTCGTGATCACAGCACCCATCCACAGGCAGAGATAGCCCAACCTTTCGAAAGACTTTACCGATCAGATCACCTTTTTCAAGATGAAACTTGTAAAAAGTATCGCCGACACAAGAAGTAGTGAGGATACGGCGGTCACTGAGAGTCCATTTGTCAGGGGCGTCAACACTCTCGGACTAAAAGATGGCGGTATCGGTAAGCTCCTGGAGAATTTCCTTGAAGGGCTTGTTGATTGATATGTCAAGGGGTTGGATAAGACTAGTACAGCTACCAGGAATGAGGGAGGGGGTAATATTGTGCCTGCATAGTTTGTCGAGCACCGCCGGTGTTTTGTGTGATCCAATTAGGTCTAAGGCAAAAAGTGTAGGGCGGCCGCTCAGAACAGGTACTAGGTGCTCCTCTATATAGCGTAAGAAAAGCTGATTGTTCATGTAGGCCTTTTCATTAAATTCAACAGAGACCCCAGGGTGATAATGCTCCCGCTCCCTTCCAAGCCGCTCATCCTTTCTGCGAAAAATAATCATTGGCGGTACTCGAGGTTCCCCATCAGCGAAAAGACAAAGAACGAGTGATGCTTGCTGCTTGTCCCAATGTTACAATCCTCTCCTCTCCGGGTTATACTTGCAGCACTGGCAGGTGCATCAGCAAAATGTAAAAACCACTCCTGGTCCACCAAGGGGGGTTATGGTCCCCCTGGTCCTCCTGGTCCACCCTGATCCACCCTGATCCACATTTTCAGTAAAATTTCCAAAAGTGTGGATCAGAGCGGATCAGAGTGGACCAGGAGCGTTCAGGATCACCTTGAACCATGCTCCGACATTTCCCTGATGAATACGACGACTGAGCGTAACTGAGGGGCGCGACCGTGGAGAATTCGCAAGGTAAGGCGAAAGGGCAGTAGGGTGCCAGCCGAGTGAGTGGATTGTAGCTGTAACCGAGCAACGGGACGAGACTTGAAGGGGGAGAGGAGGGGTAGACCCAATAACCGTGGATACTATCGGTAACGGTGTGCGTGTCTGACTAGGCAGCCTCTATCAGAAGTGAAGAGAACGGAGAAATCGACCGTGGCCTCTTGAAGTGTTTTCTCCTACTGCAAACTGTAGTCCCAGCCGTCTGTAACATGGGCGCAAGGGTGTTGCCGACCGTGCGAACGCTAAGCGAGGCAGCGAAGCGCAAGCGAAACGAGGGGGTGATAGAGCCAAACGACCCCTAGAAACAAGGACGCCAGGGCCCAAGAACATGATAAGGGAAGTAAGGCGGGAGGGGGAGGGTGCAGCTCATGGAGAGTGCGGGTGCAGCTCACTGAGAGTGCGGTGCTGGTGGATGTTGACGATAAATTCTCATGGTGTTGAGATTTCAATCGCCGGGTGTGTAAGGGAGATGGTTCGTGACCCAAATCTCATGCCTTTTTTTTTTTTTTTTTTTTTTTTTTTTTTAATGTGGTTTGTTTTAAAAAATACTGGGAACAAAGACTACGTGCAGCGCTAGCTATGGTAAAGAAAAAACCCCATCCTCACTTATCCACCCGGCGCCAGGGAAAAAGCCATCAACCCAAGTCTCTCTGGTACGAGACCAACCGCACACCAGCCGCGCAGAATAGGAAATCAAGTCCCGACTGAAGGGGCGGAACAAGATAATCAAATAAATACACGGGGAGGAATCAACAGGAAAACCCTTGCCGAAGACACCAAAAACAACAAAATAGAAATAAATTGTTATAACCACTATGAAACCCATAGTAACCGACAATAAAAAAAGAACAATGGGGGCGCGGGAGCCACTAAAAACCGTTGCGGCGTTGTAAGCATTACTCATGGACCCAAGGCGTTGACATCCGCCACCGAGGCAGTGCAATACGACGACTGAGCGTAACCGAGGGGCGCGACCGTGGAGAAGTCGCAGGGTAGGGCGAAGGGGCAGTAGGGTGCCAGCCGAGTGAGTGGATTGTAGCTGTAACCGAGCAACGGGACGAGACCTGAAGGGGGAGAGGAGGGGTAGACCCAATAACCGTGGAAACTATCGGTAACCGTGTGCGTGTCTGACTAGGCAGCCTCTATCGGAAGTGAAGAGAATGGAGAAATCGACCGTGGCCTGTTGAAGAGTTTTCTCCTACTGCGAACTGTAGTCCCAGCCGTCTGTAACATGGGCGAAAGGGTGTTGCCGACCGTGCGAACGCTAAGCGAGGCAGCGAAGCGCAGGCGAAAAGAGGGGGTGATAGAGCCAAACGACCCCTAGAAACAAGGACGCCAGGGTCCAAGAACATGATAAGGGAGGTAAGGCGGGAGGGGGATGGTGCAGCTCACGGAGAGTGCAGGTGCAGCTTACTGAGAGTGCGGTGGTGGTGGATGTTGACGATGAATTCTCATGGTGTTGAGATTTCAATCGCCGGGTGTGTAAGGGAGATGGTTCGTGACCCAAATCTCATGC
>Ga0307507_10013210_pt1 | contig 10065 bp, 8 predicted proteins | sample 7_EM_MG_FD_207223 | JGI IMG/M metagenome (GOLD analysis project Ga0307507, IMG submission 207223) | Populus trichocarpa ectomycorrhiza microbial communities from riparian zone in the Pacific Northwest, United States - 7_EM | ecosystem: Host-associated > Plants > Roots > Unclassified | place... | reverse complement strand
TTTATCAAGGTTGTTAGCATCAACACTGTACAGATTTTTAAGATCTTGTAGGATGATAAAAATGAGGTTCATGATATTCATTAAAACGAATCCTTCATCAGAACATGTGAATCTCAACATGTGTTAGTTTTACCATATGTTATGACAAGAAAATGATAAATACAATTTCCATTTTGCAGAGAAAAATGGCAGTGCAATGTGTAAAAAACACGTGCACAACTTCTTATTGGTGTGCTTTGTTTTTGTAATCACTGTTATACTTCTTATAACTTGCTGTTTTATAGGCATGCTTGTGTAGAGTTTCCCAGTGGATGCATTTTTTCCCCTTTTGAAACAATGAGTAGCTCAATGTACTATGTGAATTCATAATGTGCAATTTACATGTTCGGACATATTTGTTTGCAAACTTCACCAATAGCAAAGTTCTGGCAGAACTACGTGGCTAACTGCTTCACTCAGAAGTATGTTGATAGTTACTGACCCATTCAGATGACAGTATAACCCAAAATTATTGCCTATCTGCTTCACTCTTTTCATAATGTCATGGTGTCATCTGCTGTGTGCAGGCCCCTCAGAAGCACCAGAAGTATGTGGCTCAGGTCCTTGGTCTTCCAATGTCAAAAGTAGTTTGTAAAACCAAACGAATTGGTGGTGGATTTGGTGGAAAGGAGACAAGATCAGCTTTCATTGCTGCTGCCGCTTCTGTCCCATCATATCTATTGAATCGGCCAGTGAAAATCACATTAGACAGAGATGTAGACATGATGATAACTGGACAGCGCCACGCTTTTCTTGGAAAGTATAAGGTATTGTTTGCCAGTCAAACTGGATAATGGTGTGCATTCTTATATGTCATAGGTGGTTTCCACATTATGTTTATGTAGATATCCAGATAAGCTGTGTTTAAACTTTACTCTAAAAGTTGCTTGATTTCCTAGGTGGTGGTTTCTGCATTATGCAATTGCATATCATAACAAGGAAATTTGGGTTTTTATCATTCCCCATCTAACTTTGTGGTTTCTGAATTACCAATTTTCCTTTTGTGTCATCTCCATTGAAATCTATCCAGACTAACATAGCTAAGCATGTGTCCATTAGCCTGGATCCCCACTTTGGTAGAGAATCACTTAAACCCCATTTGAATGGGCAATCTCTCTCTTGGAAAAAGTCTAAAAGATGGCCTTTCACAGCTGATTCCCTAAGTGACATTGATGCATGTGTTTATTTGTGAGATATTTATTTACGGATACACAAAACTGCAAGATGGAAGTTTGAATCCAACAAAATGACAAAAATAATTTCTTTATTTCCTATTCCAACATTCAGATTGCCTATTTATGATCAAGAGGGATGGGCGTAAAGGATCTGTATAGCTGATCCCAACTAGTTTGGGAGCTTAGTTGTTGTTGTTGTTGATGATGATGATGGTGTTCTTTGATCTAAATATAGAGTTGTTACACGAAGACAAAAGAGTTTTCCAAGGTTCTTGTATGTTGTGTAGTAGATAACATATTTATAATGAATTTTTCTTCCCTTGACATAATTTTACTCTTGATTTAGAAAGTATAAAATAGGAATGAAAGACGAGAAAATGAAAGGGACCAGGACAATATGAATAGATAGAAGGGTACTGTACTACCACTTTGTTTCAAAGAAAAAACTAGGAGAGGAGGATGGAAAAAGATCTTACTCCCTGTGCATCTTGACCTCATTAATATCATTTGCCTTTCATTTTACTGAAGTGATTTTATATTTCTCGTTGTTTTTGTGGAGTGAAGTTTAACAGAACAAAAGAACTGATGGAGTAAATACTTCATTCAGGTTGGCTTTACAAAGGAAGGAAGATTGCTTGCTCTGGATCTAGAAATCTACAATAATGCTGGAAATTCATTAGACCTGTCTCTTTCTGTCCTTGAACGTGCAATGTTCCATTCTGACAATGTGTATGAGATACCAAATATCAGGGTACTAGGAAGGGTTTGCTTCACTAATTTTCCCAGTCACACTGCTTTCCGAGGATTTGGAGGTCCTCAAGGTATGCTTATAGCTGAGAATTGGATTCAAAAGATTGCCGTGGAGCTTAACAAAAGCCCAGAAGAGATAAGAGTATGATATGCAATCTTGTTGATTTTTCATCGTTTTACCTGCGGTTTATAACAACTGTCCTCACAGGTTTTCATGTTTTTGTTTTCTTTTTTAATAATTGAATCTACAGGAAATTAACTTTCAAGGTGAAGGATCAATATTACATTACAGCCAACAACTTCAACACTGTACACTCGGTCAGCTCTGGAATGAATTGAAGTTATCTTCTGACCTTTTGAGGGCTCTTGAAGATGTTAAGCAATTTAATCTTCAGAATCGGTGGAAAAAACGTGGTGTTGCGATGGTTCCTACAAAATTCGGCATTTCGTTTACAACAAAGTTCATGAACCAGGTATTGGCTGAAATTTTATTATTGAAGTTGGTTATGCAACAGGATATATGTGTTTCTCTTTAGTCAGCCTTGTAAATCTTCCAAAACTGAGATAATCTTTCTTTCTACCTTTTTGTATATTGTTCCTATTGATTTCAAATTTGCTTGTCGGATCAAACTCATCCTACCTCATTTATTTCCGTGGGTCATCAATAGCAATGCAATATTACTTAACAGTAGGCTTTGATAGGTTGAGCAGCAGATTCTTTAATAGATTATGATTCTATACTAAGTTGTTGCTTAACATGCTATATAGTAAGATTCCTGCATTAAACTATGTTGACTATCCAAAATATCAGTTTTTTTATGTTTCAAACTGAAATTCAAATTAGGATAAAGTTCATGATGAAGTCGTGAAAAACTTAAGACGGAAAATGGGCTTTCCATGGCTGGTCCTGGGCTGGGTTGTTCCTGGAAAACCATTCCCTGTTAGGATAGGAACCCTCCGATACTTAAGTTAGTAAGCATAAGAGGAGAAAATAATGCAGAGGAAGAAAAAACAAGGTCTAGAGTTTGCGTATCTGGGTGTAGCCTATGCATGGTGTGTGGCTTTGTGTGTCTCTGCGTGTCTCTGTGGCCAGGATGAAATCTGGTTTTTCCATGGTGACTAAGTGTATTTATATACCCAGTCTTTGAATTTTTTTTTATAAAGAAGTAGATGTATCATTGGTGAAAAAATTGGTGCTGGACATTGGTTGTGAAGCTGATAATCTATTGGTTAGCATGGTGGCTCATTAGTTGTTGTGCCATATCGTGATTGTTGTGCCATTGGTGGAGGTGATGGCTAACTGTTATGGGCCTGGTGTAGCAATTGGTGTAAACGCTGACCCGAGTAGATAGAAAATTTTGTGAGCGCATAAAAATTGTGTGTGCATGTGTGCTGCATAGAGAAATTGTTGGAGAACAAAAATACAAAGGTGTGTGCCCGACAGCCTGGTTTGGTAAGAAAAAAAAGAGAGGAGAGAGAAAAAGAGAAGAGAGTAGTGAGAGAAAGAGAGAGACCAGGCTGGTCACTTGGGCACGGCCCAAGCGACGATCATTTCATTTTTTTGTGTGAAAATTCTGCCCCATCAGTTCATATTTGAAGGAGATCAATGCTAAATATATATTGCACCTGACTTCAATAATTGAAATCTTTTGATACCTGGTCGTTTAGCAGTTATAATCTATTTAAAATTATCCTCTATATCTTTTGTTTTGTTTCTCTTATGTAGATGATAGAACCATAGATCAGATGTTAAACTTGCAAAATGTTCATTTTCATTGAACATTTTGTCTCATCTTAGCAATCTGACACATACTAGTGTGATTAGAAAATTTTCTTTACAATTTCCACAAACCTAACATGGCTCATGAAATTCATGACTGTCATGTGTCACTCAGCTCATTAAGCTCTTGTAGCCTCGGACTCTTGACCAACTAACAGAATATGCAACTATCTAGTACTATCATAAATGGTCAAATGATAGGTACAGAACCTATCTCTAAATGCAGTCCAACACAGCAACCGGATCATCTAACAGAATGGTTATGTTTTTCCTGACTTGTCAATTGTCCATGTTAGTTCAGACTCATGTAGTGTATTTTTTAAGTAACTTTGCAGGACCCTGATTGTCTAACCGTCTTCTTAAATATGCAGGCAGGTGCTCTTGTTCATGTCTACACAGATGGAACTGTTTTAGTTACACATGGAGGTGTTGAGATGGGCCAAGGTTTACATACAAAAGTTGCTCAAGTTGCTGCTTCTGCTTTCAATATTCCATTAAGTTCTGTGTTTATATCAGAGACAAGTACTGACAAGGTATCGAGATACTGCAACCTGAGGCTTGATATTATTCTAGTTTCAGTGACCTGTTGGAACGCATTTTAATGTGTTTTGAAATGAAAAGCACTTTGAAAAAACATTCCCAAACACCCTGTGAACAATATGGCATGGCCCTTGTGTCTGATTTTTTTTAAAAAAAACTTTTGTGTTCTGTGTGTTGGGGGTGGGGAGGCTTAGATTGCACATGGAGTATGGACTAATGCAAGATGTAATGAGTGTGACATATGAGAAGTGTCATCAAGACCAGAAATAACTTACTTTTTCAATTCATTTCACGCATGCTGGTAGAGCAAGAGGTAGTGCCAAAAAACTTGCAATTTTTAAGTAGTCTTTTATTACAGCTTAATGTAGCGAGAGGATAGGATCTTCCCTTTTTTAGATTTAGAAATATCTGTCAAATTTTTACTGCTGCTTCCCAATAAATACTCTTCAGCTTTTATTTTGCTTTATTTCTTTGTTCTTGTCATTTTTGGTCAGAAGTATGCATAAAATTTCTGAGATCAGAAAAATTACTGATTGATCACACTGGAGCCTGACATTCTACACCAAGTTTGGAAAACATAACTTGGGATTCGTTAATAATGCTCTTATTGAACTCTCTCATTCTTATATGCTGATTCAGAGTAGCAATAAAGTGATAAAATCCATTCCATAAATATTTGAATAGTCAGATAGTTGATGCTTATTCTATCTATTTGTTTGTGGTTTTGCATTTGTCACCAAATCAGGTACCTAATACATCACCAACAGCAGCTTCTGCAAGCTCTGATTTGTATGGAGCAGCAGTTTTGGATGCATGCGAGCAAATAAAGGCACGAATGGAGCCTGTTGCTTTAAAACATAATTTCAGCTCGTTTGCTGAGGTAATGTACTAATGTTGCTTTTATGGTTTCTCCACATACATCTTTGTGTTTGGGAACGCGGTTTGCTTAAAAATTTTGAAATTTTTTTTTTTTGCTTAAAATGAATTTTTTTTTTTTATGTTTTCATATCGTTTTGATGTGCTGATGTCAAAAATAATTTTTAAAAAATGAAAAAACTTCATTTTGATGCATTTCTAAGTGAAAAGCATTTTGAACCGCCACCACTATCACAATCCCAAACAAGCCCGAGCTCAATTTATTTATTTATTTATTTATTTTCAGTATTCTATGAGCTTCAAGTGTATTCCCTTTTTGCATCAAGACATCCCTTCACATTTCATTTCCATACTTTTTAGTGTCATGTCTATACCTTTGTGAAGCAAATGGATTCAGTGATCAGCTAGCACAGCAAGGACTTAACAGAACTGATGACTTTGTTTCTTGGATTTGAATTTGATTACTGGATTTTGAAATTTCATTTTTTCATGTCTTCAGAATTTTCTCATAAAGTTCTATACCTGTTGTACCCTCCCTTTATCGTGTGGCCTGTTTCAGTTCCAAGCTAATGGGGTGCATTTAAACAATATATTTCTCAATTTTTTTTTTATTTTTAAAAAGGGATACCTTTCTGCTTCAGGCCTATACCATTGCATGGCCACATAAAAGGCTTGTTGCCTCAGCATAAAACTTTGTAGTTGTGCATGCATACAATTAAATAAACGAGAGCATTACTTTAATGTTTGATTACAGACCAGCTCTTGAAGAACTGGTATACGTGTCATTCCAGACCCTGATTCTCAGGAGGGAACGATGTTACCTTATGTGGAACTATTGTATAATAAAACATAGAATACGTTTCACAAAGTCAAATGGTAAAACTAATAACGATGTTTTGAGGCCAGAATTGTATGGAACATGGAGTTGTTTAGAAGTCTATAGACCGAAATTTTGAATCAATCAGCAGATGGTAGATGCATATTTGTAGTATTTAGAAAGATTCTGATTACTTTGATCTATTAATAGCTTAATGGAATGAATCAATGTAGGCTACTTGATTATTGTGACCAGTATAATATGAGGAAATTTATTTTGTATTTTAATTTTCCACAGCTGGCTGGAGCCTGCTACATGCAGCAAATAGACCTTTCAGCTCATGGATTCTACATTACACCTGACATTGGCTTTGACTGGACAACTGGTAAAGGAAACCCATTTAATTACTTCACCTACGGGGCTGCATTTGCTGAGGTTGAAATTGACACGTTGACGGGAGATTTCCACACAAGGACAGCAAACATTATACTGGATCTTGGTTACTCTATCAATCCAGCCATTGACGTTGGACAGGTGCCTTTCCTTTCACTTCTGTTTTCAATTGGGATTTTCATCATCCATAATAAACTACATCCACCTTACAATTTATGTTTAACAGTTTTTTAATGTCCTTGTACAAAACTCTGAGAATTGAGGCATTGAATTATTGCCTTTTACGCCAGTAATCATGTATATGTTCGCTTATAAATTTATTGTATTCATTCCAACTGAATTCAGATTGAAGGAGCATTTGTACAAGGTTTGGGATGGGTGGCCATAGAAGAACTTAAGTGGGGAGATGCAGCACATAAGTGGATCCCCCCTGGCTGTTTGTATACAAGTGGGCCTGGAAGTTATAAGATTCCTTCCATGAATGATGTCCCGTTCAAATTCAGCGTTTCACTTCTCAAGGTATATTTTTCGCCATTCCTCTGTTACTAGATGGTTCAGATATCACTTCCTTGTTCCTTTATGGTGCTTCTGGTGTTAATCATCTCTGTTTTCCTAAATGTCATAAGAGATTGGATCATGTCTGTTATTTCCATTTGATGTCAAAGTGGTTACTGGTTATTACTGGTATTATGGTTGCAATGCTATAATTAAATCCAGCCAATATACATTCCAGATCTTCTAGTTTTTTCATTCACTTGATAGTCTAAGTTTCCCGTTATAGAAAAGCTTAATTTAAAGATTGAATTTAAAAATACTTTCTAACTTATTTCTCCATTTTGGTTCAAGGGTCATCCAAATGTAAAGGCTATCCACTCATCTAAAGCTGTTGGTGAGCCTCCATTTTTCCTGGCTTCAGCTGTCTTTTTTGCCATCAAAGATGCTATTATAGCTGCAAGAGCAGAAGTTGGGCATCATGAGTGGTTTCCTCTTGATAATCCAGCAACACCTGAACGTATCCGGATGGCTTGCTTGGATGAATTTAGCACTCGATTCATAGACTCCGACTTCCGTCCCAAGCTTAGTGTCTGAGTGCTATCGTGAATCACACTTTTTGCATACCATGATCATGCCAATTTGTACATTCTTCTGCAAATCTCCTCACATTGTTTGATACAAGATATGACATGGACAAAGGTGAAATCAGTTAGCATGAAACCATGTGTAAAACATGCCAGGACATGTTTTCTTCAACTTAAATCATAAGTTACTGTTACTTGTGTAATTGAAAAATAAAAACGAAGAGAAAATAAAAGGATTATTTTCCTTTACGATGAGCCAGTTGCGACTTATGGAGAAATTTTATAATTAACCTTGCAGGCTTGCATTGTCATCTTTTCCTTAGCATGATGAACAAAATTGATGCCGTCAGTTCGATTGTAGTTGTGTATTAAAATATATACACACGGACTCAACCGTGAAGTATGTTCATTGTAAAAAAGAGGGGAAAAAATGAAAAAGAATAATCCTACCGGCATATCAACTTTGACGGCATCTTCGACGCAACGGTTTTCCCCTGCTGCCACTAGAATCGCAGGCTCTTCTCTGGGTGTTTCTTGATGAACTAAGATCTCAAATGTTTAAAAAATCTGTTTCGACTACTTACCTTTTCCATACAGGTTGCTTGTACGTGCATGTGTTGCATATTAGGGTTAAAACATTTCCATTGGTAAAAGGGGGAAGAAAACCATTATCAGACTCAAAATTAGATTTGTGAGAACAGTTTTGCTGTGATTAATTCTTGCTCACCTACTCTCTATGCATATTGGTTAAACAAAGAAAAAAAGTTGTTCTCCAGGTATGTGTGTGTGTATTTATAATGCTTCCGTTTTCATTTAAATTGGGTTAAATCCTGAACAGGAATAGTGGAATTGAAATGAATGGGAAGGATAACTGTATAAACAATAAAAAAAACGAAGAATTTTTTTTTTCCTGTTGTAGAAGAGAGAAAAAAAAATATAAATCATCACCTGTACTCAATCTTTCTTTTATTCCTTCATAAATCTCTTTTTTCAAGAGAACAATCAAAGCATACGCATGCAGTAATAGTATTAGTTAGAAAAAATGTCAAGAAAACTGGGAATTTGCAAATAGCAAATTGCAGGGACATGGTCAGTACTCAGTACATACTCCCGCCATGATTATTTTTTTTATAATCCTTCAGTAGAATTAGTCCTCTGTTCTGGCCAAATCTTGAAAATGATTCCGGCATACGAGCCATTCAGAGTCTGCACCGGCTAGTATGCACGGTGGTTATTTTCCCTCTCTCTACCCAACTTGTTACATACCATATGGACAAATTAAATCATGTTACAACAAGTCCATAATGTTGCAAATCAGAAGTATTTAGTATGAAAATTCCCTGACCTTTAAGTAAAAAAGAAAGATGGAAGTTCGCAGCAGTTCCATGTAATGTCTGTCAATAGGGATTGCCATTTGCATGGTAGTGAAGTAGAAGCCACAGAGAGGGAAGATGGTGCAGAATTCATCCCACCGTTCATAGAATGATCAAATACTAACAGCAATTTGACTTTAAAATCTTGAGAATATTTTCATTATCAAACCGGTTAAATACTTGCTTGTCATGGATCAGGTTTCATATATCTGTCATGTGGAGCGAGCCTAGTGGAAACCCGTTTTCCTTTTCTTTTTCCTGATGTTGACAAAAATGCAAGAACATGGGAATAGTTTTGGGGTTTGTTAGAGGTTGGAAACATCAAACAACAATAAAAATATATGTGCAGTAGTTGAGGCCATTGCTATAAAAACTGGAAACTTTGCAGGCATTTCCATCTCCAAATTAGTATTGAACTACGAGTTGTGGGATCGAATTGAAGAGTAGCCAATTTTGCCAAACATGGCCAACTGTTAGATAAAATCCTAATTATTAGAATACTTGTTTAATTAGGTAATTATATTCCTAGTTACATTATGATAGTTAGAGGAGCAATCTCCTTGTAAATATAAGGGTCAACACATTCAGAATTTGAGTTGATAAAAGAGGATGGTGTGTTAAGAGTGATTAATCAATAAAGATTGGGAGGTTAATCCAAATATTTGTGTGTTTTGTTTCTAACAATTCATATCAGAACCTAGGTTAATTATGTGAGAAAACACAGCAGCTTTAATTTGTAATCACACCAGCCTTATTGAACAAGCAAGCCTTCAAGCAGATCAAGGCAGAAGCAGCAAACAAATTGAACCAGCAGCAAGTTTCTTCACTGCAGCAGCGTCACAGCAGCAGTCCTCCCAGCAACAGCTCAGTTCGAGCAGCTGTCTTATACACAGCAGTAGCAGAAGGAGCAATAGAAAATTCTCATTCCAAGGCAATGAATAAGACCTCAAAACTCGCAACAGATCAGACGAAATTGTAGCGCAAGAAAAGTCGTTCTTTTCTGCTCGTGGAGTAACATGAACCAGCAACGTTGAAGTGTTTCTCCCTAGCAGTAGCTCAGTGCAGTTGTTTTAGCAAACAAGCGGAGGGCAATACAGCATCAATTTTTATTTTTTCTTAGCAAAGACAACAGCAGTTTTTTAGTCATTTCAGAGGGATGGGTTCTAATACAAAATTTATGGACTGTTCAGAGTACAAATTTGACAGAAAAAACAATTTTGAATATTGGAAAATTCGGATTCAA
>Ga0307507_10013209_pt1 | contig 10066 bp, 11 predicted proteins | sample 7_EM_MG_FD_207223 | JGI IMG/M metagenome (GOLD analysis project Ga0307507, IMG submission 207223) | Populus trichocarpa ectomycorrhiza microbial communities from riparian zone in the Pacific Northwest, United States - 7_EM | ecosystem: Host-associated > Plants > Roots > Unclassified | place... | reverse complement strand
GGCTACGTCCACAACCTGTCCAAGCGGACCGCGCTGTACGGCACGTACTCCCAGCTCACGAACGACGGGAACGCTGCCTTTGTCGTCGGTACCCCGCCGGCTGCCGCGCCAGGCAAGGCCTCGAAGGGCTATGAGGTCGGGATCAGGCACTTTTTCTGACATCGCGCGTACCTGGTGCTGTCAGCCGGCGTGACCGGCACCAAGGCCGAGACATCGGTCGAACGAGGGCGCTGCCTGGTCCAGTCCGTCGCAGCCTGCGGCAACTGCCATACGCCGCAAGATCAGCACGGCCCCATTGCCGGCAAGTCGCTGGCGGGCGGCATGGAAGTCACCGACCCGTCGTTCAAGGCCTGCGCCCCCAACATCACGCCGGACCCGGAGACCGGTATCGGCCGATGGACCACCGCGCAAATCATTGACGCCGTTCGCGAGGGACAGCGCCCGGATGGAACGGTCATCGGACCACCCATGCCGACGGCGATCTCGTCGAACGGGTTCATGCTCATCTTGACGTTGGCGATGTCCACGCCGGTGTCATCGCTCTTCACGCGCACCTTGACGTTGTAGTCGACGACGCGTTTGACGTTGACCATGACCTCCAATTCACGTTTTCCGTCGATTCAATCCATGCTGCGTGAGGCGAGACCGACGCACTGCTCGCCTTCACCTCTCGATCACCGGTGCAACCAGGTGGGCACGTGCACGTCACGGGCGCAGCTCGCGCTGGCGCACCGACCGCGAGCAGGATGGTCAGTACGTCCAGGTCTTCAAGCGATCCGTCACGCGAGCGGACACCCATCAGGTAACGGCGAAGCAGAGACATGAGGTCGCCGAAGGCAGTGCCTCAGAAAGCCGCGATCCCGGTGATCGCCTCGGTTTGCTCGTTGCGAAACGCCTCGAGAACGCGTGGCGCGAGCCGATCATGGCAATGGCAGTGAAAGACTGGCTTATGAGAGATGGAATTCATGTCGTTCCTCAGGGCACCACGACGTAGTTGGAGAAGCCGCCGTTGCGATCCTTGAGGCCCGAGATCGCCTCGTTGACGCGCGCCAACGGAAAGACAACGTTCTCCAGGTACGACAGATCGATCGTGCCGGTGGCCACCATGTCGGCCATCTCCTGGCCCTGCGACGCGGTGAACCAGTTCGATCCGATCAGTTGAATCTGTTCGTCCATCAGCCACTTCACGTCGATCGGCAAGTCATCGGCCACACCGCCGACGTTGATGACCTTGCCGCCGCGGCGCACGCCTGTCATCGAGTCGAGCATGGTCTCGACGGGCGCCTTCGCGCCGAGGGCGCTGATGGTGAAGTCCACGCCCTCGCCACCGGTCATCGCCTTGGCCCATTCGCCTGTGGAGCGCTCACCGAGTGCCATCACCTCGATGCGGTCGGGCGCAAGCGCCTTCACGCGTTTGAGCAGATCGAGGTCGCGGCCGGTACCCAGGATCCGAGAGAGGCCCATCGCCAGGCCGAGCACGGTGGCCGCGACGCCGAGCGTGCCGGTGATGCCGTCGATGAGCGCCACCTGGCCCGGTCCCGCCCCGGCGTTCTTCAACGCGCCGTAGGAGGTTCCGAGGTAGCCGAAGCGCCCGGCCCGCTCGAAGCTGAGCTTGTCGGGGATGTTGACCAGCGCGTACTCCGGCGCAGTCATGTATTCGCTGAAACCACCGTACGGGTACAGATCGAAGATGCGTTGCCCATCGCGGCTGGTGCTGAAGTAACCGTTCAGCGTGAAATAGCGGCAATGGCTGCGATTGCCGGAGCGGCACGCCTTGCAGGAGCCGCACGAGCGCAGCGGGCTCACGTAGACGCGGTCTCCCGGCTTGGCGTTGATGACCGCCTCGCCGACTTCTTCAACGACGCCGACCGCATCCAGGCCGAAGATTGCCGGGAACTTCGGCAGCGGCTGATGCGGGAACCACGTCGGCCAGTTGTTGATGACGTTGGCCATGTTCGGCACGATGCCGCAGGCCTTGACGCGCACCAGCACGTCGCTCGGCCGTGGCTTCGGCACGGGTATCGTGTCCAGCGTCATCGGCGTGCCGAGCTGGTGCAGCCGCGCTGCGATCATCGTCTTGCTCATGTCAACTCCTCTTTGAAATCGCGTGGTGCGCGGGCCGTCACTGGGCCAGGAAGCCGGCCGCAGCCGGGCGGTACTTCGCGGGCCAAACGGCGACCCACTTGCCGTTCTGCACCTGCTTCAGCTTGGTGTCGGCCACGCTGCTGTTGAACTTGCCTTCGAACGAGCGCGTGCCGAGCACGGTCTGCACCTTGTTCGCTTTCAGCCACGCGGCCATGGCCTTGTCGTCGATGCGCCCTGCACCCTTGGCCGCCGCCTCCAGCATCTGCCACGCGGCGAATTCGGACGCTGCTTGGTACTCCGCAATCGGATAGGGCAGCCCCGCGTCTTTTGCGCGCTGGGTATAGGTCGCGACAAATTCCGCGGCACCGGCGTTCTGCGTGAACGGCTCATGGCTCTCGAACCAGGTCAAGCTGGTCAGCCCGTTGGCGTTCGGATGCGCGGCCGTCGGGCCCGGCGCCGGGAACAGGTAGAAGTGCCGCCTGGGCAGGTAGTCGATGCGCTTCATCGCGTCGAGCAGTTGCGACGCCTCCATGCCGATCGCGCCGCTCCACAGCAGGTCGGGGTTGGCGTCCTTGATGCGCGCAGCGATGCCGCCGAAGTCCCGCGTGCCGAACTCGTACTCCAGCGCCAGGACATTCTTCAGTCCGCGCTTCTCCGCCACCTCCTGCGCGCCCTTGGCGAGGTCCAGCGCTGAGGGGAACTTGCTGGTCACGAAGGCGATGGTCTTCGGCGGCGACGGCAGGCTCGCATAGGCGTCGAGCACGACCTCGGTGTCGGCGAGGCGCGGGTCCGGCCCCAGCGGCAGCGCCGGGAACTGCAGGTCGTAGGGCGCGAGGCTCGGGTCGCCCAGGCTGCTCTGGATGAACAGCTTGCCGAAGCGCTGGGCGACACCCATGGCCGCAATGATGGCGCCGGTTCCATAGGGTCCCATCAGCAGATCGACCTTCTCGGCGGTGATCAGCCGTTCATACAGCGTGCGCGCATTCGCCGGCTGAGACTGATCGTCGAGCAGCACGAACTCGAGCTTGCGCCCGAGCAGACCACCGCGCTTGTTGATGCTCTCGACGAAGATCTCGGCGGCGATCTTGTGGATCGCACCCACCGAGGCCAGCGCGCCGGTCAGCGGCAGCGTGCCGCCCACGCGGATCGGCGCACCGGCAGGCGCCTGCGCGAGCACCGGCAGCATGGTTGCCAGCATCAGCCCGCCCGCGCCCAGCAGGACGGTGCGGCGACGCGTACTCAGTTCGGATCGAGTCATTCTTGTCTCCAATGTTTTTGTGTGCGGGTTCGAAAGACGTGCGGCGCGCGCTGTCAGCGATAGCCCTCTTCCAGTTCGATGTTCAGGCCGCCCATGATGCGAACGCCGGAGTTGTACCAAGCGACCACCAGCACCAGCGCAATGAGCTCAGGCTCGCCGAGAAAGGCCGCGACCTGGTTCCAGGTTTCCTGGCTCACGTCGACCTTCAGGGTCGACTCCTTCGCGTAAGCCATCACTGCTTTCTCGTGGGCGTCGTACAGCGGCGAGGTCTCGAAGTCGGGTACTGCGTCGAGCAGCGCCTGCGTGAGCCCGGCCTTCAGACCGTGCGACTGGTGGTGGGCGATCTCGTAGCGCGAGTTCGTGAGGTGCCCGACGGTCAGGATCGCCAGCTCGCGCAGCCGCGGGCTCAGCGGCGAGCTGCGCAGCGAGTTGGCGTAGGTCAGGAAGCCGTCGAGCTGGTCGGGCGCCTGCGTCAGCGCCAGGAAGATGTTCGCGGTGGGAACCTTGCGCTCGCGCTCGAGGCGGTCGAAGATCTTCTGATCGGGGCTCTCTGTGCGGCGAAGGTATTTGACGCGTGCCATCGGGAGTGTCCTTTCTGGGTCAGACGGCCTTGGCCGCGATCTGCTTCTGGATATAGGTTTCGAGCGTCAGCGGGTTGGGCATCTTCTCGGGCTTGATCGTCGATGCGGCCTCGAACGGCGTGGCGTGCGAGTACCAGTGCTCTGTGGCAGGCAGCCCCCAGCGCACGTTGGTGCTCAGCGAGGCGGCATCCCAGCGCACCGGTTCGACTTCGGTGTCGATCGTCTGGTAGTGGCCGTCGCACAGTTCCACGCGATGGCCGTCGGGGTCGAGCAGGTACACGTACAACATGCCGCCGGGTCCGTGGCGACCGGGGCCGCGGTCGACCGAGCCGCCGTAGCCGTAGTTGCCGGCCAGGTCGCAGGCGGTGAAGATCAGGCGCGACTCGGGAATGATGTAGGCGAAGTGGTGCATCTTCGGCCCCTCGTTCTCGACGATCGCCAGGTCCAGGCAGGTGCCCTTGCGGTACATGAACGCGCCCAGCAGCTTGTCGCCGTGCGCCAGATATTCCGAGTTGCGGAAACCCAGCCGACTGTAGAACTCGCAGGACTTCCAGGTGTCGGGCGAGAAAATCTGGAAGTGATCCAGGCGCTGCGCGTGCGCGCCGGTAAAGCCCTCGAACTTGAGGAACATGCGCTCGCAAACCGTCATGTGCGCGCACAGCTCGAGCTTGGTGCCGTAGAGGTCTTCCACATGCAGGGTGCGGCCCTGATGCGGCACCTGCACCCACTCGGCCGGCAGGCCCTGCTGCTTGAACCACTGGTGGGCGGCGTCAAGGTCTTCATCGAGGTAGACACGAAAGCCGATGCGCTTGCAAGTGGCCTCGCCCTGCGTTTGCACCAGTACCAGGCTGTGGTGACAGGCTTCGCTGAGCCCGCGCAGATAGCAGATGGCGTCGGCTTCTTCCGTGACGACGAGACCGACGATCTGCACGTAGAAATCGCGGCTCTTCTTCAGGTCGGAGACGTGGAGCACGATGTGGCTCGTGCGTGTGATGTTGAACGGGGGGCGAAAGTCGACGGTGGGCAGCATGTGCACCTCCAGCATGGGTAAAGGGGATTACGCGCGTGTCCAGTCGAGGCGGATCTCGGCGACCAACGCCGCAATCGCTGCGAGCGCGAACTGGATGTTGGACTCGTCGACCAGGCGCCCTTCCTTGACCTTCTCGTGGACGCCGGCGATCACGACCGGCGGATGAACCAGAACACGCGACAGCGTGCTCGCGAGCGTCTCGCGCAGCTGTGCGTGGGCGCGAGCCCCTCCGGTGAATGCCGGGGAGCTGCTCATCAGCAGCACGCGCTTGCCCTTGAGCGGCGCGGCATTGCCAGGGCGCGATGCCCAGTCCAGCGCGTTCTTCAGCACACCCGACGTGCCGGCGTTGTATTCGGGCGAGCACAGCACCAGACCGTCGGCCGCCTGCACGGCGGCCTTGAACTCGGCGACGGGCTGCGGTGGCTCGGGCGCTTCCAGGTCGGAGTTGTAGAGCGGAAGATGGTCCAGCGGCAGCAGCGTCAATTCGACACCCGCCGGGAGACGCTCTTGAAGCGTGCGCAGGATCGCGGTGTTTTGAGAGCCCTTGCGGATGCTGCCGGAAATGCCGGCGAGCCGAATGGTCGTCATGTTGTTGATCCTTTGTGTTGGGACGCACGCTGGAATGGCAGTGCATCCCAGCCCCAGTAGCGCGCCCGGCTGCCCAGCGACTCTTCGATGCGCAGCACCTCGTTCCACTTCGCCATGCGCTCGGAGCGCGAGAACGAGCCGACCTTCAGCTGGCCGGCGTCCCAGCCGACCGCGAGGTGGGCGATCGTGACGTCTTCAGTTTCACCGGAGCGCGCCGACACGATGGTGCCGAAGCCGGCGTCCTTGCCGGCCTGCAGCGCCGCGTGGGTCTCGCTCAAGGTGCCGGCCTGGTTGGGCTTGATGAGCACCGCGTTGACGCTGCCCAGCTCCGCCGCCTCGCGCACGCGGTCGGCATTGGTCACCAGGAGATCGTCGCCGATGACCTGGCAGCGCGAACCATAGGCCGCGCAGAAGCGCCGGAATCCCGCAGCGTCGTCCTCGGCCAGAGGGTCCTCGATCGAAATGATCGGGTAGCGTTCCACCCAGCCGCCAAGCATCTCGATCATGCCGTCGGAGTCCAGCGTGCGGCCCTCGAGCGCCAGTTCGTAGCGCCCTTCGCGGCCGAACTCCGACGCGGCGATGTCCAGCGAAATGCCGACCTGATCGCCGGGGCGCAGCCCGGCATCGACGATGGACTGCATCAGCGTGTCCAATGCCTGCTCGTTGGACGAGAAGGCAGGCCAGTAGCCGCCCTCGTCGGCGACACCTTGCAGCATCCCCGCCTTCTTGAGCAAGGCACCGGCGGCGCGATAGACCTCCGCGGTCCACTCCAGTGCCTCCGAGAAGGAACCGGCGGCCGGGCACATGATCATGAAGTCCTGGACGTCGACGCGCCGCGCCGCGTGTGCACCGCCGCCGAAGATCTGGATCTCCGGCAGCGGCAGGCGGACCTCGCGGTCGCCGGCCAGGTGCAGCCACAAGGGTTGCCCAGCCGCCGCAGCGCGCGCCTGCATCAGCGCCATCGAGGTCGCGACCATCGCGTTGCCGCCGAGGCGACTGCGGTTGGGCGTGCCGTCCAGCGTGATCAGGCGGTTGTCGAGCATCTGCTGATCGGCGATGTCAAGGCCCGCCAGGTCCTTCGCGATGAGGTCGTTGATCGCGGCGCAGGCGCGACCGACGTCCAGCCCGCCGAAGCGCGGCCCGCCGTCGCGAAGGTCGAGCGCTTCGCCGGTTCCGGTGGAAGCGCCGGCGGGTGCGATCGCGCGCCGCCGCACGCCATTGCGAAGTTGCACCTCGGCCTCTACCGTCGGGCGACCGCGCGAGTCCCAAACGCGGCGGCCGCGGATTCGTTCAATGCAGGTGTCACTCATGGGAGGTTCTGAAGTCCTGTTGGGTGGGGGTCAGCGCGAAGTGCGTGGCGACCGTGCCCCGATGAGAATGAAGGCGAGCGTCGCGCTGCGATCACTTTTGTTTCGCCACGCATGCCGGGTACCGTTCTGGACAACGACCTCGTGCTGACGCAGCAGCGTCGAGCGGCCCTCGTCAAGCTCGAGCCAGATCTCGCCGTCGAGCACGATGGCGTAGTCCACCGTCGGTGTCGCGTGCATGCCGTCGGGCTCGAAGCGCTCGGCCAGGCCGGGGCTCACCGCCAGGTTCTCGCGCGCGGCTGCGTCGCCATCGAAGTTCGCGGCGCCAAACACCGCATCGGGCGGGAAGGTCACCATGAGGAAGCGCGTCTCGCCCGGCCCCGGCACGAAGCTGGAAACGGCGGGCGTCGGATCTGCCCCATCGAAAGGCAGCGCCGGGACTGGCCCGGTCGCCCAGATCAGGCGCGACACCATGCCGGGAATGTGCTTGAACGCGTCGGTCCGCGGCGGCGCCGACTGCATCTCGACCAGGCTCGAGCCGTCGGGCGCGTGGCCGGTCACGACCCGGTTGAGGAAGACGGGCACGTCGCCGCGTTCAGAGTGGTCAGACGCCAAGATAGGCCTCCATGATCTTCGGGTTGCGGAGCAGGGCTTCGGGCTTGCCCGACGTGACGATGCGACCCTGCTCGATCACATACGCGTGGTGCGCGACTTCGAGTGCCTGGTGGATGTTTTGCTCGACGAGCATGACGGCCACGCCGCGCTCGTTGATGCGGCGGATGATGCGGAACATGTCGGCAACGATCAGCGGCGACAGCCCGAGCGAGGGCTCGTCCATCAGCAGCAGGCGGGGCCGCGCCATCAGCGCGCGGCCGATCGCGACCATCTGCTGCTGCCCGCCGGACATCGAGCCGGCGATCTGCGTCCTGCGGTCCTTCAGCACGGGGAGCAGCGAGAACACGTCATCCATCGTTTCCCGCGTCGCCGATCGGGCGGCCGCACGATAGGCACCGAGCTCGAGGTTGTCCTGGACCGACATCTGCGTGAACAGACGACGACCTTCAGGGACGATGGCCACGCCGTGCTCGCAGACCCGGTGACCGGGGATCGCGCTCACGTCGATGCCGTCGATCAGGATCTTCCCGTGGCGAGGGCGCAGGATGCCCGCGATCGCGTTGATCAGCGTGCTCTTGCCGGCGCCATTCGGGCCGACCACCGAGACGATCTGCCCGGCGTCGATCTCGAGCGAGGCATCCCACACCGCTGGCGCGTCGCCGTACGCGACATGGACGTTGCTGAGCTCAAGCAGCATGGGCGACCCCCAGATAGACGCTGACCACGTCGGGGTTGCGCATCGTCTCCTGTGGCGCACCGAGCGCGAGCAGCTTGCCCTGATCCAGTACGGCGACGCGGTCTGCCAGAGCCACCACGGCACGCATCACATGTTCGACGAACACGATCGTGGTGCCGCCCGCGCGGATCTTGCGGATCAGCGCGATCGCCTGGTCGACCTCGGAGGGCGTCAGTCCGCACAGCACTTCGTCCAGCAGCAGCAGCTTCGGGCGTGCGGCCAGGGCCCGCGCGAATTCGACGAACTTGCGCTCGTGCAGGTTCAGAACGGCGGGGAATTGGCCGGCCTTCTCGAGCAGGCCGGTGAATGCCAGCCAGTGCCGCGCCTGCGCTTGCGGATCGTCCGCAGGGTCGACCTCCTCGTGCCCGAAGGCCGCACACAGCCGCACGTTCTCGAGGACCGTCATGTGCTCGAACAGGCGCGGGATCTGGTAGGTGCGCGCGATCCCCCTGCGGGCGACTTCGTGCGGGGCCAGCGACGAGATGACCTGCCCATCCAGCGCGATGCTCCCGGAGGTCAGCGGGAAGTGCCCGCTGATCATGTTGATCAGCGTCGACTTGCCCGAGCCATTGGGGCCCACCAAAGCGAGGATCTCGCCGCGCTGGATGTCGAGCGTGACACCACCGAGCGCCTGCAGCCCGCCGAAACGCTTGGCCACATCGAGACACCGCAGCAATGGCTCGCCATCGGTCGACGACGGGGTAGCCGGATGCGATGCCGCCAACGTCAGCGCGCCCGGCTTGGCCGCCTTTGCATCCGACCGCGGCTTGCGAAAGCGAGCCAGCACGCGGGGCGTGACGCCATCCGGCATGACCAGGATCACGACGATCAGCGCCAGCGCCACACTTGCGCGGCCGAGCTCGGCGTGATTGCCGCCGACGAACAGGCTCAGCGCCACCGTGATCAGCGTGGCGCCGACGGCCGGCCCGGCCCAATGGCGGGCGCCGCCGAGGATGCTCATCAGCACCACGTACAGCGGCACCGTGATCGAGAAGGTGTCACCCACCGTCACGTAGCTGACGTAAGCGGCCTGGATCGCACCGGCTGCACCTGCCAGTGCTGCGGAGATCGCGAACGCCGTCAGCTTGTATCGGAAGGTGGGCACACCCTTGACCTCGGCCACTTCCTCGTCGTCGTGGATCGCGAGCAGGCCGGCGCCCAACTGTGAGCGCAGCACCCAACGCGATACCGCCAGCGCCAGGATGGTCAGCAGCAGCCCCAGCAGATAGATCGCGCCGGGGATCGACGTACCGAAGGTCGGCAATGGCGCGTTGCTGAGGTTGACACCGGCGCCACCATCGATCGGTGTGTTCGACACGATGGCAGCCAGCACGTAGGTCACCGACAGGGTCAACAGCGCGAAGAACTCACCGCGCAATGACTTGAGGCGAAAGACGACCAGCCCGACACCGGTAGCAAGCAGCGCGGCAACGCCCGCGGCGAGTGGAATCGTGAGCAGAAATGGCAAGCCGAGCTTCGCCGCCAGGCTGGCCGAGGTGTACACGCCCGCACCGAAGAAGGCAGCATGCCCGAAGCTCCAGTAGCCCGCGTAACCGCTGAGCACGCCCCAGCTCGTGGCCAGCGTGATCCAGAAGAAGATCGTGTACAGGTACGACAGATAGAAGTCGGACGCGCCGCTGTACGGCAGCGCGACGAGTGCTGCGGCGATCGCACCGACCGCGATCTTCGAGGGCATCGAGTTCACGACCATTTGGGCTTCACCAGCAGCAGCGCGATCAGGATGGAGAACGCCACGAGCGGTGCCCAGGCGGGGTTGACGACGGCCATGGTCACCGCCTCGGAGAGGCCGATCAGCATGCCGGCCAGCAGCGCGCCGATCGGATTCGCGAGCCCGCCGATGATCAC
>Ga0307507_10013208_pt1 | contig 10066 bp, 6 predicted proteins | sample 7_EM_MG_FD_207223 | JGI IMG/M metagenome (GOLD analysis project Ga0307507, IMG submission 207223) | Populus trichocarpa ectomycorrhiza microbial communities from riparian zone in the Pacific Northwest, United States - 7_EM | ecosystem: Host-associated > Plants > Roots > Unclassified | place... | reverse complement strand
CAAACTAACCATTCATGATCCATCTATGGGCACTCCCAATCCGACGAACAACAAAATCAAATAAACAATAAAAAGAAAAATAACAAAACCAAATACATTGTAAAAAAATCCAAATATCTGTGCAATGATATATAGGTTAAGTAAGAAAATAAAATAAATAAAAGAAAACGATCCTTCAAAATATTTTGTGTCTATAAACATTCATTAAATTCACTTGAATATTATTTTGAGAATTTCTTAGCCTTATAGTTTTCTAACTAGATTATTATCCACGTTGCTGCGGGAAAACAAAGAAAAAAAAACACTATTGAAAAAAAACATTGATAACAAAAATTAAAGAAGAAAAGAAAAAAGAAAAGAAAAGGATTATTTAAATAAATAATAATTTGTAAGAAGATATACAGTAAAACTCCCTTATTTTTTAGTTTACCGGGCTTAACATGTCCTTCGTTTAGTTTCTTAACAGGCTGGCCTCCCGGACTGCAGCCTATCCAACTTCCTTGCACTGCCCTTTGGATATTAACAGGCACCCGACCCAAAAGAACAATCCAGTAAGGTCGGGCGCAGGTTTTTCTGCAGTGGAGCCGGTCGAGGTCTCCGATGTTCAATGATTCAATTAAATTGAACCCTGTGGTTCTAATAAGAGCAATTAAGTCCTTGATATCCTGGCTTCTGTCAATCTCTCTCCTTTCCACTTGTTAGAAATCTCTATTAAATTCAAAATTATCAGTTTCAAAAGAACACATGGAAGCTTGGTTGAATTTCCATCAAAGTTTGTTAACTTTAATGAAAATTGGCAATGAAATTTGAGGTTTCAATTTGAAGTTTGTTAACTTTAATATTACATTATATGAGAGAAAAGGGATCAATATGACTCCATAATTAAACCTTATGGAATTTAATTTTTTTTTTTAAATTTAATATGATTTGTATGTTTTAGATCGTTTTGATGTGCTGATGTCAAAAATAATTTTTAAAAAATAAAAAAATATCATTTGCATGCATTTCGACACGAAAAATTATTTAAAAAGTAACCGCTACCACACTGCCAAACATGAGGACGCTGTTTAGGGGCAAGTTACAAAAAAAAGTTTCACAAAAGTTTATTTTTTTATTTAAAATTATTTTTTAATATTTTTTTATCATTTTAATTTATTAATGTTGAAAATAATTTTTTTTAATATATTATTTTTAAAAAATACTTTTAAAAAACAAGACATTCCGGCACCCTTGAAATCACGTGATATCCTGTGTGGAACCCTCGAAATCACGTGATATGAATAAAGGAATAAATAAATAAATAAATAAAGGAAGGGAAGCAGTTTCGCGGTTTTTGCTTGCATTAAGATTCCCTCCATCCCCCAAACGGCCAAACTGTCTCTCCAAGTCAAAATCAAATAAATCCGGGTTATCTCTCGTTTAGTCAGATGCAGCAGCAGCAGAAGTGGGGGAATATATACTTAAAATCGTTCTCCCCAGGCGAACACACGCCCACACACGTTGACGTCGTCTCCATTCTACTCCTCACACCTGGCTTTCTTTCTGAAAGGACAACATATTCTCTAGCTTGGCTTTTAAGTTTTCTCTCCCTCTTTCTTCGAACCAAATATATATATTCCAAACGCTTTCCTTTTCCTTTTTATCTGAAGAGAATCTCAAGGCTGCAACTGCAAGGTAAAAACTAAAAAGATTAGAGAAGGAGTCTTTCTAGGTTCTCACTTCATTTTTTTTATTAATTTCTTTTGTAGAAGTAATTTGGAACCCTAATTACTCTGTGTATTAATTGCGTGATCGATCACCTTGAATTTGATTGATTTCAGTTTGTTTGACGGTTTTTGTTTTTGTTTTCCTTGTATAGTTATAGGGTTGGGTCCAATTCTGATACGATGAATTTCGGTTTGAGGATGGTATCGGAACCTGATCAAGCCCCAATCCATTCAATTACCTTGTTTGTGGCACTCCTTTGTGCTTGCATTCTGATTGGTCATCTTCTCGAGAAGCATCGATGGATTAACGAGTCCATTACTGCCCTTGCCATAGTCAGTCCCCCCCCCCCCCACATCTCTTTCGTGCTCTCTCTCTCTCTCTATCACATAGTTAGTTAGCTGGTCGTAATTTGACTGATCTATTTTGTTATCTGGGGTTTACAGGGTCTCTGTACTGGCACTTTGATCTTGCTAACTACTCAAGGAAGAAGCTCACACATTTTGTTGTTTGATGAACAACTTTTCTTTATATATCTTCTCCCACCCATCATTTTCAATGCTGGGTAAGTGCTTGATATTCATTCAATTTATCTCTCTCTCTTTTTTGGTGAGCTGACAAGTGGATGGTTTGATGCATGTACCAGTTTTCAGGTGAAAAAGAAGCAGTTTTTCCGAAACTTTATGACAATTATGCTGTTTGGCGCTGTCGGAACTTTAATTTCCTTTATCATCATATCACTAGGTATTTTATTTTTCAAACATCCTATTATTTTTTTACGAAATTCTTGATAAATTAAAGTTTATAGCATCTGAGAATATCCATGTTACATTGTTTCAACTTTGAAATAGCTTGGTTAACTAACTTGCTTAGCTTCACATGAGCAAGTACAATGGTTGCTCAGCTGCTTTATTCTATCAGTATCCAGCGGCTGTATTATTCAACAATCTTTTATTTTTTAAAATTGTTTCCAAGTAATTTTGGGCCGAATGTTAGTTCGTTGGAGTGTAATTATGAGTTACTTGCTTAATTGGAATCATTGCTGCTTGTATTGCAATAGGAGGCATTATGTGTAGGTGAAGGATATGTAGTTGATCAATTCATTAATTTTCATTGTGTGATCAAACTTTAACAAAAAATTTAGATATTTCTTTGCCTGAAATCAAGTAGTGGTGGTTGTTAATCACTTCATCCTTAGGCTGTTTGCTACTAATTCAGAGGATGTTTGTGGTTTATTTTGGTTATAACTTCTGGACTGTTGATTCAGGTACAGCGCAGTTATTCAAGAAATTGGATATTGGTTTCTTGGACACGGTGGATTATCTAGGTATTAGCTCTCTTAACTTGATTGTTTATTTTTTCTCCTGACATAGATGTTCTTTTATGATGAATTCACTGAAGGAGGAGCAAACAAAAAACTTCATCCTATTTTAAGTTGTAGAATTACATTTACATGCAGCATTTATGTCTCAAGAGTGTTTTCTAGATCATAATTTGTTGTCTTGATTCACTACTATCCCTATGTGAAAGGTTCTCTTAAGCATGAAAACTTAATGCACTTCCATCCTATGTTGCTTAGTAGAGTATAGATTAATATCTTCTGCTATACTTTTCTTAAGATTACTTTCACCCCCCTCTTTTTAGGCTTGGGAGCAATCTTTTCAGCCACGGATTCTGTTTGCACCTTGCAGGTATAAATACCCCCTTTTTTTCTCGAAATTTTATCAAAATTCGATGAACATTCTTTGCTGAGTTTTGTATCTGACGCGGTAGGTGCTCGATCAAGAAGAGACACCTTTACTGTACAGTCTAGTCTTTGGGGAAGGAGTGGTAAATGATGCCACGTCCATTGTGCTTTTCAATGCAATCCTGCGGTTTGACCTCTCACACATCACCTCGAGCAGTGCCATACACTTGCTTGGCAATTTCTTCTATTTGTTTGGCGCAAGCACGGCGCTAGGGATAGCAGTGAGCCTCTCTCCCTCACACATGCTTATGTTTGAATGGATTTTTAATGTCGTTTTATCTGTATTTCCTCATTTCTGTTTATTTTGGGGATGATAATTTGCTTTATTTCATCAAATTTGCTGGCAAAAATTCTCTACTGATGAAGCATGCCACTTCAGGTTTTACTTTTTCTCGTATGTTTCTGGTCACCATTAGCTTACCTGAGGATAATCATATCAGCACTATAAGAAGGTAGGGGTTCATAATTTGAAAATCTGCTAAGCAGTTGATAAAGCCCGCTTGCTTAATCCCTAGGATGGAGTATCTTCAGAGAGCATATATATTTTTTTTTCCAATAAATAATAATGTCTCATTTGAAGCTATCCTCACAACATTTTTACTGTTTTTTTATACATCTTGAATCACATGGGAAGCATATGCTGGCATGCTTGTAAAACTCTAATATCTTCCAACACTTGTGTTTCTTAAACTCTCAGGTTGGATTAATAAGTGCTTATATCATAAAGAAGTTGTACTTTGGCAGGTATTTAGAGGCTAGTGATTATACTTTTTCTTGATTTGCTGTTTAATTGCAGTCTTCCACAATTTTATCACAAGGCCTTGGCCCTACTGGATTCTCTCCAGAATCTAACAGGGAATCTCATTCTTTTGTCCTCCCTTAACTGTTGAATCTCATGTCTTCCCGTATGGAACATGTGATAGGACTATTATCAAAGAAGGATATTCCATTTTGTCCTATGAAAATAAATTACCTAATTATCTGACATTTCAGGCACTCTACTGATCGTGAAGTTGCTCTGATGATTCTTATGGCGTATCTTTCATATATTATGGCTGAAGTAAGATTCCTATTAAGCTATGGAAATCCTTTTCTAGTTTGTTGAAAACATCATTCTTAACATTAATTGTATACAATTTTAAGTTCTAATGAAGGTGTTGGCAACTTATTTGTTGTCCAGTTGTTCAATTTAAGTGGTATTCTCACCGTCTTCTTTTGCGGTATCTTGATGTCACACTACACCTGGCATAATGTGTCTGAAAGTTCAAGAGTCACTACCAAGTATGTTTAATTTTGTAAAGAATTCCCCTGGACATTGAAATCCATCCTGATTCGTTTCATTATATTCTTCTTGGACGCCACTCATAGTTGTCCTGTTACTCTATCAAATTCTTATTGCTACTTGTTACTGCAGACATGCTTTTGCAACAATGTCGTTTATCTCAGAAATTTTCATCTTCCTATATGTTGGTATGGATGCCTTGGACATTGAGAAGTGGAAAATTGTGAGCAAGAGGTAATTTCAAAAGTCTACTTATGGATAGTTCCTTGAGTCTCTTTCTTATCTTCATGCTTTACCCATTTTGCCTCCCTTTGTTTTAAAAAACTTCAATTATTATTATTATTATTTGGATAAGATTTGTCTTATGTTCATCATTTGAGATTTCAATTTGCTCATGCAAATAGCATGTGCTTTGTTTGTTTCTGATTTTGCACTGATTTTTCAGTCCTGGGAAGTCAATTGGTGTGAGTTCAATTCTTCTTGGGCTAGTTCTGGTTGGAAGAGCAGCTTCCATATTTCCGCTATCCTTCATATCCAATTTGACAAAGAAGTCCCAGAGTGATAAAATTGGGTTCAAGCAGCAGGTAGGTAATTTTTCATCTTGTTATTGCCAGTTTCTTAATCCCTGCAGTTTACTGAGTTGTTGATTTTACTCAAAACAGATTGTAATATGGTGGGCTGGGCTTATGCGAGGAGCTGTATCTATGGCACTTGCTTATAATCAGGTAAATTTAAGGCGAGATTTATGAGTTTAGAATGTTCATAATTCCAGAAAGGTAGTTATAAGATGACTTGTCCAGAAGATGCACAAACAAACTGATTTTTTCCTTCTAGAGTGAGTGAAATGCTGATATTTTTAGGCTACGTTTGTCTACGCTGTTCAAAGTGTTTGGCTTGATGCCTTTTCAAGCCAAATGCAGTTTGATACGCAGCATTACTGCGTACACAAATGGTCACTAAATGGGAAAAACAAAAGCAGCTGAGAGTTTTCTCTTGCTCCACTAATTTGTTTGCTAACTGAATTTCTTAATCACGTGGTAAGATAATCTAACTGGCATGCTGCAGTGATTGCCTGCTCTTCCTTATGCGGGGATGCTTTTGCATTCCATTACTGTAATAACATAGTTAAGTTATGCAGAGAGGGACATTATTAGTTTGGATGGTGTTTCCCTATAATCTATTTGGTATTATTGTGTGTTTGCAGTTCACTAGGTCAGGGCATACACAACTACAAGAAAATGCTATCATGATCACCAGCACCATAACTGTCGTTCTCTTTAGTACTGTGGTAAGAGACCTCATACCTCTATGTTAAAAAAGTTCATATATCTTTTTTTGAACTTTATCCTCTCTAGCTATATTCATCCTATTTATATGGATTTTCAACAATGCCCGGCTGGTCTTTGGCAATACAATTTACTGGGCCCTTCGTCCATTATTTATAGCTCCCTGTAGCATTTGATTGCTAAGATAAGAAATGATCCTTTACATGCTGGGAATTTACCTGTGGAGATATGGAATCACTTTTTACCTGGCTGTTTGCATGTTTTCAATTGATTGCATATACATGGTTTACCTTTCTTTGTCTTTAGTAAGAGATTTGAACACATGAGAGGGTAATGCCATAGAATCCACCCACTCCACTCTTAAATTGGAATATCTCCATCATTGAGAACTTCTACTTTGTGTTCCATAGATAAATTACTCACTCAATCATTTTTGGGTATCAGATTTTCTGCACATGCATGATGCCACTCCCTAGTAGATATCAAACTGTTCAGTTACTGCTGCCTAGGCAGGACACTCCTAATACACTTCTAGTTAAAGGCTTAAAGCTTAACGGAAGCCAGGTCCCTGTCTAACACACAAAGCCAGATCAAGTTGTCAGTTTCCCTCATTAAAAAACTGCAGTTATACCATAGATCCAGTCAACATTGTGCTGCACAAATTTGATTCATGCGAAACAATTCTTCCCTGTGATTCATTTTGTAATTTGAAGTTAATTGGCCATTTCAGGTATTTGGATTATTGACCAAGCCTCTTATAAGCTTCTTGTTGCCAAGGAAACACACAATGTTGCCTTCAGATTTGACAAATCTAAAGCTTCTCAATCTTCCTCTTCTTGCCAATGGACAAGATTCAGAATCTGACATGAATGGTGATCATATTCCCCGTCCAGTGAGTCTACGCATGCTCCTGACCACACCAAGTCATACTGTCCATCACTTGTGGCGGAAATTTGATGATTCCTTTATGCGTCCTGTATTTGGTGGAAGGGGATTTACAGCACATGTCCATGACTCACCGCCCGAAAGGATTATTCATTGATGGAAACTACTTACTTGTAGATGAAGAAGGGTATATAAATCATAGATCTTGGATATAGAAATGTATAAATTGCGGAACGTTCATCTTTATGTAGATGAAGAAGAGAAAACAGTTGACTCTTTACTTTGCACACAAGGCTTTACTTCACAATGATGAGTGGGCGTGATGGTAAAATATGCATGTACGATATCATAAGCGTGTATATAATGAGAGTAGCTATCATCCACTGCTCTTTGTAATCCTTGGATTTCAAAACAATTGGATTCAATTCCATATATATGTATGTTTGCAAGATTTGCTCTGGAATTAATTCTATAGCCATTGAAATGGACGAATTCTGGATAAGAGCGGATCACAGTACCAAGAGTGTGATTTTTTAATTTGATTATTTTCCCTTTACATTGGGCATTATAAATAATAACAAAAAACAAAAATGAAAAGAACTTTCACAAATTCAAGTCCACTTGTTAAGATTTATACCATACAAGTGAACCATCGAATCAATTTTAATTCAACCTTGTGTAAATTCAACTTTATTTAAATTGATATGAATTAGGTATGATTTCATGCAACTCATGATGTGATTATATAAATTATGGTTTGCATTGAATTTTAGAATTAATTGTCATAATTAAGAATCTTATTAATTTATGTTTGAATTGATGCAATTAGGTATGACCGCATGCAATTGATAATACAAATAACATCATTTAGGTTGAAATTAAATAATTTACGGTTTGCATTGAATTTTAGAATTATTTGTTATAATTGAATATTTTGTTTGAATTACTATAATTTAGGTTTGGATTCATGCAATTATGTATGATTTTGAATATTTTCTATTCTACAATGGAAGTATATGCTTAGATCAAAGGGCATATGGAGGCAAATTGTAAGCTTGTTTTTATATTACATGAAATTGCCAATAACATGATAATTATATTCACAATATCACCTTATAAATAATATATTGAATATGTTTACTTGTTTTACAAGAAAACAGTAAGATGTATTATAAAATACATGAGTTCATGAATTTAGACAACCATATAAAGTTGTTCGTCATGTAGGCGAGTTTCTATTATATTACTTGCCTGTAACATATCAAGTTGGATCATGATTTTTTTTATGCACTAATTAAGCGATAGAGGTGTGAAGTTTACACGTTCCATCTTTGAATTGGTAAAATAAATCATACATTGCAAAATGTAATTGTTCTTCTTAGCTTGCTAATTGAAGGATGAACAATTATTAGGGGGGTTTCCGAATAAGTTTGAGTTATACGAACACATATTAGGACAATCCCTCTTAGTGGCTGTTTGGATATGCTGCAGCGGTCGCGGTTGAAATGAAAATATGCAATATAGTGTTTGGTTAACACCAACCACGTTTTTTATTTATGTGTGTCCCAGTACAAAACTAAGGTTGGACTTCAGTTTTTGAAAAGCAATTACTAATTGCTTTTTATGCGTTTTGCCCTCTCTCTCATCACCAACACTTTCCCCTTGCTTTCCCTTGCTTTCCCAACGGTCCCACCTCCTGTCCTTGGTTTTTATGTTTCAACTCTCACAGCCTATCCATTTCCAAACCTCAGCAGCTTAGGAAAGAGAAAAGCTCCCAATCTGTTTTTTTTTTGTAAGGTTTATTCTACCCCTATAACTTATAATTTTTTGTCGCCTTGTTATTAATATGGGGTTTAATTTTTATTTTATTCTACGACTGTCTATTTTTTTTAAATAGCAATTATTCTTATATTTGTTTTTTGTTTTATAATGTACCAAAGAAGTTATTGTAATTTATCTTTATTTTTTTTCTTTTATATTTGATTAAAAAATAACCTCTAAGATAAAAAAAACAACAAAAAACATATGAATTAAAAAAAAAGTCAGGTCAAATATTTTTTGATGCTTATTGTATTTTGTTTTTATGAAAGATATTAATTTTTTTATTTTAATATTTAATTACCATTAACAAATTTTTCTCAACTTATCACTTCTTAGATTTTTATATTTATTTTATTAAATTTAAATAAAATCTTTACATTTTTCAATTAAAAAAATTCACAATACAGTAAAATGCATTTACAAAATTGGCGCTTATTAAAAAAAATCAATTTTTTTGAAAAGTGTTTTTGGAACCACAGTTTTACCAAACACAAAACTGTTTTTTTTTCTACCACAATTTCAACCACAGTTTTTTAACCAAACACAAGAAACTGTTTTTTTTAAAACCACAACTTCAACCACAGTTTTAACCAAACACCAATTTTTTTTGAAACAACCTCACAAAAAGTACTTTTTATTAAACTATTTTTTTCAAACCGCAACCACAAAAACTACTACAATACCAAACACGCTCTAAGATAATTTGAAGTTGTTAGCTGTGAATTAAAGTATGTTTGCAATTTCTAAAAAAACTTTAAACCTAGTCTTTTGTTTTAAACAACTGTCTATTTCCTGCCACGACAACCTTTTTTTTTTTTTTCATGTGTCTATATATCTATATTATATCTTGGATTTAGATATATGTGATGGGATTTCGACAATTTATTCTCCTTTCTTGTCCATCTTTTTCTCCTTTTTAATATATATTTTCAGGGGTTGTTTCTGGTTTAATTAAGAAAATTAATTTTTTTATTAACGTGGATGTCCGGGTCAGCTTGTGCGTACCTCGATTAATCCCACGAGTTCTGAAGTTAACAATCATATAAACCTCCAGTGCCTATTATATTAGGAACTACAGGATTCAAACTTGAAACTGGAAGAAACCTTTTAATCTCAAATTTTTACTATTACATAACTGATAAAATTAATATTCATTTACGGGTCATGCGGCCCAAGTAAACTCTTCTGTGCGAATAAAATACAATTGGCTCGTACGTTGACAATCTAAATTTTAAAGTTTCAAAGGGTGTTGTTTGTCTTCAAAATCATTGAATGGACCATTTATTGTGTGGAAATCTATCATACATTGCTAGTTTGGTCAATTATTTTTTTAAAACAAGA
>Ga0307507_10013206_pt1 | contig 10067 bp, 4 predicted proteins | sample 7_EM_MG_FD_207223 | JGI IMG/M metagenome (GOLD analysis project Ga0307507, IMG submission 207223) | Populus trichocarpa ectomycorrhiza microbial communities from riparian zone in the Pacific Northwest, United States - 7_EM | ecosystem: Host-associated > Plants > Roots > Unclassified | place... | reverse complement strand
TATTAGTAGTAGTATAGAAGAACTACCTAAGATAGGTAAGTGCGTAAGGGTGCCTAGATTATATCTTGGATATATTATTAATCTATCCTAGATATATCTCTGCGCACTTTAGGGTGGCTGCATATTATTAGCCATTTCCAATACTAAGATCGCACAATCTTAGATATACCAAAAATAGAGTATAGTTACAATATTATATAATTAAGTGTAGCTTTAATGGCAATAATTTTAAAAAATTTTGTATTAAAAGCTTATGAAGTGTGCGTGTATGGTGCTAAAGTTCATCTAGTGTAAGATTTTGTGATGTGGCGTATTTTAACACTCCCGGAGCTTTCGGCAACACTGGCCGAGCTGTATGCTCCTTTTTCTGGGGGCTCTATTGGTAACCACGCTCAGCTTTCGCCGACCCCTATTGGTGACCACGTTCAACGTGTCCAAGACCACGATCAGCTGCGACCCGCCTGGTGTGCAAAATCGCTATTAGCTCGCTTACCACTAGCGCCTTGGCGGCCCTCGCGATATGTCTACCTACTGCCCCTAAACGATTCTTCTTCTTCTTCTTCTCCTTAGCTTAGTATTCTTGTATAGTAGCAATCTACAAGCTTTGGTTTAGAAGCATTTGTATAAGCCCGTTACAATACCTAAGTAAAAGCTTATTGGCCTAAGATCTATTATTTAGGGTAACGGTAGAGGGACACCCCCTAATTGATATGCGGACACCCCCTAATTAATATACAGATACCCCCTACTAATTGAGTTTAGTTCCTTTCTAATCGAGTTAGAATATTACATGAATTTAAGTTGTTTGCATCTGCATCGCTGCGCGACCGTCGCGCGCCTATACCCAAAACATTACCTCGCATTTGCCTTACCTATCCCCACCTCTACTATAGCCCTTAACCTACCTCCCTAGAAGGTATATGACTTTTCAGAGCTTACAATTAACAATATCAATAAGTTTGCAAAAGGCCAAGGCTATATAGTTGCGACTTTCCGATCTAAAACCGACAAGCAGACACTACCAACTGTGCGAAAGATATGGCTTTGGTGCCAAAGGCCGCGCCTATACTGACACCTCTAGAGCGCGCTCTACTAGCTCTCGCATAACAGAATGTCCCTTTAAAGCTACACTAACGCGTACACTAATCGGCTGGGGTTTAGAAGTAAAAGATCCTACTTATAATTATGAAGCAGCTGTTAATCCAATTGCTCTACCGCAACACCGTCAGCGAACTTACGATATAAACAAAACAATTACTAATATGTCAAGCAGTAGTATTGGGGCTAGTAAAATACTTACAAATCTGCTAAAGAAGGACATTATAATAAGTATCTAGGATATCTACAATGAACGGAAAGTGCATAAAAAGAGAGCTCTTGGAGGCCTTACCTCTATTTAAGCATTAATCAAAGCTCTTAGCGACTATAGTGGGGACGATCCTAAATCAAAATACTACTTCGCGTATAAGGAAGATAATAGCAATCACGTTAAGTCCTTATTCTTTGCCTATTTAGAATTAATTAAGTTCTTTTAAAAGAATCCTAATGTTCTACTACTTAATTGTACCTACAAAACCAACAAGTTCAAGATGCCCTTTCTATATATAGTAGGGACTGGAGAGACGAATGGGAGTTAAAGGTACAGAGGTAGACTCAGGCAAGGGGAACCTAAGCCGTATATAGCGGAACCTTGTAGCAGGAACTACGGTGGGTCCTGTTATTAGGCTAGGTATATAGGTAAGAACAAAACAACAACATAATAATAACTGGTAGAGTGGGTGCCTAACAGATTAACTCTAATTATATTCTAAGATTTACTATAAGGAGAGAACTATCTATGGTAGGGACTAAGGTCCTTTAAATACACAACCATACTCCTAAGAAATCCTCTCTTGTACATAAGGTATGTGTTATACGTATTATACGCAGGCGTACACCGTGTACACTTTATACACTACGTATAACACTACGTGACTCGCTTACTATTCCTTATTATATAGTTCCACCAGATCTATTCTAAACTGTACCTATATTAACTAACTAGCTTCCTACAACTCTTCCCTAAGTAGTTATAATATTGTACTTAAAGCGTTTGTAATATTATCTCCCTTCTCTTTATCTTTGTTCTTAAAGATTCCTAATATCTCTAAGTCGTCCACTAGAGGTATAATGTCCGTTTAATTAGTCTAGTTAATATCCTTACTTATTATACCTAAAGCTTCTTCTTTTTCGCAAGCGTAATGTTATGCTCGCACCGTGGCTGCCATACTATTGCTTGGTAAGATAATGTCGTCTCTATATTCTTATTATGCGAAAGCGGGGTTAGTGTATATTGCAATAGTAAGTCCCTTATCTTAATAACCCTTGTCTTGCTTAGAGTATACTAAAGTAAATATTTAATTATCCTACGATGTTCGCTCTATTTCTAACGCTAAATATACGCGTTTTATAACTCTTAACAGTCTTCTAGTTCCCTAAGTAACTTATTATAGGGTCTTGTGTTTAATCTGCCGCTATAAAGCTTAAGTCTAAGTTAGCTGCCACACGCGCTAAACTCTACCGTTCTACTGAAGAGACCGCTTGGGCCCTTAAGGCTTAATGTTGCTTCTTTAAGTCTTAGCAGGTTGCGTTTACTCAGTTAACCCATTTTAAAAAGGTTTGCGAGAAGGTTTGTTCTAAGAAGTAGAAACTAGTTTAGCAGGGTCTTAATAAACTAGGTAATAAAAGGACTAGCTCTCCTCCTATAAGGGAAATAACTCTAAGTAGCTTAGTAATTGCTCCTCTTAGGTCCCCCTTAGGTAACTTATTTTTTAGCAATCCTTTTTTGTTAATATTACCTAACCTACTCTCTTCTAATACTCCCGTACCTTTCCTATAGCGTTTTCTAGGTTGCTTAGTGGTTTTTAGGTAGTCTTACTATAGCCTATCTATTTTACTTCGTACTATGTTTCGTCCTCTACGTCCTCGTGACTAATAATCTTCGAAATTTGCCATTTGTCTTTCTCTTGTCCTCTATACATGTCTGCCTTATAGACTGGTGGCTTAATATTCCCGTATACTAGCTCTAGCATTGCGATATATTATATAGGGTAGATCTTTATTTTGGCTGGTAGGTTTAACTTATATATAACTAATAAAATTCTTTGCTTAATTTTAAAAGGTTCTAGTCTAATATAGTCTAACTTCTTGCTTAGTTGTCGACTCTTGAAATTTTTATATAGTAGCTATACTTTATCTCCCTCCTTAAGATCTGGTCCCTTAGATCTCTTAGTATTATAGTACCTTTTTATTTATTTTTATACTAGTTTAGCTGTTTCTATAAGGTCTATATAAAGATTTATTAATGTCTCCATTCTTTACTTAGCTGTGCTACTTGTCTTTTTTACTTAATATGGCGATAACGATATTCTTAGCTTATATCTATAATTCGCCTTAAATAGTAATATCCCTATTCCTTCTTGTGGTATTACATTATACGCAAATTATATAACTGGTAATAACAATACCTAATTATTCTGTGCGTGATTAACATAATGCCTTAAATACTGCTTTAGTGTCTAGTTTAGTCTTTCTATTTGTCCGTCCGTCTACAGATAATACGCTATAGATATTACTACGCGAACTCCCTATTCTGCTAGAAACACTTTCTAAAATGCTGCTATAAATCTTAGATCTTTATCTAATATAATCTTATCTAGTACTCCGTGTCTTATAAACACTTCTTTTATATAGATTCTAGTGACATCTTCTACTAATATTTCTTTAGTGCATGCTATAAAGTATCCCCACTTTGTTAGCTTATCCACTATCACTAAGATCGCGTTATAATCTTATCCTATAATAGGATCTCTTAACTTTAATAACTTAATAATAAAGTCCTATAATATAACTTCCTATAGTCTTCCTAGTATTTTAACAGGTTGTAGCCCTCTGTATAGCTTATGCCTTATTAGTTTGTTTCTTTAGCAATCTAGATACTCCTTTATAACTTATTATGCTAGTCCCCAGATTCCTTAAATAATGTACTCTTTTTAAAGTCTTAATACTAAGCCTATAGCTCTGTTATGTCCTTGTGTTATTCCCTTATGGAATTCCTTAATAAATTCTTCTGTAATAGACTTAGGCATATACGTTGCTTCTCTGTTTTTATATTGCTCTAAGTCTAGATCCTCTGCCTATACTTTTTAGATCTTCTATGTCCAATTACTCTCTGGTAATTTATAGATCTAACTTTCTTCGGTTACTGTAATCTTTGGATAATTATACCTAATTAATCTATTTTAATCCTTTTATAACAAAGCTCCTAATAGCTTTTTATTATTTTATAGTTTAGCCCTTCTGCTTAGAGCGTCTGCTTATACATTGTCTGTACCCTTAGTATACTGAATTTTAAAATAGTATTCTATAAGCATTTCCGCCTATCTAACCTATCTTTAATTAAGTTCCTTTATTGTTAGGAATCCTGTAAGGTTCTTATAGTCCGTTTTAACTATAAATGGTTTCTCTGTGCCTTGTAAGAATACTCTCTATTCCTTAAGTGCTGTAACTATACCTAACAACTCCTTATTATAGATGTCGTAGTTTAACTCTAGTGGTGTTATCTTTTAACTATAGTATGCTACTGGGTGCCATCCATCTTAATATTTCTATATAAAGTATACCCCTAGTATAAAGTCTGATGCATCTGTTTCTATAACCATCTCTAGACCTAGTTAATAGATCTTAAGAACTAGCTCCTAGGTAAACAACCCTTTAATTCTCTTAAATAGTTCTTATTACTCCTTCCCCCATACCTATAGTTCTTTTTTCTTTATTAACCACGTAAGTGGCTTAATATCCTTTAACCATTATGCTATAAACCTTCTACAATAATTGCAAAACCCTAGGAATGATCTTAACTGCGTAATGTTCTCTGGTTCCTGCCAATTTACTATAGCCTTAATCTTTTTTAGATCTATACTAAGTTGGCCTAGTTTAATAATAAATCTAATAAAATCGGTCTTCCTAGTAAAGAACTCGCATTTCTTAATTACTACTAGCATCTATTCTTCTTATAGTCTCTTTAAGACCTATTTAATATATTTTCTATATTCTTCCTTATTCTCTAAGTAGATAATAATATCATTAAGGTATATTATAACAAATTCATCTAGGTGTTCTCCTAATACACTATTAATTCGCTTTTAGAATGTTATTAGTGCGTTTATAAGTCCGAATTGTATAACTAATGGCTTATATAGTCCTTCCTTTAACCTAAAGGCTGCCTTCTATTTGTCGCCTTCCTTAATCCTAATCTAATAGTATACCCACCTTAAATCTATCTTTATAAAGATCTTTACGTTGCCTATCCTATCTTGGATTTCGCTAATTAAGGGTAAAGGATATCTATCCTTCTTAGTAATGCTGTTTAACTATCTATAGTCTATACACATCCTAAGTTTTCCGTTTTTCTTTGGGATGAATAGTACTAGATATCCTACTAATGACTATAACGGTCTAATGTATCCCTTATATAAGTTCTCCTGGATAAACTCCTTAAGCGCTACTAACTCTATTTTAGTAAGCTTATAAATTGGAAAGAACTTTAGACTTATTCCCTCTTCTAGTTCTATCTTATAGTCCTATACTGTATACTCTAACAGCTTTTCACTTTCTAGTGACCATAACTTTTTACCATACTTGTGGTATCTCTTTAGTATATAACTTAAGCCTCGCTCAGTCTCTTTATATATTGCTCCGACTTGGTACTATACTAACTTGGTTTACTGTCGCACTTTACGCTATTAAGTATCCTTAATATTGACCTAGCCTGTAACCCAATTGATCTTTAGATTATACTTTTATAACTAAGGCATTTCTAGTATCGCCTCGTCCTATCCTAATGGTAGGATATTAAAAGACATTCTAACTGGTCTTCCTTTAATAGTTAACTAAATAGGTCCTATTTTAAGATTAATAATACCTCCTCTATAGGCTATCTAATCTCCTAAAATTGTTATAAGTGGATACGGGTATTCTTTTTATCTATATAGTAACCCTATCCTTTCCACTGCCTTTAGTAATATGTGGTTCCTAGTTACTCTACTATCTACTAACGCTTTAAACTACTAATCTTGCCATTTAACTTATAAATTTAGGTATTATCCTTGAATTTCTTTAAGGGTCTAAGGCTCTAATACTAGTTCCCTTTGGTCCTATACGCCTCCCCTTTTTCTAACTATTAGCTGCTAGATCCTACTTATACTTAGTCCAACCTTAGCTAATACTTAGTTTATTTCTTTTCCTCTATATGCTATAGACAAGTGTTCTCTAGGCACTCCTACCACTATTATTTATCTAGGCATTCTTCTGTAAGGAATCTTTCTAGTTAAAGTATTAAGTCCCCTTAACCTTATACTTCTACTAGGTGCTATCTATATATATACTTAGTATTCCTAAACCGCTTTTCCTCTGGTGCCTAATATATCCTTATTAGGTACTTCCGGTTCTTGTCTTTAGGTGCTCTATATATATTGCATATATCCTCTATATAAGCTATTTACAATAGTTTATAATACGCTGTATGTTTTAGGTTAACTCTTAGTTTATCTTTATCCTTAAGTTTAAACCTATACCTAGTTAACCTAACTACTAGTATCTCTACTATAGGTACTAAGACTTATTACTTACTTCTCTAATCCCTAGATCTTTCTTCTAGGTTCCTTAATATTATAATTAATGCTCCTTTAATGTGACTTATACGTTTTTCCATAATAGGTTAGTCTTGGACAACTTTTTTTATCTAGCTATATATAAAAGTCTTTCTATTTGTTACTATGTCGTTGCCTATACCACTTTCCATACAACTGGTTTAGTGTGTATGGTTTTTCTATTAGAAAGTACCTTATTATTGCTATATTATAATATCCTTTGGTATATCTTTCTTTAAACCTAGTTAGGATATCTAGATCCTTTTCTTATTCTAGTTTATCTAACTATTTTGCCCTAGGTGTCCCTGCACTTGGCCTATTAGTAACTCTTTATACAGGTGCTCTGTCCCTTATATAACTTAGCATAGCTAACCTTTTATCTAGCTTTTACTCTTACTATGCAATAATTTTCGTTCTAAACTTATCTATAGTTTTTTATTTTCTGCGTCTTATAGCTAGATCTTTGTAGTTGTCTTACTTTTTAATCCTAGTATTAACTGTTTAATCTTTAGGCTGAATACTTTGTTTACCTAGGATTACTAACATTCTTATTTATTCTCTAAACTTATAGTTCTTAAACTTACGTCCTATACTTATTTATTTGTCGCTAAACTAAGTCGCTACCCTTTCCCATTGGTTTTTGTCCGTTATAGGTCCTTAGATGTGTCTTATCTCATCTTAAGAATCTTAAGCTTCTTGCATCTCTTCTTAAAAATCTTAAGCCTATAGCCTTTTACCTTTATTAAGTAATAAGCTAGCACTAGTAGTTGTCTACTTGCTTAGTTTCTTCTAAATATTACTCCTATCTTCTTATAAAGCGATGGAAATCGTATCTAATGGTGTTATAATATCCATTACTAAACCCTATTCCGTGACGGTCTTAGTTTCTGCTTCTATTTTAACTTCTCTAAAGTCTGCATGCTCCTAGTAAGCTGCCTTTATTACCTTATTATTGGTAAATGCTTTGCCTTTGTTAAATTTATTGTCTTTAATATCCAATCTATAAGCTAGTTTGTTGGTTTCTCTAAACTTAGATAATAATAGCTCCTATAGCTAATAGCTTGCGCCATACTTAGCGTCTTCATAAATTTAGTATACGTTGTTGTAATAATACACAAAACTATTAATTAAACACTCTTTTGTTCCTTATAGTGCACCATTATCCCTCTATATATATGTGCTGTCTGCTAGCCTAGTTCCCTTTACCGCATAGTTACTCTAACCACCTTTATAGTCTCTAGCAAAATAACCTTGTTTTCCGCAATTTATATAAGCCCTATTTTTAAACTATTTTTCTTGCTGTGGAGTCCGCCTAAATATCTTCTGCTGCTAAGATTTCTAGTTTAGCCTCTGCTCCTAGGTCCTTTAATTACTTAATCCTTAACCTCTAGGTTTTTATGGTTTCTTTTCCTACCTTTAGGTTTCTTTAATACCGCTTAGGTCCATTAGCTCTGCGCCATTCTATAGTTTTTAACTCTATATCTGTTATTGCGTACTCTGCGCCTTATATAACTATAAAACTCTGTCTTGCCCTCTCTTAGCTTGTTCCCTTTAATAGATCCTATTATTAATCTTTACTAACTAATCTATTAACTCTCTTAGAGTATCCGCATCTTCTATTAGGATAATTGCGTCCTAGACTTTAGCCTTAAGTCCCTATTTATACTGTGCTATAAGCGCCCTGTTATTCCATTTAACCTATATGGCTAGTGTTTAAAACTGTGTTGTATACTTAATTACTAAAGTGCGTTATACTAAGTTCTGAAGCTTTTATTTTGCTATAGTTATAGCCTCTAGGTCTTTAAATATCTACGTTAGTTATTCCGTGAACCCGTTTTAACTGGTAAATATATACCGCACATCCTGGTTAGTAGTTGTTATGCCATTAGCCTATATTTCCGTGAGATACGGTTTAAACTACTTAAGTGCCCTCCCTATTAGGAACAATCCTATATAGGCTACTTAATCTAACAATATTACTAACTTTGCTCCTTTCTGTACTACCTTAAAGTGCATCTGCGTAAGAAACCCCTTAAGCTTTAACTTCTCCCCTAAGAATTGTTTAATTAAAGGTAGTTTAATTTTTGCTACTCTAATTCCATTAATGCGTTCTTTAAGTATCCTACTATTATCTTATAAGTAATTAACCATTTCCTATAACTAACCTTGCGTAACCACTTAAGAATCCCTATTGTCCATACTAGTATTACCTAGCCCTGAGGTTGTGGCTGCCGTCAACGCCGTTATAACTAGTGCTTTAGGTGGCATGTTATTTAACCTTATTTAATACTGTAACCTTAGTAGTAAATGTGTAGCGGAATCTTATAGCAGGAACTACGGTGGGTCCTATTATTAGGCTAGGTATATAGGTAAGAATAAAACAACAATATAATAATAACTGGTGGAGTGGGTGCCTAATAGATTAACTCCAATTATATTCTAAGATTTACTATAAGGAGAGAACTATCTATAGTAGGAACTAAGGTCCTTTAAATACACAACCGTACTCCTAAGAAATCCTCTCTTATACATAAGGTACGTGTTATACGTGTTATACGCGGGCGTATACCGCGTACACTTTATACACTGCGTATAACACCACGTGACTCGCTTACCATTTCTCGTTACATGGTTCCACCAGATCTATCCTAAACCGTACCTGTATTAACTAACTAGCTTCCTACGACTCTTCCCCAAGTAGTTATAACATTGTACTTAAAGCGTCCGTAACACCGTAGCATAGGCAACGCTATGGGGGGTAAATACCTAAGGGCTCCAAGAGGGCCTAACAAAGGCAGAAAATACAATGGCAACACTCTTAAGGACAGGAATAATAGGACTAAAAGATTGGCTTCACTGGGTGGGTGTCCTAGTAGGTAGCCCAAGGTGTAAATATGGCTGGCTAAGACAGACACCAAAACACGTAATACTGTTATGCCCCTTACACACCGGCTAAGAAGCAATGCTCTCAGCAGCTGGTATAGAAAACTATAATACACTACTCTTAACACAGAAAGGCCTCAAGGCGGCTACCCGGTGGCTTATTGGCTAAAATGTGCTAGACCAGTTCTGGGTTGTAAAGGAAATAGTAATAGAAAGCAAAGGGGCGAGTAACAGGCGCCCCCTAATAACTCTACAGGAGTAGAGTACAGTGTGTAATACTAGCGCGTCCGTAGGTTTATTACGGCAGCAGTGGTTCCTAAGGAGGTCAAAAAGTAAGGTAGTAGAGTACCACTGGTGACTTGTAGGCGACTTGTAAGCGAGCCCCAAAAGGCGGGGAGACGGATCACGGGGTTTTCTCAAATAGAGTTTTCTCCCCACATGTATATAAGGAGTAGTCCGCGTGGGCCCAACAGGGATCCGAATCGGACGTTAAGC
>Ga0307507_10013205_pt1 | contig 10067 bp, 7 predicted proteins | sample 7_EM_MG_FD_207223 | JGI IMG/M metagenome (GOLD analysis project Ga0307507, IMG submission 207223) | Populus trichocarpa ectomycorrhiza microbial communities from riparian zone in the Pacific Northwest, United States - 7_EM | ecosystem: Host-associated > Plants > Roots > Unclassified | place... | reverse complement strand
TTCAAAGCCGTCATCACGCGCTCTCCGGTGAAAGGAGCCATCGCGTCCGTCCTCGTGGAGATGAAGAAATTTCTCGAGTCGCTTCCTGGGGCTGATCGGGAGAAGACGAGCGTCATTTGGTCGGTGGAGACTACGGGGTCGAACTCGTCCACGGAGGAGGCTGGGGAAGTTAACGCTCTGGTCTCGCCGAACCGAGACTTGACGCTATCCCATTTGGCCGTCACAAGTCCGCTCAGCGTTCCGGCGTCCTGGGCGCCATCGAAATAAATCGTCTTCTCATCCGGCGAAAGGCGCGCTCCCCCCTTCCCGACCCATTCCAAATCCGTGATGCCTGGCACCGCGTCGACACTCACGAATGCCGCGTCCAAATCGCACGAGGGTCCGGCGTCGGTCCCGGCGTCGATCTGGCCGGGCCCCGCTTCTGTGAGTCCACACTCCGCTGTGCCCGAGCAAAAATCGACGAACGAAGGCGGACATCCCACCAAAGCAAAAATGGATATCGGCACGCCGATGCAAATGACCACGAGGGCTCTCTTACGCATGCTGACTCCTGAATCGCGGGGTCATCGGTCCGTTTTTCTCGGGGCGCGTACGGCAACGTAGATTTTTATTTGCGGATCACTGCTGTGGAAGTACAGGCGGCAACCGTCTGGGGATACCCATGACGGATATTCATGTGCTCTGTCCTTTAGCTCGGTCAGCTCGCGCGGAGCCTTGAAGGGGTCCTCGATTGAATCGCGTCGCGCTTCATAGACGGAGGTAAAGGTCGAGAAAAAGAGGATTCTACCGTCGACACTCAGCACGGGGCTGGTCGCCTTGCCAAAAGGGGCTGGCAAGGTGACGACGCTGGCGCTGGCGTCCAGAAAGTGACCTCCGCCAACCAGCGCGCGATACAAACGCGAGTTATTTTCGCCGCCGTCAGGACGATCCGATGCGAACCAAAGCTCTCCCCCATCGAGTGCGAGGTAAGGATTGCCCTCGTTCATTCCGCTGTTCAACGTCGCCAACTCTTGCTCGTTTTCGAACATGGCTGTCGGAGTCGACCTCGTTGCCATGAACAAGCCGGCGCCTCGTTGAGTTCCGCGGCCGAAGACAATCGTCAACTGATCGTCCGATATCGCAGGGTCGACATCATCGATGTCTGCTGCGCTTATCTTCGAAATAGGGACTATATCCTTTGACTCGAAGGCTGCGGCGCGGCTCTCTCGTGTTGCCATGTACAAATCGTACGTCCCGCCGTCCACCAGGCTGGCCTGGAAGTAGATCGTCTTCTCGTCGGGCGAGAAGTACGCGTGTCGGGCCCTCCACGGCAAATCGGTGATGCCGTCCACGTTCTGCAACGTGAATAGCCCATCCGGATCGCACTCCGGCTCCGCGTCGATCCCGGCATCCGCGGCGTCGGACTGCACCGTCGCGTCGAACCGGCAATCTGCAACGCCCGTGCAGAAATCGGAAAAGGACGGCGGGCATCCCACCAAAAGAAGCGTGGGCAACCCCAATGCGGCGATCGCGATGACGGCCTTGCGCATCTTGCCTCGCATCCCTTCAGAACGCCGTTTGGATCCGAATCCCGGCGGTCTCGCGGGAGACCAACGGAGCAACCTGGGCTCGTCCCGTCGCCGGCTTGTCCTTTGGCGAGAAGATCCAAAAGAGCCCACCTGCGATGAACGCGGCGCCCGCGGTGCCATAGGCGACCCAGGCGATGGTCGAATTGCGCCGCCCCGCATCGTCGAGATCGTGCTGGTGGGCGCACGCCGGACTATCGGGAAAAGCACACCCGATGGGGCTATCCCCAATTTCGTCTTTCTTCGACTTTGCGCTCAGTGAAAATCCAATGCCCGCCCCGAGGGCGGCCAACCCGACGCCCCCCAAGATCCACGTGGCCGTCGGCGGCGGTGCGATCCCGCCCAAGCGATCCGGAGCCGTTTCCGTCGCCGCTACGGGCGATGCCCCGACCGCCGCGGCCTTCACCGTCTCGAACGACACGACCGTGTCCTTGCCCGCAACCGCGTCCACCTCGCGCCGTTGCGTTCCCTCCGGCAATGCGGCTTCGACAGCATGCTTGCCAGGCGAGACATCGATCCCATTGCTCCGTTGCTCGGGGGTTACCGCCGCCCCATCCACCGTAACGGCCGCAGAGGCCTCGGCACCGCGTATTTGCAAATGCCCCAATTTCGATTTCAATTCCGTGACCAAGCCTTTGGCTTGTTCTCGCCTCTTTGGGTCCAAATCCGGATCGGTAAGGTAGGTATTCAGGTGCTGCAAAGCGTCCAGCGGATGCTTCGAATCGATCTCCGCGAGCAGCAGATTCCACAGGACCTTCCGGGAAGGAGCCAGCGTGTACGACTCGCGGTATTCGAGCCGGGCGGCCTCGGCGTCGCCTCGTTTGACGGCGTCGAATCCGCGCCGTTCGTGCTCGTCGGCCTCGGCTTGTGCCTGCGCGTTCGGCGCGGAGGGCTGCGCATTCGCGACGCCCGCGGCGGCGGCCGACATGGAAACGATGGTGAGAACGACCAGGCCCGTGCGTATCATTTCTCGTACATGCCTCCGTGCGGCAGGGTCGATGTGGAAGGAGCCGGGTGCGGCTTCGGCTTTCCGCGATCACCGTGGGAACCGCGCGCAGGCTCGGACGCGGATGCACCCGCATCGCGAGCAGGCTCCTTCGAGGTTTCCGTGGGCGGTACCGCCGGCGACACGTTCTCCAACGGAGCCACCGAACTCTCCGCCGACGGCGCAGGGGCGGAAGTCTCGACGGCGACATGCGGGGCCTCGGCCTCCGCACTCACGGCGGTGGAGCGATGCCTCCCGCGCAAAAAGAGGGCTCCGCCGATCAACACGAACACGCCGATCACGCACACCATGCTGACGATGACCCAGGGCAGCCCGCTGACCTTCTTCGGCCCGGTGGCCTGGGACGACATCCACGCTTGCCCGCCGAAGCTTGGCGCAACCGGCGCGACCTTGGGCTCCTCCGCGAGCGGGCCCGTTTGGGCGATGGCGGGCGGCGGCGGCTCGGCATGCATCGTGTCCAGCACGGCGCGAAGGGCCGTCATCAGCTCTTTCGCGTTCTGAAATCGCGCGTTCGGATCCTTCTGCAGGCATCGCCCGACGAGCGCATCGAGCGCAAGGGGCACGTCGGGTCGGCGTGCGCGGAGCGGTTTCGGCTCGTGAAAGAGCACGAGCCCGAACAGCTCACCGACGGAGTTCGCCTCGTAGGGATACGCCTGCGTGAGCAGAAAATAGATGACGGCACCCAGCGAATAGATGTCCGCGCGAGCGTCCACGTGCTTCGCGTTCCGGATTTGCTCGGGCGACATGAAGGCGGGCGAGCCGAGGACCGATCCCGTCCGCGTCGTCAGGTTGGACGGGTCCTCGGCATGTTCGGACAATTTGGAAATGCCGAAATCGAGCACTTTGACGAGCGGCGTCCCGTCGTGGCGTTGGGTGAGAAACAAATTGGTGGGCTTCAGATCGCGATGCACGACGCCCGCACGATGGGCTTCGTCCATGGCTTTGCATGCGTCGAACACGTACCCCACGCCTTCGGCGACGGACAAAGGACCGCGCGTCCGGACGAGTTTTTCGAGGTCGGTCCCCTCGAGAAAGTCCATGACGATGTACGGCGCCCCGCTCTCCAAGGTGCCAAAGTCGATCACGCGTGCGACATGCTCTCCGCGCAGATGGGCGGCAACGCGTGCTTCTCGGAGGAAGCGCTCCGAGGCCTCGGGAACGCGGAGCGTATCCGGAAGCATGAATTTCAGCGCTACCATCGTGCCCAGCTGCACGTGCCGTGCCGCCACCACGACGCCCATGCCGCCAATGCCAAGTACGTGATCTACGCGATACTTGGACGCCAGAATGTCGCCTATTTGAACGGGCGCATTCATGCCCGCCTACGAACAAGCGGGCCTGCAGCCATGGATCCTGCGCTTGTCACCTCGTGCATCATGGCGAAACGTTTCCACCAGAGTCAAGGTCTTATGCCGCGAGGACTCGACTCGATCCCGTTGTTCCTTCGACACCTGTACTGTATTGCGCAAAGTCGACGGTCGTTCATATCGCGCCAATGGAGGGCGCGCGTCGAATGTGAAAAGAAACGAAACGCCCCGCGAAAGGCGAGGCGTTGCAACCATTCCACGGCTTCGGCCTTGGTCTCGCTGCCATCGCGCCGCACGCGCACGCCTTCTGCGCTGGGCGCACACCCTTCGATGGAGAGCCGTGGTGATCAGGGGTTCGAGGCTTCGACGCTGGTCTTCGACGTGTTTTCTGCGATGGCCTTCAAGGAGACGAGACCACGCTCGAAGTCACCACCGATCATCTTGTCCATGTCGACGAACAACGAAAATGCTTTGCTGACGAAGTTCATATCGCCGTCCATCTCCCACGTAGCCTTCGTGCCCGCCGCGGTCGGGGCGAAGGTGAAGGTTGCCACGTCGGTGGCCTTCATCGGCTTGAGGAACTCGAGCTGGATGGTCACGACCGACGGCTTCTCGCTCTTTTGAATGGTCATGCGGCCCGCGCCGGCTTTCCCCTCGCTCGACCACCCGTACACCGCGCCAACCCCTGCCCGCGGCCCCTCGTAGGTGCGCTGCATGTGCGGGTCCAGCTTTTCATAGGGGGACCACTCAGCCCAGGATCGAAAATCGTTTACTTGCGCATAGGCAAACTGCGGAGGTGCCGCCATATCGATGGATCGCTCGACGTGGAACTTCGACGGACGGGTGGCCACGACGATGACGAACAAGACGATGACGGCGGCAACGCCCGCAGCAATTTTACGGAACATGACAAATCTCCTCTACCGCCCAACCCCGGCCCTCCCCCGCTCTCCCCCAACGGCGGGGGAGAGTGACGTTCGTGGCCGGTGCCGAACTGGAAGCCTCGCTCTACAGAGGCGTCGAACGAGGAAACGGCGGATCGACAAGGCAGAGAAGATTTTCCAAGAAAGCCGCAACGCATCGAAATAATTATTCTTTTACCGTCAGCAGGGCTTCCTGGCCGATGCGACGCAAGAACTCGGCGCGGATGCGGTCGTTGACGTCGCTGACCACCTCGGAGCCGTCGCTGGCCGGATCGATGTGGATGCGGAAGGGGCGTTTGCCGTGCGGACGACCCACCACGTCGGCGATCGCGCGGGCCACCTCGGTCACGTCCGAGTCGGGGGGCTCGGTGGAGGCGAGGCCCTTGAGGAGCTCATCGCCGAATCCGGCGTACGGTCCGTTGTGGTACTCGGACGCGCGCGCGGCGTCGGCCGGCGAGCCGGAGTGACGGAAGTGGTTCGTCCCGCGGGTGAACGCGCCCGGCACGACGATGCTCGTTTCGACGCCCCAACGCGCGAGCTCTCCCGCATAGCTGACCGCGAGCGAGTCCATCGCGGCCTTCGCGGCGAAGTACGGCGCGAGGTACGGAGGCGTGCCGCCGCGCACCGAGGAGCTCGAGACCCAGACGAGGAGCCCCTTCCCGCGGGCCCGAAGCACCGGCAGCACCGCGCGGTTCACACGCTGCGTGCCGAGAACGTTGGTGTCGAACAACTCCGCATATTGCTCGGGCGTGAACGCTTCGGCCGGGCCGAAGACCATGTGCCCTGCATTGTGAACCACCACGTCCAACCCACCGTGCGCCGCCACGATGCGCCGCACGGCCGCATCGACCGACGATTGCGTCGAGACGTCGAGTTCGATGGGGCGCATATCGGTATTCGTCTCGGCGGCAAACGTCAGCGCAGCTTCCGCCTGCGGGGCATTGCGGCCCTTGATGTCGCGCATGCTCGCGTAAACCGTGTGACCCGCCCGTGCGAGTTCGCGCGCCGCGAGGGCGCCCATGCCGCTGGAAGCTCCGGTGATGAGGATGACGTATTTCATGGCTGTATATCCTTTTGAACTTTCTCGAATTTTCGTTACTTCTCGTTGTCGACGATTTCTCGATGGCGCGATTTCGAATCAGGCGAAACCGCCGTTGGCGCGCAGCACCTGCGAATTGATCCAGCCGCCGTCCGGTCCGGCGAGGAACGACACCACGTTGGCGAGGTCCTCCGGCTGACCGAGACGCTCCAGCGGCGCGGCCTTGGTCAATTGATCGATCTGCGCCTCCGTCTTGCCGTTGTAAAACAGCTCCGTCGCCACCGGCCCCGGGGCCACCGCGTTGACGGTGACGTTGCGACCGCGCAGCTCGTTCGCGAGAACGTGAACCAGGCCCTCGACCCCCGACTTGGCCGCGATGTACGCGCCGTACGTCGGAAACGACTTGGCCACCACGCTCGTGGAAAAGGCGATGATGCGCCCGCCCGCCTCGACGTGGGTTGCGGCCTGGCTCAGGATGAGGAACGCGCCGCGCAGGTTGGTGCCGATCACGCGATCGAACGCCGCCATGTCGGCCCCAGCGATGCGGAAGTTTTCCATCGCCCCCGCGCAGTGCACCACCACATCGAGCCGACCGAGCGCTTGCAAGGACTCCGCGAACAGGCGCTTCACGTCGTTCTCGCTGGTCACGTCCGCCTGCACCGCGATGGCGAATCCACCGCCGGCCTCGATCTGCGAGACGACCTCTTGCGCCTTGGCAGCGTTGCCGGCGTAGCAGACCACGACGCCGAACCCATCCTTCGCCAATCGAAGCGCGACCGACTTCCCGATGCCGCGCGATGCCCCGGTAACGATTGCCCCTTTTTTAACCTGTGCCATGGTCTTTTCTCCCTGTTGGTCCGCGGTTCGTCCGCGTCACAAGGGAGAGAATGGGCTGGCCGGGCCCATACTTCCAATGCATATTGGCAATATCCATTATGCGTCTGGCGCAACTTAGGCAGGCTGATCTGAACCTCTTGGTGGTGTTCGCCGTGCTGGCGGAGGAGCGCAGCGTCTCGCGCTCGGCCTCGCGCTTGTCACTGAGCCAACCCGCGGTGAGCCGCGCACTTCAACGACTGCGCGACATGTTCCGCGACGACCTCTTGATCCGCACGTCGGACGGCTACGAGCCCACGCCGAAAGGGCAGCGCATGCTCTCGGAGCTTTCGGCGATCCTGCCGCGGCTCGATCGCATGCTCGCGGGGGCGGACTTCGACCCGCTCGAGGAGAGCGCCACCTTCCGCATCGCCGTCACCGACAACGCCGCGCAGGTGGTCTGCCCGAACTTGTGCCGCGCGGTATTGGCCAAGGCCAAACGGGTCACGTTCCAGTTCATCGCCTGGCACGACGGCTCGATCGAAGAGGTCGAACACGGGCGGCTCGATCTCGCGCTGAACGCGGACGACGGCCACGCGCCGGAGCGTTTCCAGCGCGAAGTGATCTACGAGGACGAATTCGTCTGCATCGTCTCCAAAGAGAGCCCCTACCAAAAGCGAATCTCGCTCAAGCAGTACGCGGCCGGCGTGCACATCGGCATCGGCACGTTGGCGGGCCGCCAAACCGTCCCCGAGCAGCGCCTATTGGCCCTGGGCTACCAACGCACCTGCGTGCTCGAGGTTCCCTATTTCGTCGCCGCCATGCGCTGCATTCCGGGCACCGACTTGATTGCCACGGTCCCCAAACGCCTCATGGCCGGCGAGCCCTCCGATCCGCGGATCCGTGTGTTGGAACCGCCCCCCGAGCTCACCGGCTTTCGCTATTTGATGCTCTGGCACCCCCGCGTGCACACCGACGCGGCCCACGCGTGGCTACGGGGCGCCATCCGCGACGCGAGCCGCAAAGGTGTAGTGGCCTGAACCCACGGTGCGTTCTTCGTTCGTGAAGGGGACGGTCACCGTGGCGGTCGTGTTGGGCGGAACGGTGAGGTTCAGCGTGAACGTGCCGCTGGCGACGGTCCAGTTGCTGACGATCGTACCGTGAATGGTATCGAGCTTTCCGGCGGCGGAAGCGAGGCCTCCTCCGGGGCGGGGACGCACGAAGAAGTGCTTGTAGCCCGGGTGCGCCTCGTCGAGTTCGATGCCAGCGATGGTCGCGTACATCCATTCGCCAACCGAGCCGAAGGAGTAGTGATTGAACGAGTTCATGCCCGGATCCTGGAATTGCCCGTTGGGGCGGATACCGTCCCAGCGCTCCCAAATGGTGGTGGCTCCTTTGCTGATGGAGTAGAGCCACGAGGGGAACGTATCGGTGTTGAGAAGGCGGTACGCGAGATCGGCGCGCCCGTGGGCCGTGAGCACGGGCAGCAAATGCGAGACCCCGACGAAGCCCGTGCTGAGATGGGCGCGGGCTTCGACGTCGGAAATGAGACGGGCGGCGGCTGGCGCGCGTAGATTCTCAGGGAGCAGCTCGAAACGAAGGGCGAGCGCATACGAGGTTTGCGTGTTGCTGCGAATCGAGCCGTCGGCGCCAACGTACGCCTTGTTGTAGGCGTCTTTGATGGACGCAAAGAGGGACGCGTAGGCATTGGCGTCGTCGGATTTGCCCAGGATGCGCGCGGTGCGGGCAACGAGGTCGGCGCTATGGGCATAAAAGGAGGTGGCCAGGACTTCCTTGTCCGTGTCGGCGTCGATGGAGAGCCAATCGCCATAGTCGTTGGAGCGTTGATTGCGCCAGAGGCCATCGGCGTTCGCATTTCGGATGTATTCGACCCAGCGCACCATGGCCGGGTAATGCTCCCGCAGAATGCGCGTATCCCCGTACGCGAGGTACATCGTCCAGGGGACGATGACGCCCGCGTCACCCCAGGCGGGGCTGCCCGCGCTGAAGTTGGGGTTCGGTGCGACATCGGGGAAGGCGCCACCTGCCGACTGCCCGTCGTCCACGTCACGCAGCCACTTGGTGAAAAAGCTGGCGACGTCCATGTTGAAGGTGGACGTTTTGACGAAGACTTGCGCGTCGCCCAGCGGGCAGTCCGTCGGTACGGAGACGAAATTGCCGCGCTGTCCCCAAACGATGTTGCTCTGGAGTCGATTGAGGGCCGGAGAGGACGTCTCGAACGTGCCGGACCGGGTCATGTCCGAGTGCAGGACCACGCCGGTGAGGGTGCCCGTGTCGGGCTTCTTCGCGAGCGCGGCCGTATCGCCCGAGAGCTCGGCATAGCGAAAGCCGTGGGTGGTGAAGTGCGGCTCGAAGGTTTCCTCGGCGCCACCGCGCAAGGTGTACACGTCCGTCGCCTTCGCGCCGCGGAGGTTGTCGGTGTAGAGCGTTCCGTCGGGGTTGAGCACCTCGCCAAAGCGGAGTTTGAGCACGCTCCCGCGGGCGCCTTGCACGCGGATGCGCGCGCGGCCGACCATGTTTTGTCCCAGATCGAAGAGAAAGACGCCGGGGCGAATCTCGTTGAGCGAGACGGGGGTGAGCTCTTGGGTCGAGCGCACGCCGGCGGTGGCGTCGGCGACGAGCGCGCGGTTGGAACCATCGTCGGCGACGCTTTGCGCGGCGGCCCACGAGGCGTCGTCGTAGGAGGCGGTGGACCAGCCATCGAGTTCGTTGCGGGCGTCGTAGGTTTCGCCATCGAGCAGATCGGCGGCGAAGATAGGGCCGTCGTGGGATTTCCAGGTGTCGTTGCCCGCGACGATGGTGCGCGTGCCGTCGTCGTGTTCGATTTCGAGCTGGGCGAGCAGTCGGTTCGGGCCGGTGCCGAAGAAATCGCCGCGACCGAGGAACCCGACTTTGCCATTGAACCATCCGTCCGCGACGACGGCGCCAAGGGCATTGTCGCCGTCGGCGAGCAGTGCGGTCACGTCGTAGGTCTGGACTTGGAGGCGCTTTCGATAATCGGTGAAGCCGGGCGTGAGGTACTCGTTGCCGACCTTTTTGCCATTGAGCCACAGCTCGTAAAGGCCGAGGGCCGTGGCGTAGATGCGCGCTCGTTTGGGCTTTGCCGTACGAAAGTGCGTGCGAAGGTACGCGGGAGCCGAGCCGGCCTCGGGCCTTCCCCACGGGCCGCCGCCGAAGGGCGCGAGCGTCTTCGAGGCGGACCACGCGGTGTCGTCGTAGGTCGTGGAGGGCCATGCGGGCGATGCCGACGTGGCACTCTTCCACGTGGCGTCGCTGCTGAAGGTCGCGGTGGAGGGGGCGCCGCCGTTCACGGTGAAGGAGATGTCGGCGCGGGCGATGAGGCCCGCGGGGCTTTGCGACGTGTTGACGGCGCGCACGGCAATCACGTTGGTG
>Ga0307507_10013203_pt1 | contig 10068 bp, 9 predicted proteins | sample 7_EM_MG_FD_207223 | JGI IMG/M metagenome (GOLD analysis project Ga0307507, IMG submission 207223) | Populus trichocarpa ectomycorrhiza microbial communities from riparian zone in the Pacific Northwest, United States - 7_EM | ecosystem: Host-associated > Plants > Roots > Unclassified | place... | reverse complement strand
GGGGTCCGCGTGATCTACCAGGAACCCGAGATCATCCCGCACGTTTCGGTGGCCGAGAACGTCTTCGTCGGCGAACTCCCTTCGCGCGTGCGCGTGTTCAACCGCCGCACGCTCAACAAGGCCACGCACGACGCGCTCGTCGAATACGGCTTCGAAGGCGTCCTGAACCCGGCCACGCTGGGAAGCAGGCTTTCGCCCGCACAGCGCCAGCTCGTCGAGATCCTGCGAGTGCTCACCGCGGCCACGCCGCCGAAGGTGATCGCGTTCGACGAGCCGACGTCGTCGCTGTCGGAGCACGAGGTGGAGGCGCTGTTCCGGCTGATCGGCCGGCTGCGCGACAGCGGCGTAGCGGTCGTCTACGTCTCACACCGGATGAAGGAGATCTTCCAGCTCGCCGACCGCGTTGCGGTGCTTCGCGACGGCAAGCTGGTCGGCGTCCAGAAGGCGGCCGAGACCGATGAAGGCAGCCTCGTCCGGATGATGATCGGACGCGATCTCTCGCAGCTCGAACCGCGCGACACCCAAGAGCCCGGCGAAGTGGTGCTGAAGCTCGACGACGTCACGACCGACGACGTCCACAACGTCTCTCTCGAAGTCCGTGCGGGCGAGGTCGTGTGTCTGGCCGGGCTGGTCGGCGCGGGACGCTCCGAGCTCGCTCGCGCCGTCGTCGGCGACGTGCCGGTGCGCTCGGGCAGGGTCGAGTTGTCCGGGAAGCAGCTTCGCGCGCGTAACCCCGGCGTCGCTGTGAAGGCCGGGATCGGCTTCGCGCCCGAAGAACGCAAGACGGACGCGTTGCTGATGCAGCGTTCCGTACGCGACAACGTCTCCATCGCCGTCCTCGACCGGCTTCGCCGCTTCCGCATCGTGAAGCGCGCGAAGGAACGCGCGCTCGTCGCGGAGTACATCAGCGAGCTTCGCGTGCGTACGCCGTCGATGGAGCAGGAAGTCCGCAAGCTTTCCGGCGGCAACCAGCAGAAGGCCGTCCTGGCGCGCTGGCTGGCGCGGCGGCCCAAGCTGCTGATCCTCGACGAGCCGACCCGTGGTGTCGACGTCGGCGCGAAGGCCGAGATCTACCGCATCATCGACGGCCTGGCCGCGGAAGGAATCGCCCTGCTGGTGATCTCGTCCGACCTGCCCGAGGTGCTCACGCTCGCCGACCGCATCGTCGTGATGCGCGGCGGGCGGGTGGCCGGCGAGATCAGCCGCGCCGAGGCCACCGAAGAAGCCGTCCTCACCCTGGCCATCCCCGAGACCGAAGAGATTGTTGTGGAGGCCTCGTGAGCACCCCGACCCGAGAAACGCCGCAGGAGAAGAAGACCATGTCCGCAGAACCCGCCGCCGCGCCGCGCGTGTCGCCGATCCGGCGCGTGCTGACCGGGATCGGCGTGCAGAACTCGAGCCTGATCATCACTCTGGTCGCGCTGGTCGTGCTGCTCTCGATCCTCAACGACAACTTCTTCCGCACCAACAACCTGCTGCTCATCGGCAGCGCGATCACCATCATGGGGCTGCTGGCCCTGGTCCAGACGCTGGTGATCATCCTCGGCGCGCTGGACATCTCGGTCGGCTCGATGGCTGGCCTGGCCTCGGTCGTCTCCGCGATGGTCTACACCTCCACCGGCAGCTCCGGCGCGGGCATCCTCGCCGCGGTCGGCATCGGCATCGTCTGCGGCCTGGTCAACGGCATGATCATCATCTTCGGCCGGGTCAACCCGGTGGTCGCGACGCTGGCCATGCTCGCCACCTACAAGGGTGTCGCGCAGGTGGTCTCCGACGGCAAGGCGCAGGGCTACACCGGCGCCGACGACCTGTTCATCTTCCTGGCCAAGGGATCCATCGCGGGGCTGCCCTCGCTGGTGTGGGTGTTCCTGATCGTCGCCGCGGTGCTGCACTTCCTGCTGAAGTACACCGACATCGGCCGCAACGTCTACGCGATCGGCGGCAACGACACCGCCGCGCGCCTGGCGGGCATCAACATCAACCGCTACATCATCGGCGTCTACGCCCTGGTCGGCGTGGTCGCGGCGATCGCGGGCGTGCTGATCACCGCGCGCACCGGCTCCGGCCAGCCGACGTCCGGCTCGGAGGGCCTGGAGCTCCAAGCCGTCACCGGCGCCGCGCTCGGCGGCACGATGCTCAAGGGCGGCAAGGGATCCATCATCTCCACCATGCTCGCGGTGCTGATCCTCGGCGTGCTCGACAACGGCATGTCCGGGCTGGGCATCAACCCGTTCTGGCAGAACATCGCGCACGGTCTCCTGCTCGTCATCGCGGTGGTGCTGCAGCAACTCCGTAGCGGGGAGCGCCGCGTCGGCCTGCCCGAATAGGGACGCGATGGACACCGTCGGCCCGCCGCCACCCGGCGGGCGCAACCTGCACGCCCGGATAGTCGACGAACTGGGCCGCCTCATCGTCGAAGGCGTCCTCGGGGCCGAGCAGCCGCTCGTCCCCGAGGACCTCGGCAGGCGGTTCTCCGCCTCCCGCACGGTGGTCCGGGAAGCGTTGCGGGTGCTGGAATCCAAGGGCATGGTCACCGCCCGCCCGCGGGTGGGCACCTGGACGCTGCCGCCCGAGGACTGGGACGCGATCGACCCGGACGTCATCGCGTGGCGCGTCAACGGCCCCGACGGGCGGCGGCACCTGCGCGAGCTGACCGAGCTGCGGCTGACCATCGAGCCGCAGGCCGCGCGGATGGCCGCGCAGCACCGGCGTCCCGACGAGCTTTCCGCGATGGCGGCGGCCTACGAGCTGATGGCCGACGCCGTGGAACGCCGGGACCTCACGGCGTTCCACGACGCCGACTCGGGGTTCCACGCGGCCCTGATCCGGGCCTCGGGCAACCCGCTGATCGCCCAGCTCCAGGTGCCGGTGGTGGCCGCGCTGAACGCGCACGGCGAGCCGATGGAGATCCCCGGCTCCGGGACGAACACCCTGGTCGCGCATTCCCGCGTGCTGACCATGGTGCTGGCGCGCAACGCCGACGGGGCCGAGTCGGCGTCCCGCCGCTTGCTGGAAACCCTTGCGCCTTACCACTCACCGGCACCTTGACAGGCTCCGGTACGCGTTGAACAGTACGAGCTGAACGGCCGCCGGGTGGGCGGCCGCCGCCGCCATGACCTGCTTTGGAGGACGCTGAAAATGCGTTTCCCTGGTATTCGTGGCTTCGTGCTGCTCACGGCCGCTGTGCTGACGGGCGGGCTGGTGACCACGCCGGCGGCGTCGGCCGATCCGGAGCCCGCCGCGGCCTGCGCGGTGGCCGACCAGATGGTCGCCGCCGGCAACTACTGGGTGACCAACGGAACCAACCTGGCGGCGCCGGACTGGCAGAACGCGACATTCCACGTCGGCAACCTGGCACTGGTCCGGACGACCGGGCAGTCCAACCACAAGACGCTCCCGTGGGCGCAGGCCAACAACTACTTGCTGCCCGACGACCCGAAGAAGCCGTTCTTCCCGGACAACCAGGCCGCCGGTGAGGCGTACCTGGACCTCTACACCTACTTCCACCCGGAGATCTCGCTGGCGTCGATCCGCGACCGCATCACCGCCGAGGCCGCGAGCGTGCAGGCCGGGCACCAGGACTACTGGAACTACGTCGACGCGCTGAACATGGCGATGCCGTCGTTCGCGCGGATGGCCGTCATCGACAAGAACCCGTCCTATCTGGACACGATGCAGAAGCTGTTCCACTACACCGAGAAGGAGGCCGGCGGGCACGGGCTGTTCAACGAGTTCACCGGGCTCTGGTACCGCGACGCCCGGTTCGCCGGCAGCGCCACGTTCTGGTCGCGCGGCAACGGCTGGGCGCTCGCGGCGCTCACGAAGGTGCTGCAGGTGCTGCCCACCGACGACCCGCGGCGCCCGGAGTACCTGCGGGTGTTCAAGAAGATGGCGTTCACGCTCAGCCTGGTGCAGCGCCGCGACGGCTTCTGGAACTCGAGCCTGCTCAACCCGCGCGACTTCGGCGGCCCGGAGAGCTCGGGGACGGCGTTCTTCACCTACGGCATCGGCTGGGGCATCACCGCCGGGATCCTCGACGCGCGCTGGTACCGGCCGGTGGTGGACAAGGCGTGGACGGCGTTGTCGACGAAGGCGCTGCAGCCGTCCGGGCTGGTCGGCTACGTCCAGCCGGTCGGCGCGCAGCCGGGCCCGGCGAAGGCGACGGACACGACCGCGTACGGCGTCGGCGCGTTCCTCCTGGCGGGCCAGCAGGTGGCGAAGCTGCAGGGCTGCTCGGCCGAATGAGCTGAAGGGGACTTTCGTCTCGCAAGACGTGCTGAAGGGGACTTTCCTCCCACGAGACGCGAGGAAAGTCCCCTTCAGCACACCACGGCAATCGGGAGGGAGCGCGGGCGCGGGTCCGGACCGCATGCTGGAGCGGTCCGGGGCGTCCGTACCCGGTTGTGAAGGAGTACGGCGATGAAGCGAGCCGCCGATGCCCCCGAACCGGGCCGGGCCGACCTGCTGGCGCATCTCCCCCGGCTCGGCGGCGACGGCTGGTCCGCCGCGCTGGACGTCCCCGAGGACCACCCCTACTTCACCGACCACCAGCGCGACGAGATCGCGGGCACCCTGGCCGTCGCGGGGCTGCTGGACCTGGTCGCCGCGGTCGGCGGGCGATCGATGGGGAGGCCGGGGCGGCGGCTGGTGCTCGACCTGACCTTCCCCGGCCCCGGCGTGCCGGACCTGCTCACCACCCGCCCGGAGCCCGGCGTGCCCGGCCTGTGGTCGCTGCGCGCCGGCTCCGACGGGCTGGTCGTCTGCGCGGGCAGCCTGAACGTGCTCGACGCCGTCGGCTCCCGGCCGGGCATTCCGCCGAGCACGGGCGTCGAACTCTGCCCGCAGGAACTCGTCGACCGCGAGTACCCCGAGAACGTCCTCATCGGACTACCGGACCGGGACACCACGAGCATCACCACGCGGGTGCTGACCCCGCCGCCGGGCCACTACCTGGACGGCTCGGGCGAGGCGACGCACTCCGTGCGCAGCCTGCTCGAGGCGTGCCTGCAGTTCCTGACCGTGCTGCAGCACTGGGCGACCTGCCTGCCCGCGGACGTCCGGATGGTCTGGCTGCACTTCCACGCCGACCTGCCCGCCGTGCCCGCGCCGGAGGGGACGTACTCCCTGCGCTGGCACCGGAAGCCGCCGAAGAACCGCTACCTCGTGATGGACATCGAGCTGCTCGGTGGCGCGGGCGAGACGGCGGGGCGGTTCGGATTCCGCGCGCTGGCCGTCTCTCCGGAGGCTTACCGCCGCATCCGGGACGCCGCCCGCCATGGGGTCGTGAGTGGATAACAGTGTTCTAACACTGTTATCCACTCACGACCGTCACTTCAGGCAGTCGCCCGGCTCCCCCCGCCTCAACGCCGGGTCCTCCTGCTCGAACGTCCGCGCCACCCCGGGCCCGCTGGTCCTGTGCTCGAACCTGACCGTCACCCGCCCGTGCCCGGCCCCCTGCACCCAGCCGGTGCCGAATTCCTCGTGCACGACGTCGTCCCCCTGCCGCCACCCTGAGGACACGACGGCCACAGCAGGGGCGACCACCGTCGCCGGGGCCGCGGACTCCGGCACCGCGAGGCTGAACAGCGCGTCCTGGTGCGGTACCGACAGCCCACTGAACGCCACCCCGGCCAGCCGGATCCCGCCGAACTCGGCCGGGTCGATGAGCAGCCGCTCGGCCGTCGCGGCCAGCTCGGCGAGGTCGTCGGTGGGCGCGGAGATCGTCTCGGAGCGGGTCACCGTGCTCATGTCGGTGTGCCGCAGCTTGATCACCACGGTCCGCGCCACCCGCCCGGCCTTGACCAGCCGCACGTGCGCGCCGGTGGCGATCCGGCGGACCTCGGCGCGCAGCGTGGGCAGGTCGATGATGTCGGTGTCGAACGTCGTCTCGGCGCTGACCTGCTTGGCCTCGCCGCGCTCGGCGACCGGCCGGTCGTCGGCACCACCGGACAGCCGGCGCAGCTCCCGCCCGACCGCGTTGCCGAGTGTCGCGACGGCATCTGGCTCGGACAGCGCGGCCAGTTCCCCCAGCGTCTGCACGCCGATGAAGCGCAGCTTTCCTTCCGCGACCGGGCCGATCCCCCACAGCGCCCGCACCGGCAGCGGCGCGAGGAACTCGCGTTCGGTCCCCGGCGGCACGACCAGGAACCCGTCCGGTTTGGCTTCGTCCGAACCGATTTTCGCGACCTGCTTGCCGGTGCCCGCGCCGATCGAGGCGACCAGCCCGGTGGCGGACCGGATCCGCTCCCGCAGGTCCTCACAAAACCGCTCGACCGCCCCGACGTCCGCACCGACCAGTTCCGGCGGCTCGGCGAAGGCCTCGTCGAGCGAAATCCGTTCGAGCACCGGCGCCACTTGGCTGACGACGGCGAAGACCTCCTGGCTGAGCCGTTCGTACACGCGGAATCGCGGCGGCACGATCACCCCGCTCGCCGGGAGCAGCCGCCGCGCCTGCGACATCGGCATCGCCGACCGGATGCCGAACACGCGGGATTCGTAGCTCGCCCCGGCGACCACCCCGCGCGGCCCGGCGCCGCCGACGAGCACTGCGCGCCCGCGCAGGGTCGGCCGGGTGAGCTGCTCGGCCGATGCGAAGAAGGCGTCCAGGTCGAGGTGGATGACCCAGCGGCTCATCCGCCGGTCGCGTCCAGGAGCTGGTGCAACGCCTTGGTATAGGTCTCGAAGGCGGCGCGGCCGCGCGTGGTGAGCCGGACCAGGGTCACCGGCGTGCGGTGCTCGTAGGCCTTCTCGATCTCGACGTACTCGGCGTCCTCCAGCTTGCGCAGGTGCGTGGAGAGGTTGCCGGGGGTCATGTCGAGGAGCTGCTGCAGCCGGGGGAAGGTGATCTGGTCGTCGGCGCGCAGCCCGGCCAGCGCGACCGTCACCCGCAGCCGCGCCTGGGCGTGGATGACCGGGTCCAGCTGGGGCAGCGCGTCTTCGCTCATCGCGCCGGCTTTCCGCCGCGTTCGCGCAGGAAGTACACGATCGAGGCGAGCAGGAAGCCACCTCCGCCGCACAGCGCGAGCACGAGGAAGTTGGCCGGGAAGCCGACGAGCACACTCGCCGCGGACGAGACGATCATCCACCCGCCGAGTCCGTACATCAGCTTGTCCTGCCACACCATGCCGCCCGCCAGGTACATCACGCCGGTCAGCAGCAGCCACGTGCCGGACCACAGCAACGACACCTGATCCGACGACAGCGCGTTGAAGTTCGTGATCCGGATGTCGATCACCATCAGCCCGATCGAACCGAGCGCCCAGCCGTAGCCGTACATCGCGCCGACCGTGCGGGACGGCCCGCGGATGCCCCGGCCGATGCGGATACTGCTGTAGGTGGTGTAGGCCATGGCAAGGACGAAGAAGACGGCGACCACCACGCCGGCGACCCACCCGGGAATGGCCACGACGTCGGTCACGGAGAGGTAGGTCAGGCCCCAGCCGAGCAGCCAGGCGAGGGCCCAGGCAGCGAGCATGCGCGCCGGGCCCCCGCCGAGTTCCCGGCGCATCCGCCGGTGCTGCTGGGCGATCAGGTTCAGGGACTCCTCCGCCGACATCGGCGCCGGATCGTCGTCCACCCGTACCGCCCTCCTACCGTGCCGACCCCGCAGTACAGCACGGAAGTTAACACGCATTCACAGCCTGGCCGTGTCCAGCCGGAACCGGCGCATCACGATGAGTGCCGGAACGAGGAGCCAGCCGCCGAGCACGAGCACCGCCACCCAGGTGCCGGAGGTGTGCGTCAGCGGGTCCAGGCCCACGCGGCCGAGCCAGTAGGTCGGGAAGAAGTGCGCGAGCGTGGACATCCAGTCCGGCAGGACGTACAGCGGGATCCACAGGCCACCGAGCATGCCCAGCGGCATCATCAGGGCGCCGGTGACCGCGCCGACGGTGTCGCCCTTGCCGAACAGGCCGATCGCCAGGCCCAGCACGGCGAACGGGAGCACGCCGAGCCAGAGCGAGCCGAGCACGATCCCCCACTGCGACGCCGTCATGTGCACGCCCGTGGCGAGCCCGGCGAGGAAGACGACGAGCAGGACGGGCAGGGCGACCGCCATCGCGGAGATGACCTTCACGACCAGGTAGCCCGGGCCGCGCATCGGCGTGAGCCGGAGCTGGCGCTGCCAGCCGTCGGTGCGTTCCTGAGCGACGCGGGTGCCGGTGAACAGCGCGCCGCCGCTGGCGCCGTACGCGGCCAGCTTGACCATCGTCCCGAGGTCCGACGGGAGGCCGTCCGGCGCGACCAGCTTGCCGAAGATCTGCCCGAAGAGCAGGAACATCGCCAGCGGCATGCCGATGGTGAAGATCGTGAACTGCGGGCTGCGGATGATCCGCTTGATCTCGAGGCTGAGGTAGGTCGGGTTCATCGGAGCGCCCCTTCGGGTTCGTCGGCGGTGAGCGCGAGGAAGGCCTCTTCCAGGCCCAGCGCGGTGATCTCGATGTCGGCCGTCAGCGGGTGGGCGGCGAGCAGGGCGCGGATCGCGGTGTCGGAGTCGGCGCAGGCGAGCTCGGCGCGTCCACCGCGGACCTGCACGGTCGTCACGCCGGGAAGGGCGGCGAGCTCGGACTCGGTGGCGCCGGGGACGACGGCCTTGAGCACCCGCCCGCCGACGGCCGCGCGCACCTCGGCGACCGGGCCGTCGGCGACCACGCGGCCGTGGCGCATCAGCACGACGCGGTCGGCGTAGTCCTCGGCCTCGGCCAGGTAGTGCGTGGCGAACAGGACGGTGCGGCCGGTGTCGGCGAACTCGCGGATGGACGCCCAGAACGCGCGCCTGCCGTCGACGTCCATGGCCGCGGTCGGCTCATCCAGAACCAGCAGCTGCGGGTTCCCGGCCAACGCCAGCGCGAAGCGGACCCGCTGGCGCTCGCCACCGGAAAGCTTGCCGCAGCGGCGTTTCGCGAGCTCGGTGAGCCCGGCGCGGGCGAGGACCTCGGCCGCGGGCAACGGGTTGCGGTGGGTCGAGACGACCAGCGCGACGATCTCCCCGACCGTCACGTCCGGCAGCAGCGCGCCGTTCTGCATCATCGCGCCGAGCAGACCCTGGTCGACGGCCTCGCGCGGGCTGCCGCCGCCGACGCGCACCTGTCCCGCGTCCGGCTTGGTCAGCCCCAGCAGCATGTCGATCGTGGTCGACTTCCCGGCGCCGTTCGGCCCGAGCAGCGCGACGACCTCACCCCGCCGGACCTCGACGCTCACCCCGTCGACGGCCCGGACCTCGCCGAACCGCTTGGCCAGGCCGTCCAGCGCGAAGGCCGTTCCGGCGTCCATGGCTTTCCCCCTTCAGAGCACTCTGAACTACAAAGTCGATGCGCACTTTGTAACACAAAGTCCCCGGGAAGACAAAGCCCCGGATAGCCGTGAGGGGCACCTTGAGGGTCATAAAGACCCTCAAGGTGCCCCTCACGGACTACGGAACTAGCCGAGCACTGGCTCCTCGAACCGGGCGGAGAGGCCCGGCTGCGCGGACGCGGACCGCGAGGCTGCCGCGGTCGGTGCGGGCGGCACCGGCAGCGGGAGCGGCGCGCATTCGACGTCCGCCGTGCGCCCCGGCTTACGGGCCGGAAGCGCGCCCGTGGCCAGGTAATCGGCGATCTTGTTGTCGACACAGGCGTTGCCGCGCGGGGTGATCGCGTGGCTCGTGCCACCCGGCTCCGCGATCAGCGAAGCGCCTGGGAAGCGGCTGCGGACCTCGAGGCTGCCTTCGTACGGCGTCGCCGCGTCGAGCGTCTCGTCGATCATCAGCACGTTCTGGACACCGCTGCCGTCGATCTTGGTCGGCTTGCCCGCCTTCGCCGGCCAGTTCAGGCAGGGCGCGTTGAACCAGGCGTTCTGCCAGGTGAAGTACGGCGCCTTGGCGAAGGTCTTCCAGTTGTCGCGCTTCCACTGCTGCCAGCTCTGCGGCCACTGGACGTCGGTGCACTGCACGGCCAGGTAGACCGCGTAGCCGTTGTCGTCGCCAATGCCGCCGAAGGCCTCGAACAGCGTCTTCATGGTCGCGACGTCGTTGTTGTTGATGAACTTCGACAGCGCGTCGCCCAGCAGCAGCCAGCGCAGCTGGTAGTAGGA
>Ga0307507_10013202_pt1 | contig 10068 bp, 11 predicted proteins | sample 7_EM_MG_FD_207223 | JGI IMG/M metagenome (GOLD analysis project Ga0307507, IMG submission 207223) | Populus trichocarpa ectomycorrhiza microbial communities from riparian zone in the Pacific Northwest, United States - 7_EM | ecosystem: Host-associated > Plants > Roots > Unclassified | place... | reverse complement strand
GTGGCTTATCCAATAACAAAAAATGCTAGATTTATTTTATTGTCTTGGTTTTACCCTAATAAGTATATCAAAATAAATAAAAAAGTCCAACCCTTGAAATACAAGCAAGGTCATTGTTGACATTGGAGCAAGGTCATTGTTGACATTGGAACAATGTCAAACTCTAGTAAAATAAAACATGCGGAATGAGTACATACATACAAGTACCAGGCTCACTCACATGGTATCGTTCTCTCACTGCCCCCACACATTTCCAAGTCCATAAAAGTCTCCTTGCAGAAAGTGGTCCACCGTTTGCACAATTTTTTTCGAGAGCTCGCTCCATCTTCACTCATCTCAAGGATTCTGAAAGGTAATACATAATGTTAATTTGATGGCGTACAAGTATCATTTCAGGCTCTGGAGTCAATAAGTCATCTAGTGAACATGAGAGATGTCATAGTAAGGAAGGGAAAGTGTGGGAGGTATCGTGCAGGGGAATGTGAAGCAGGGCACGAAGTGAGGTACATGAAGCAATTTGGAAAGTGGAGTATGTGAAGCAGTGGGTCGGCAAGAAGAGGGTAGAAGGTGAGGAGAGGTTGACTGACGGTAGGGCTGGAGAAGAAATCCCAAGATTGTGAAGTTCGAGAGATTTGGTGTAAGAGAGCGGGAACTGCCCAGGACCATAATGAGGAGGGCAGTCTATGGTGGTACCGAAGACGGCTCAATAACGACATAAGGCGGGTACTGAATAGGTAGCGGACACGCTTCACCTGCCGGCATCGACGAAGGGGCACAAGGCGATGGCATAGATACCCTTGGCACTCGACTGGGATGTGACCAGAGAAAACTCCTAAAGAGGTCCTTCTACATGCCCCACTCACCAGTCAGACCACGAAAACCCATTAACTGGTGGAAGAAAGACTCACAACCGAATACCCATGATCATCCCCCAAATTGATCTTACTCCTATCAACCCTCGCAGCGATGTCCACACTATCAATGAACATCCCCCACAAGACGATAACCACCACCGCAACCAAAAAAGTGCTGTGAGACTGAGGCGGTTGGTCAGTGGTGTGGGTGGATGTCATGGTGGACTGTTCGGTAGAAGATTGGTGCCGGGTGTGCTAGTAAACCTTGGCCATGAGCCCCAGTGGGTGGTGAGTAGGGTGGAGGCACAGATTGTTGAGGTGGTGAGGGAAAGTGGGGTGGGGTGGTTTTCAAGGGAGAGCGTTCATTGCCTTCGGCAGGGAGGACTATCATTGTGATTGGTGTCAGTGAGGGTGAGCAAAGAATTGGAGGGAGATTAGTATCACGTACTTATAAGCAAAGATAAAGATATGCTTTTGGTTCTCGGGACTGCGCATGGTCATGGAATTCTTGAAGATCATTGATTCCTCAGCAGGGCACTTCTCAGAGCCTGAACGGTTCAGCAATCTGTAAGAAACATGCTGAACTATAAGTAGTTGCTATCAACAGTCAGACACTCTTGATCCGTGTATTCGCAATATGCAATGCACCCATGCTCATGTGCGCACAGACCACCTTATGACCCCGATTGCTAGTGAGGAGTTGTTTAGGATCGTCATGCTTCTTGGGTTGCACCATCTTGTAATGTGATAATAGTTCCCAGCCACCCCTCTCATTTCGCCAATATACACTGCAAGTCGTCCGTCCTCGTTGCTCCCTGTCTTTGAAACACTTGGTAATTAGAAGAGATTAGAAGAGCGTGTTTGTGTCCCTTGCGTTTGAGAGCGATAGTGGCGACGGTGGTCAACAGGTGGATGTAATCTGGTGTTGATAAGTAATTGCGGCCAGATTGTGATTTGGAAGGGACTTGCCCATTTCTCTGATTCAAGGATAGAGCCTCAGGCCTAAGGGACTATTTTCTCCCCTTACGATCTCCAAGATGCGACGGATGCCATCGGCGTAAGTCCTTGGTTCGTCTTGTTTCAGCTACTTTGTGAGGCACAAGAAAATTATCAGGAGAAGGTGGAATTGCATTGTCTTCGTTAGTAACTAGCGCGGTGCCTTGCTGCACTCAGCGCCTTGCAAAGCATATTTAATTATACATTAAGAGACGTAGTTACAGTCATGATAAGTATGGAAGTGGAGTATTTTTGATGCATTAAGAGATGAGGTTGAAGTCATGATAAAAATTGTGAAATAGATTTGAGTTAGATATTTTCAGTGTGGGGACGCTTAGCGGGAACATCCTCGGACTTTTTGACGTCTTCTTCACCCTCTTCACTATCAGCAGTGGTGTCGTCAAGATCACTGTTCTTGCGTTTTGAAGAAGTCAAAGTGTTGTCTTGTAATGGATTGATGCTAAAGTTTGAGGTAGAAGATTGTTACAAATGTTACAAATAGACATCCATCTACATCTACGAGAGATTAAGGGTAACTAAGAAGTCATCCTCGATGGACCAGGGGTTTTTACAAATGCCAGATCACAATGTTGTTTTCTTCATGTCATTCAATACAGCCATCCTCCTTTGAAAATCTCCAAATATCCTTCCCGCCAAGCGAATACACGAAAGGTGCCACCCATTGACTATGTGACACTTGAGTCATCTTTGGAAGATCTCTCCAGGTTCAATGCTACCCAAACTGATCAAAGGATCTACCTTCGGAAGCTGCCCTAGATAAAAGAGCGTTTTCTGTAGCGGCCATACTGATGGATCATCAGTGAAAAGCGACTTAGCTGACTTGAGGAGGTTATTTGCAACAACCTCCTCGACCTTCAAAGTATCAAGCCTATCCTTCGTCCACTCTACAACACTCGCTTCTGCCTCTGCCCTCCACTCCCTGTAAGCCTCGCAATACACAAAGACATGATGCATATCCTCGACTTCATCACATCCAAGCCTACATCTATCGTCTAAGAGCTTGCCTCTTTCGACTAGAACGTCAGCTGTCAGGAGCTGTCCAGATCTCGCATAGAGCTGTACGGCCGCCGAGTGAGCTGATGCTGCCCTAAGGTAGGGGAAATCCGGCGGTGAAGACTCATCATGGGCCCATGTCGACATCCGGTATCTGTTGCCAATCCCAAGTTTTGTGGCTGTCTCGCACGCCATCGAAACATTGATGAAATCGCCAATGTTGCATTCTATCCATCCATCTCCATCCCGATAGAAGGTGTACTCGTTCATATGAAAGGTTGGAACAGGTGATTGAGGGACTAGATTCTTGAATTCATGCGAATGGGATGCATAGAAGTCGGTGTCTCGATTCATTTTTGCCTCCACCATGTCTTCATCAGTATGTGCAGGCATGTATTTGACGCTGGTGTCCGTCCTGCCTATCAATGATAAGATCCATCAGTAGTACAAGCACCCGTTCATGTTGTGCAAGCGAGGCACTTGGCTAACATTTGACCGACTGTCTCCGATAAGCCTAACAGAGTTCTGGTGATTGGTAAGCAGATACTGTGCATCACCAGAAGTCCGTCCTGCAAGTATCAGAGCTGTGATCAGGCCAACTTGTTCACCATGAAGAATGGAAACGTTACGTCCTGGGACTCTTAAAACCAAAGTCAATGGCCCAGTAGCAGCACCAAAGACAACTTTCTCCTCCTCCATCGTTGCTGAAGCCGGCTTCATTGACCCATCCAATGCCCACATACATCCATCCCCTTCGCATATGTTTCTGAACTTGCAAACATTGGCCAATGCTTGAATCAAACTTTCAGCCCGTATTTCTCGAGCCACTCTGGGGATGGCAAGTTCTAAGGGTCTGTTGACAAGATGTTTGAGTGTCAAGCCATTTCGAAGCACTTCAGTGAGATTTGCCCAATTTCTTCGAGCAGCTGGTGACCACGTTTTGTCAAAGCACTGCTCATATTCGGAAATCACGACTTCACCTGATGTCCCAATCACCCATCTTCCAACATCGTGCAGTCTTCGAATACCCTTCATTCATAACGACCTGAGCATGTTCCCATTCAGGTTAACCAATTTCTGGGGGTTTTGGTGATTGCAAACATTGACCACGTGTGATAAGGATACTTCGCCACCAGCCAATGACGATTGGTCCGTCATTCTGAGAGAGAGGTACCAGCAGATCCCCCATTACCTTCTGAGCGATGATCCATCCTGCTGGAATTGACCGTACGTAGTGCGAGAATCCTTTTAGCAGTCCATCACCATCAAGGGGATAGACACATCCATTCTTCTCATGTCCAGTCAGCCATTGTGATTTTTGCCATCGTTCAGTATGAGCGGATGTGATGGTTGAGGTCCTGAGAGATCCCAGCAACCACGATTCCAGCATTGATCCTTTCGATGGAGGGAAAGTCAAAGCCATGATGTGATAGGGGAAGAGTGGCAATCCTCGATGATGGCCTAAAAGGGAAGCCAAGGGCCAGGTGAACCTTTTCTATTATCTGTTTGTCCAATGCTTCTGCATCCGATTGCTTGATTGGTTGGAGGTACAACATAGCACAACACTTCAATGCAATGTTCTGTGCTACAATCTTGCGAATCAGCGTTATTGGGAGCCTTCCAAGAATGCGAGGGAATTGAAAAGTCTCAATGAAGTCCCTGAGTTCCTCATAGCATGCAGTTGGGTTATCCACTTTGGCTCTGAGAAATTCAAGCTCATCGCGAATCAGAGGAATTTCATGTTCAGTCACAATGAGTGGATTGACTCCCCTTTCAACGGTCACTGAAGGGAGAGATATCACATTTGGTTGATCCCCTGTTGCTGACAGCAAACATGCCATTGACTTTGACCATTGGGTCATCCAACCATACACATACTGGAACCTTTCCATGGCAAGAGTGTTCCTTCTGAGAGATGGAAGGGATCTAGAGAAGAGGAAGGAGTCATCAGTGGCCTCAACCATTGCTACCATCAGATAATTCCCATCATCCTTGAGATGTGGGTCATTTCTTTTGTGAGTGCTCGAGGAGATTATCAGGGCATCAGGATCATTCCTCATCAGATCATTGAGGTAATAATGACCTAAGCTCGTCGTGAAAGTAGACTTGAGTGGGGAAAGGGGGCCACCCTGCTTGTTGACGTCCGAAACAACAATGGGAACAGTGATTCCATAAGCAGTCTGAATGAAGCATCTAGTTTCTTTGTGAGCTGCTCTATCAATGTCAATTATGGATTGCAGCAATCCATATGAGTGAACGGTGTCATGAAAACCTTCAGGTGCAAGGTAATTGAAGCCCTTCTTCTGATCGTGTTTGAGCGCATAAACCGGTTCTTTGTGCCTATTAGCCCAACATTTAACACCAGCAAGAAAACTCATAAGATCACGTGTTTGAACACCTGGCTGCGCCGCCACCTGCATATCTGGCAAAATACCCTTCTCCGAGGAATACTGAATGAGGCAACAATTAAGCCACGCCATCGGGGAATTTGCAAGCACATTGGATAGGAGAAGACCCCTCCAATTACTAAGATTGGTGCACACACCCCGTTTGTGGAACATCGTTAACCACATGTCTTTGACATCACCAGGAAAGCGAGAATTCATGACCTGGTAATTATGCAAGTCAAGAACAAGAGCCAGCGCATCATCCGACAGGGATTTAATGATCCATTTCTCCCATCTGTCTGGACCAGGCAAATGTCGACTATTCCCTCTCTGTAAGAGAGCCCTAAAGTCAGCAAGAGTCGCTTTCTTTGGCCAGACAAATGGATCATCTTCAACACGATCTCTAACATTGACCACTGATGGGGTCATGAGCCAGGGCTTTGGAAGCTCTGGCACCCTGCTGTGATTGTATAGCCTTGTAAAGTATTCTCTAGTTGTTGTTTTAACCCCTTCAGGGTCACAGATCAACTTCTCTGGACTGTCGAGATCATTCACAATGAGAGGAAGCAGTATGAAAGGGTAGGATTGAACCAGCTTCTTAGTAGGGCCTCCTTTAAGGGCAGTAGATATCTGGTTCCTGTCAGAAGCTTGGCTCGAAGGATAATCTCCTTCGAACGTTCAGCAAAGAGGCTTTTGTGAAGGACACGTCTCCTTTTTGCAAGAAACTGTAACAGGGTCTCATCAGAACCTCGAACACGATTAAAGTCTGCAACCACACAATGATATGCATGGATCGCCTTGAGCGATATATGTGCTGTGTGTCCAGACTTTTCAAATCGAATCGCACTGCCTATAGCATGGATTCCTTTGACAATATTCTTTATCTGTCTGTTAGTAATGATGTCCTTCTGTTTAACAAAAGGAGATTTGTGTCCGAAGACAGCTTCAGATACTTGTTTGAAGACTGAACCAAGCTCTTTATAATGCCTAATGAAGGAATTGTCATCCATCACAAAACGTTCACTGATGCACTCAGCTTTGATCCGAGCATCCACTAAGTCCTGGAAGGTTTGATATTTATCCTTCTCTGACTTCAAAGGGACCTTCACGCGTGATACTGCTGTGGACTGCCTTGATGGTGGATTGAACAGAGATGAGTCTGATTTCCATATCGACACTGGTGACTTGTGAGACAACTGTCCAATGATCACCCTATGATCAGTAAAGGGTACAAAATCGTTGTGTCGATCTGCCACAAAGATCCCTGCATCGACAAGAGTCAATGTCGAGGTCACAATCCAGTCAATAATATTGCCTTCCATGTGACTGCCATGCCCCCTGCACATCCAATCCCGGGCTTGAGATCTGTCATCAATGTCTGACCATAGATCATGTCCGTTAACAACCTGTAGGAACCATCTGTACTGTTCCCTCGCATCAGCTCCCCCGCTGACCCTTTCACAGGATGAGACTGTTGCATTAAAATCCCCTGCCATCATCCATGATGTGGAAGAAGACAAACATAACTGAGCAATATCATTCCAGAAGTGACGGACATCGCCAGCACTGCCTGGGTTCCACGGAGCATATGCACCAATAATCCTGTGACCCGCACAGCCCCCATCCAGCATTGGTAAGATGACATCAACTGCAATGACTCTCCCCTTCAGGGATTTCTGCATGATTTCAACCTGCTGCACAATCTAGACATCTTTGCGAACACCTACAACCACGCCCCATTTGAAAATGTGGTGGTTGTCAGCAGGTTCACTGGGCTCCTCATAGATATCATAATCATGGCATGGTAGTGTTTTACTGATCTTTGACCGAGTCTTAGTCTTGTTGACAACAAAGACATGTGGTTTTCTTAACGCTATGACCGTGTTGAAATGATTAACCTTTACTGGGTTAGTCATTCCATTAGCATTCAAAGAATATAGTATGAAGTTTGTCGTTGCCGTGTGTGGGTTCACCGCCTTGACCATAGGGAGCAAACCACACAACAACACCAGCAATGCAAGAAAGAAGATCACATTTGAAGCTGGCACTCGACTGACATGGGAGGATCTACAATTTACAAAAAGGGGGGTGACTCAAATGGCTCCCTGTCATTACTCTCAGTGTATCTAACACGCCCCTGAACACTATTCTCGGTCAACATGACGAGGGTGTGGGAGGCAGTTGTTTTGGCATCAGTGAGCATGCTGGACAACCGCCATGAGTCACCATCAGCATGTTCTGATGTCAGATAGGGTTAGCACATACCTGACTGACTTCAGCAGCTGGAATGGCATCTTCTACAACCATACCATCCTCCGCCATCAAGTTTGCAGCAACAACCTGTTCCTCAGCAGGTTCAGACATTGTCCTTTGCCGTTTGACAGAAGATCGGCGTGGCTGCTCATCAACTGGGCGGGCAACGCTCCTGGGAGCATGACGAGTTAAACCCGGGGGTGCGGCTGGAGGAGAGCTCGCAACAGATGCAGAGCTTCCACTATTCAAGGTAGCACTGTTGTTCGATGACAGAGGAGGGGGCATTAGCTGGCCAATGGGCCCACTGATCAGCACCTGGAAGTTGTGATTTGCCACCTCAAGCTTGCCGCATATGTCTGCCTCCTGTGTATCCAACATGCCAATGATGTTTTCCACCTCCATTCGCTCTTTGGGATCGTTTGTCATCACTAGTTGCAAGTGAAGCATTAGCTTTGCCATCTGGACTTCAGCAAGATTCCGTGACAGTCCAATTTCAGTGGACTGGGCAAGAAGAGTGAGGTGTGCATTGTCGACAGATGACTTGAGGGAAGAAACCGCAGAGGTGACACTGGCAAGATTGGAGTTGATTGTCAACATCTCCAGCTGCATGGCCTGGATGCCCTGCCGAGTTTCAGCTTTGAGAGTGTTAATCTGCTGCTGGAGAGCCTTGAAGTTTTTGGTCATTGACTCTGATCCTTTGGTGAAAGTCTCGTGAATGGTTTTGTTCCTCCACAGGCATTTGTGATTAATAGCATAGATGGACTGAGGCGCAACAAGCGTTGGATACTTGCGACTGAAAGTTTGGTTGAAGAGTTCTGCCGTTGAGGAGCTAAGAACCTTGGTTGCTGCCTGCCAGGTTGTCATATGAAAGACAAGTGCCTCGGATGCATCTGGAGAGGACCAAATTCCAGCTAGAGTTGACTCGCCATCAACAACAAAGGTCTCTGTAAGCCATCTTTCAAGAATGGTCTTGACGCCGTCAATTTCATCAGTCAGTCCCATGATTGCAAGTTCAAAGGCATTTTCAATCTCGATCTGGTGACCACGCTGTGGTGTTAAAGGGTGTGGCACCCCAGGGATATCAACCCTGCCAAGCTTCATGATGCTTTCAATGTGTTTGTGGCACGCGAGAGAAAGAATAATACCACCTGCACCAGTTTTCATGGCAAAGGAACTGCAAACTGGGGACTTGAACTTCTCGAAGTGAGCAGTGATCTTCATGATCATGTTTTCCTGGTTGTCGCGAACTTCCGGGAACCTGATCCACATCCGTTTATCCATTCCACGAACGGTGGGAGCCCAGTTGACTTCCCATTCGGGGTTAAAGGTCCTAAGGGCGTCGCGCCACATCTGAAGGAGATCACATTGAGGCTCGGCATCTGCACCAGTGAGAGATTTTGGTTTAAAGAGGGGGTCAAGTTGAACGTAGCAGGAGGATGTCCAACCAGCGCCTCACATGGGGAAAGGGTGGACTACGACAGGTATATCTGCCAGGTCCTCGTTGGTCTTGGCAATTGACTGAACAGCCGTATTGATAACTTGGACAGGGTCCGATTTCTGATCAGGTCCACCAACGCTTCATATGATCAGATCACAACCAGGTGGGAGTGAAATATCAAGAAAGACATCAGGATCATCATTTCGGGGAAACAATGTTGATGCTGGCATGGCAGGGCAAGGAGAAAAGACGGGAACATTTGGGCGATTTCTTTTGGGGGTAGTAGGAAGGGGGGTAGAAGGGTCAGTGGTAGTCATTGTAAGTAAAAGGCGTGAGCCAAAAAGTAGATTAAAGATAAAATCAAGGGTTGAAGGTAAGGGAGGGGGATCAAGGGTCTGATGGGTCGTCAGATATGGTAGGTTGTAAGATCTAAACAATCAGCTTTGAGAAAAAGGGGCAGTATATGATTTAGGGAGATCAGGGAGGTCTAAGAGTAAGTTGAGCAAGATGAAAGTGGACAAAATGAGAGCAGATTGAGGTTTTTGGGTAGATGGAAAAAAAAAGCGTTCAAATTTGGGTGTTTTGATTCAAAAAAGGGAGCAGGGTAAGTGTATAAGAGTTTTAGATATGGAGAGTAGGTAGAGGAGTAATTTGAGCTTTGTAGAGCCCTTTTTTGCATTTTTTGGTTGATTTTGGGTGCAGGGTGGTGGTTCATCTTGTTTCAGCTACTTTGTGAGGCACAAGAAAATTATCAGGAGAAGGTGGAATTGCATTGTCTTCATTAGTAACTAGCGCGGTGCCTCGCTGCGCTCAGTGCCTTGCAAAGCATATTTAATTATACATTAAGAGACGTAGTTACAGTCATGATAAGTATGGAAGCGGAGTATTTTTGATGCATTAAGAGATGAGGTTGAAGTCATGATAAAAATTGTGAAATAGATTTGAGTTAGATATTTTCGGTGTGGGGACGCTTAGCGGGAACATCCTCGGACTTTTTGACACTTCAGTCACCCATACGTAACAGACTATTAGTCATGTAAACTCCAGGTATATTACATGACTAATAGTTGTGGTGTATATTTATATTTTATATATATTTGGCCTATAAATCTTCACTTTTACAAAA
>Ga0307507_10013201_pt1 | contig 10070 bp, 3 predicted proteins | sample 7_EM_MG_FD_207223 | JGI IMG/M metagenome (GOLD analysis project Ga0307507, IMG submission 207223) | Populus trichocarpa ectomycorrhiza microbial communities from riparian zone in the Pacific Northwest, United States - 7_EM | ecosystem: Host-associated > Plants > Roots > Unclassified | place... | reverse complement strand
CACCCATACTATCGAAGTGTCAGCTCGAGGGACTAACAATCACTAACCAAGGTAAACTTACGTAGCCACGGTACAATCCAAGACAACGTACATGTCCCGAGCATGGATCTCGATGATAGCCTGCCTCCATTCCTCAATGTCTCCAAAATGTCTATCAAGAAGAGTCAAATCAAGAGGAGAGTAGCCATCCGCACCCCAAGGCATGTTAATATGCGGGGTTCCTGCAATGTAAATCCCCTAAGGTGACAACGTATTAGCAACCAAGGCAAAACTTCCTGAAATTGACCACGCAAACCTTGATACCCATCCCCTGAAGATAATCCAAACTATCCATCAGTCCCTTCACATCACCGCCATGCCGCAATTGATTCCCCATAACGTCATGTTCAAACACCGTTCCATTAGCATCGTCATTCCTCGGATTCCCATTAACAAACTTATCCAAAAAGATTGTGTAAAACGGGAACCTCCAATTCACGGGGGAGCCGTTGAAAGTGTGGTTCTGCCATTCACCCCAGTAGTCGAGAGGGTCCACGGCAGTGACGTTCTCATTCAAGTTATACCCGACCTCCTCGGGAACATGAATGAGTGCATGGGCAAACTGAGAAACGAAAGTGATTAAAGAAAAGAGTACGAGAAAAACGAAAGTAGTGGTAGCACTATTAGGAGCTGGGGAGTTCCGAGACAGTCGTGCCATAATGAAGTACCAAGTGCAAAAAGAATGGGCAGACTCCGAAAGAGTGCGAGTCTGATAAGGGGAAGATACAAGTAACGAGTCGGTGAAGTGCCGGTAATGTCGTAGTAGGGAGAGGGGAAGGGATAAGTCTGAGGAACTTCACTCCATTATATGATAACCAGTAGGTACCACCAACAACCGTCTCAGTTGGCTGGGTGAACCAGGCTGAGTTAAAATTACTGCGGTGTCAGTGGTGTCCATGTTAGCAGTATCAGTAGACTTGATGTGAATCACAGTAATAAGGTGTTCTCTAACTAGTGTGTCTGGTGAGATTTCGTGACCGCCTTGGCCCTAAGCAGGAGTAGTAACGTGGACTGCTAGAGTGTGGATCAAGTAGGTGCTTCTAATTACAGAGCATCTCAAATGACCAAGAGTATAATTTAGAGAATACTCCTGCGCAAGCTGTTGCAACCCCACTATAGGCCCGCTAGATGCCGTGTGGCGGAGGGGGCCCTGTAGACGGCGAGTCAAAAGAGGTGCGGGCATGGTGTAGTGGTGGCCATTAGGTCCGAAAGTTGAATACCCGCATACCACCGACCAAGGGTTCTGATAAGTGCCCATAGCTCACAGAGCCAGATGCAATAAGTTATTCCATCTTTCAACCCCTTTTCCTGCCATTTAAACCGATCTTTATACAGCCATGGCTTCCCCCCTCAATCAATCCCTCAGCTGCACTGAATCACCATCATCAGTTGGAGAGAAATTTCCACCATATAATCTTGAATCAGAGATGCTCTACAAAACCTACCCCCCCGCCTGCCACTTCACTAGCGTTGACGCTGCGTTGGCAAGGAAAACTTTAGTGCAAAGTCAATCATGCCTGGAACTCTGGCGTTCTCTGATAGCCCACTTTAATAACCATGAATTATGATAAACCGACTGCCCCGGGTGCTGCAAATAGGGTATAGTAAAAGAATCTGTGCCCTGCAAAGAAAACTCTCCTGAGAGCCGCAACCTATTTGATGTTCCTACCATAATATCATAATATTAGTCCTATTATTCGAAGTGGCACATTGTCCCCCAAGCATCCCATATCACTCGATGCGGTAAAAAACTGCTCGAGGTAAATTTTCGCGCAAGGAAGGGGAGAAATTATCCCAAGATTGTAAATGAACTCAGCCTTATCAGATACTGTATTTCCAAGTCCGGTGTGTAATAGTCTGCTGTGATAACCACGAGATAAATAGGACTGTGCCTAAAGCTAAAAGGCGTGGCTCATGTTGGATCAAATATCCGAATCAGGATGACTAGAGTTACTTGTAGGTATCTAGGGGGGGAATCAAGCGCTCTAGCTCCAATTTTCTTAATCGAAGGGTGTTTCCGTTCTAAAGCCCGAATGAGTATCCCTCTGGAGGCCTGTATTGTAAATAGACTGAGAGAATCCGATAAAAACACTCCGAGTTCATCCACCCTTTGAAAAGCGCTGACAGGGGAGTCCTAGCCTGCTTGGGTCATACCACTAGAGTTCGAGATTGCCCTGAGTTTATCCAGTGTGCTGTGCAATATCAAAGTTGGCAGACGAATTTTAAAGAAACACAAGGTGAGATATTAGTCCTAGTGCTTCCGGTCCATCCTCTTTTTTTTCTTTTCCAGAAACCCCGCCCCTACTCACATGTCTACTTGTCCCAGGCCGGGAGCACAGTGAAAAAATCTGTTCGTATCTGAGCGCCAATACCAAATATACTCCCCCTGTTTTCGGGTGCTCCTGGCCGGGGACAAGTATCCACCTCGAGAACCTGGATCCTCGCCATTGATAGAAACAAATACCAACAAAACGCTCTCTCTCAGATTTCATCTAGGGAAATCTGCTCATCCCGTCTCACATCCATTCACTACTTCGTTCAGTGTGCACTTCGCGAGATCAAAGTGCCAGCCACCAAATGTGCTGTAACCCGAGCCCTAGGACATACTTGTTCCTCTCCTCCCTATTTCCAAATTTCCCACCAATTAAGCTAGTCAGAAGGACTCGGCAAGCAAGTGAAGAAAAAAAACTGCACTTCCAGTACCACGAGCAGGCTAGACAAAAAGAGGGCTTCGTAGCTCGTGTGACACAGGCGGAAGGCTGGGGTGTTCGGCAGCGCGAGGGTCAAGACGAATCAACCTACCTCTCAGCATAGCGCAAGGATACTATAATAGCAACCCTTTCACGCATCCGCAATACTGTAGTGCTATACCCAGGGAATGAACACGAGCGAGAAGAATTCGACTTCAACCAGTCAAAATTTGGTGAGTGTAACCACGGAAAGAGACTGTCTTAGCTACTTTAGGGTAAGGGGAAAAAGCCAGGCCAACTCAAACAATTCCCACCACAGAAACTTCATGATATTCCGCTCTCTCACTGCCCAAGTGACTCAGGAGCCAATGAGAACAAGTTCTCCTCACTTACCCTTAACGCCCTATACGGCCTCTCACTCGTCCGCTTCCTCCACTTAACTTCCCCTTATTTCCGGCTGGTTCTAGCTGGCTCGAAGGCAACCTACACGCATGGCACAACGCAAAACAACACAATACGTAACCACAGCCACTGCCAGCAAGCCCTAAATGGGAAGGAAAGGAAGGAAGGAGAAGGGAAGAAAAAAGCGGTCACCCTCCACTTGCTCTTTCGAGGAGTTGTGAGGTTACACTGTACGAGTACAATTGCATCCCGGCGAAAGCGCAAGATGAGTTATTGGGTCCTTCTTCGAAAATTTATCAACAGCAGCAGTTAGCGTGGGGTTGGGGGTGTGAGGGTGCTTAGTTTAGTTTAATTTAAGCAGGTTAAGCTATTATGGCACAAGTATTTGCCAAAAACTGTACGGATCCCCGCGGGATTGTACTTATATGACACCGACGATTTCAATTATTGCATGTACGATACTACGCCCACTTGCCTAAGATACGCTAGGAGAACTGAGGAAAGAGATCCCTATCGGTCCGTAATAGAGTGAGGAGCAACAAGCAAGCAAGCACAGGCAGGGTAGTGGCACGATAGCGAAAAATAAAGCTACCGATGTATGATAGTAGTTGTACAATTTGAGTTTGACAACTTAGGCCCTTGCCCGTTTTTAGAGCTTTAGGTTTTATTCGATTGTCAGTGAGATGGGCGGTAAGCCCATTAGCCCTATGATAAACTAGGGTTTCCCCAGCATAGCTTAGCGCGACCCTAAAATTAGTGAAGATATTCAGTTGACCAAGATGAATTTAGTTCAGGCTCCATTATCATAACAGCCGACAGTTACTAGTACAAGTGCAGTATGATATTTCCACTCTGCCGATGACAGTTGCTTGACGGCGCTAGCCCTCACGCTACGAGTTAGGGCGACAGACCGATAGATAACAAAGCCTTCTTTACCCGACTCTCTCCTTAACACTTCGAATTGTATTCGACGCAAATGATTGAAAAGGTCCCTACCATGAAGAAGAACAGGTGTGCCAGAAAAGAACGGGATCTCCGCTCCCAAGCCATCAATCAGTGAGATGCTCCTGAGGAGAAAAAAAGGCACAGTAGTCAAGTCATATACTACCCCTTATCACATGTCCTATTTTCTGGTGGTGCTGCTGTTGGACCTAAGTTTATGTATAACTGAACTTCTTACCATAACTACTTATTCCGTCGCGGGTGTAAGGAATCACCACTCGAAGCTTATGAGCTGGACCGCTTCTCTCCAGGCTGAATGCTAGAAACATCCATCAAAAATACCATACCATGCCAGGGTGGAAAAGGAGAGGGAAGGTAAGGTAAGGTAAGGTAAGGGAAGGGAAGAGAAGGTAAGGTAAGGGAAGGTAAGATAAGTGAAGGTAAAGTAAGGGAAGGGAAGGTAAGGGAGGAAAAGGATCTGCGCAAGGTTTAGCGGTTGCTTGCTTCTCACGCTTCCTTAGTGCCCCAGCGTCTTTGTCAAAACGAGGCTTAGATGGATGAACACCGCTAAGTGCTGCGCAATAATGTATCTTAGTACTCCTGCTAAGCATGCTGCTTGAGATATTCATTCCCCGAGTTGCCGCATGTAATTTTGCTGGTAACTTGACTCGTTGTCATAAGACATCCCTCGCCCAGAGATCCCTGTGAGGACTGGTCAGTCGGCTAGCCCCCACGCCACGCCAAATTCGTAGTGTGGATCACCTTTTAAGGAGGCATACTCCCATGTGAGCATCATCTCCCACCTATCAGCCCCCTAGGACCCTCTTTCTGCACTTGAAATCACAGTAGATCACTCGTTTAGAAATTCCATCACTTGGCAGGCGATAATAGGACGAATGAGTCGGATGGCAAGCTACGGAACTGCAACCCATGTTCCAGGTTATTATAAGCTCTGTTTTGCCATGTTGTTGGTATATATATCAGGCACCAAAAGATTCTCTGTTGGCACCCGAGGCGTTTGTGCCGTGCGGGTGTCATTAGACCCCAGCTCGTAGATATAGATTTTCACTTGCGATAAAAGTGCGAGATCAAAGCACCCATAGCGCGAGGATCCGTTGCGGCTATTATTATCATAAGGCTCCCCGTTAAGAAGCAAGGCACATGTCCTGTAGCCTACATAGTCACAATAGTAGAGGCCATGTTGCCTGCTACTCATATATAGGCCGCGAGCATCCGCGACCTTGCGAAGCGGGTGACATACCTAACCCCTTACAGGTATTCGTTGGAAAAAAGCCTACAATTCTTCGTGTTCACTCTGATATGGCTCAGACAGCGGCGAAAGCTGTCCAATCCACGAGGCCGAATACCATCTCCGTATCAGACCCGACCCTAGCACTTTAGCAGCTCGAATGGTTGGCTCATGTGTTGTGTAGTCTAAAATTTCCTACTCTAGAAAGGGGCGAACAGCAAAAGGCGTGCCGCTCAGCCTATCTAAGACACATAAAAAACAAAAATGCGCCAAATCTTACCAGGGCAGGCAACTCCAACGATACCGGTATGTCATAGCACCTACTTGTAGTCTGATTACCCGGAGTTCTGCGGTACCGGTACTCTGCCGGATAATTCAACTCAACCCCCAACCAACCCCCAACCAACCCCCAAATACCGAGTACAAGAGAAATGTGCTAGGACGTTGTGCTTGCCTCTCACAGTAAGACGCGGCCTATTTCTTTTTCTTTTCTTATCTCACCCGAGGGCTGAGTCCGCGTTGATTTCTCTGCCCCTATCTCAGTGGGGAAAATTCAACGACCAAGAGCATTTCTCTTGTATTCGAGTACGTACCGTAAAGTACGTGCTGTACGGCCGACTTCAAGTTCCCCTAGCTAAACACCCGCAACCCCTAAGCCCAAAAACATCTGTGATAGTGTTTATCCCATGATTGTCTACTCGAGTAGAGGATCGCAGAAGGGCCCAAAGGAATTTGTTATTATGAGGCTATGTTAACACCGCCCGGGCTAACTGTATCTAGCAATATCTTAGCGCCACTACACCCAACTAGCCAGCTCATTTGACGATCATTGCTTATATAACCAATCTACTTGTGGTTCCAAGGAGAAAGGGATTGTCTGCTTAATAAGCGGGCTCGAATTAGCACAAGTGTTGATTTCCAGTGTCAGGCACCGCAGTCACCCGAGACGAAACCGGGGCCGTGGCTTGAAATCGTCAAAGTAGGGTAATAAAAATTACTTGTCACTGACACCTGTTTTTCACCCTCCTTACTTGTAGTTTCGGCACCATGATTCCAACGACGACAGCGTCTCGCTCCGCTATCATACTAAAAATACCTACCCGTAAAAACCCGCTCTATCCACTATCGGGGATCGGGCCCTTGACCTTCGCAATCAGGCAAAACACCCTGCGGAGGGATGCGTTTTCCAAACAAAGTATAGCTTGGGGGGGCGGAGCTTGATGGATCTCATTAACTGGTATTCGTTATTTTGTTAGCCTGCCGTGCTAGGTCTGTTGTGGTTTGGTTCTGTAGTACAGTTGAGATCTTCGCGGGCTTTTACGGCACTGCCAAACCCACCACCCGCTTGCCATCCTAATCACCTTAAACCTTGGCCAGCCACCCGACCATAACATCCTTACCTCACGGCCACCCCTCTCTAGTCCACCCCTTGCCGACCATAGGCTCGCATCCGCGCCCAAAACCCAAAGCCCAAAGTCTCATAAACATCTCTGCTAAACCCTTATATCTTCATGCCTGCAATAAGATGTGATATGATATGCGAAACATCACAGCGAAAGGTTCTACCCTCCTCGCGAGCAGGGCTGGCACAGATAGAGCTTTCTGTTTTCCTTCAACACCATACCGGTAGGCCACTCAGAGAGAACCAATGAATCGGTCATCAGGTACCCAGATCCTGCTTTTTCGCTTGTTTTTGGATAGATACCCGAGTGCTTGTCCATTCCACAGGTATCCGGGTACCTTGGCTCCAATAGGTCCCATCTTGCGCCTGAATACGCGAATCTTAGCGCCAAGTCATTCGGGTACTTTGGAACGGATAGTTAGATGAGTGGGTGGGATTTGGCTAAGGTTTCGGTTATGCGGAACTTACCAGTGATGAACGTGTGGTGGAATGAGTAAGATGGATCTGCTGCAAGAGTACCGGTACCACGGGAAGGAAGCGTTTGTTCGGTGCGCACCAGTATGCCAAGAGCAACAAAAGCTCGTGACCTAAAAGATACAAAATTTGATGTTCCCAGTAGGGAATCCTACTAAAAAATTGTTGCCCCGAACACAACCACATCTTCAATAACTGAACTAAAAGCGCGGAAAATAAATAAATCTAGAAGCGAGAGAAACCCTGGCAATTGTTCATTATGTTTTTTAAATGTTTTCTCTGTTATCCCCCAACGTATTCTTCACTTGTTTCAGTGATGTGAAGCCAATGTCCAGCTGATGGCATGCGATGGTAGAGCACAAGGGTAAGGGATAAGGTTGTGGCAATTGAGAATCTCGGTAGGACGTTGCAGTTGCCCTTCCTAGTATCATAACATCCTTTGTATCTTTCTTCTTTTTTATCTCAGCCGAGGGCTGAGGAAAAATCTTCTGTCACAGCCGTCCTTTCTCCCTTTATCCCAAAGAGGGGAACTTTGAACCTCCTGGCTCCATTCTCAATTATTACACTTTTTACGATGTTTCAGATAATTTCTAGTTCCTACCTTGTCTATAAAGAACACCTTCTTGGTGTCGCTTTTTAACCGGGAAAATATGATGCTAACATACTGTACGTTTTTTTTATATTTATTTACTCTTCAGGCATCATGCTTGTCCCAGGCAATTGCCCTAAGACAAGGAGTTGGAGGGGTATATAGTATCATAGGAGAACTGTGCGCATCTGAGCGCCGATACAAAATATTAGCCCCTGCTTTCGGGCATGGTAGTCATTGCTAGAAACAGGTGTAAGTAACTGTAGCTGATTCATTAATGCTTTGCGAGCGGGTTTAGGATGAAGAGATGCTGCAAAGGTATGATAGGAGTGGGGTTTCAAGATTCAAAGTGCAGCGTTTGAACTCGAGTTCTATGCTCGTATAATGCCGGCGAAGTGCGGAAACAGGGAAGCTGAATTAACACATAGCCAGGGACGTGCACTTGTGCTTGTACTCGAGTACAAGCATTGATTACCGGGGTCTATGATAGAGCGGAAAGCCACCAAGTGCACTTGAGCCGACTGCTGGTAATTAATAGCGGGGGTACTGAGAGGAGTCAGCGGAGCGGCGGAGTTTGAATCTCTATTTGTCGGATTACATTGTCACCTTTAATAACATAGTCTATAACACTGTGGGCTTAAATCGTACTCTACAAGGAGTAAGTTACCCGGGCTGAGCAAACCAAATGATAAACCCCAAAGTCCCCTAGCAATAGAACAACACAGGGGAAAATGCCCATTCAGTTATGATTTTGTGCACTTTGCTACCGTATTAACTAAAATTAAGTACTCCTTCGTTGGAGTTGCCTCCCCTGGTAGGCTCTAGAGGTCTCAAGCAGATCTTTTTTGTTGTACTCGTACCTTCACCCCCTTTTCAAACTACCGGAGGGAAATATATCAACTACTGGTGCACAGCACTGCTCGATTATTCGAGGTTTTAGGATGGGATCCCAGGCATAGAGACCAGGCTTCACATTCCATGCTAAAAACTTAAATAAGGCTTGACAGCAAGCAAAATTTTACACTACCAGGCTCTTGGCAACATAATCTTTCGGATGCCATTGCCCGGGAAATTTACTATCAAAAACTGAAACCTTTGCACAGAGCGGCCTTGCCTTTTACCCACACAGGGGTGTGAAGACAAGTTCAAAAAATGGAGTGAAAAAAGGAGGAGTCAAAGCAATCCATTTTTATGTAGGCTATCTTTTAGGTCAGGAAACCCTTCTGTCTATTGGTCTATTTTCAATTAAAGTGGCATCTTTATTCGTGGCTTGCGCTCTAAGAATCTAAAGAAAATTACTAAAACCCCCTATCCTATCATTCAATTCACCTTGGGAAATTATAGGAAAAATTGCGAAAAGTGCCAGCAGCCCCGAGTAGTCCCTGATTTCTTCGGTTATTTTTTTCTTCTCGATTTCTTTGTGCGGCTCAGGGGGGAACAAGGAAGTTGAATGTGTGTAAACATTTTGTCGTTTCGTTTGTTGCAATGTGAAACCCTGTAAGGCACGAGGAACGATAGGGGAGAAGTGTGTAACCCCCCTGGTCACAGAGTGTGGCTTGCATGAAAAATTGAGATCATCGCGGCTCTAGGAGTAGAGATCAAAAACGGTCTAGTTGGCTGCCTTCTGCTAATCAAAATAATCGAGGTGGGGGGTTACTGGCACTATCATAGATGGTATGTTTTTGCTAGGAATGATATTATAAAGGTACCCCTCTGTTTTTCCATGGTACAATATGATATTTTCTCCTTAACAGCCCCTTGGATTTCCGATTGCCGAAACCCGTCCGACACTCTTCAAAAGACACTCGTCTCGACCATAAATACCCGAAAACGGGGATTAAAGAAATATACTCGAGCAGGGTAAAATATCAGTGCGTATCTGGGCGCCCATAGAAAATATACCCCCCCGTTTTCGGGTACTTCTTGCCGAGACGAGTACTTGTACCGGTACACGTACGGAGGTACAGCGCCTAAGTTTTGTATGATATTATGTTCCACAAGCGAGGTTTGCTGCCATTACCCTCTGTGGAACATACAAAACTTAGGAGCTGTACCTCCGTACACGAGTATACGGAGGTACAGGGCATAAGTTTTGTAGGTTCCACAAGCGAGGTTTTGCTGCCCCACTCCCTGTGGAACCTACAAAACTAATGCTCTGTACCTCCGCATGCGCGACATGCTCCGTCAGATGTAAGCCCGGCGATGTCTTAGATTTTAGTATTTTACCACTATCGCCCCCCCCCCCCCGGCCCTGTCTCACCCTACTTGGAGGCAGCCGGTTAG
>Ga0307507_10013200_pt1 | contig 10070 bp, 5 predicted proteins | sample 7_EM_MG_FD_207223 | JGI IMG/M metagenome (GOLD analysis project Ga0307507, IMG submission 207223) | Populus trichocarpa ectomycorrhiza microbial communities from riparian zone in the Pacific Northwest, United States - 7_EM | ecosystem: Host-associated > Plants > Roots > Unclassified | place... | reverse complement strand
CCCGTCCTAGCAATAGCCTGACCACCCCTTCATATCCCTTGATGGCAGCACCCCCGAGTGGTGTTCGCTCATCCACATCTGGGTGATTGGGGTCGACGTCTTCCCGTCCAAGCAATAGCTTAACCACCCCTTCATGTCCCTTGACGGCAGCACTCCCGAGCGGTGTTCGATCATACACATCTGGGCGATTTGGGTCGACATCTTCCCGTGCCAGTAAGAGCTTGACCACCCCTTCATGCCCCTTGGGCGCAGCGCTCCCGAGTGGTGTTCGATCCTCCACATCTGGGTGATTGGGGTCGACATCTTCCCGTCCTAGCAATCGTTTGACCACCCCTTCATGTCCCATGACAGCAGCGCTCCTGAGCGGTGTTCGATCATATTTATCTGAGCGATTGGGGTCGACGTCTTCACGTTGCAGTAGTAGCTTGACCAGCCCTTCGTGTCCTTTGATGGCAGCACCCCCGAGTGGTGTTCGCTCATCCACATCTTCGCGATTAGGGTCGACATCTTCCCGTGCCAGCAATAGTTTAACTACTCCTTCATGTCCCTTGATAGCAGCACTCCCGAGTGGTGTTCGATCATTCACATCTGGATGATTAGGATCGACATCCTCTCGTCCTAGAAGTAGCTTGACCACCCCTTCGTGTCCGGCGATGGCGGCACATCTGAGTGGTGTTTGACTATACTTATCAGGGCGATTGGGGTCGACATCTTTCCGCCCCAGCAATAGTTTGACCACCCCTTCATGTCCCTCGATGGCAGCACATCCAAGTGGTGTTCGATCATTCACATCTCGCTGATTGAGGTTGACATCCCCCCGTTCTAGCAGTAGCTTGACCACCCCCTCATGTCCGTCGACAGCGGCACATCTGAGTGGCGTTTGGTTATACTTATCAGGGCGATTGGGGTCGACATGCTCCCGTCCTAGTAATAACTTGACCACCCCTTCATGTCCCTTGATAGCAGCACTCCCGAGTGGTGTTTGGTCATCCACATCTGGGTGATTGGGGTCGACATCTTCCCGCCCTAGTAACATTTTGACCACCCCTTCATATCCCTCGATAGCAGCACATCCAAGTGGTGTTCGATCGTTCACATCTGGCTGATTGGGGTCGATATCTTCCCGCTCTAGCAGTAACTTGACCACCCCTTCATGTCCCCCCACAGCAGCACATCCGAGCGGTGTGCGATTATACGTGCCTGGGCGGTTGGGGTCGGCACCTTCCCGTCCCAGCAGTAGTTTTGCCGCGCCTACATGCCCATTCCTCGCCACCAGTGCCAGAGGCGTACTACCTGTGCAATCTCGTTGGTTGATTTCGCAACCGTCAGTATTTGTGATTGCAAGCATCAGTTCAACAATCCCGAAGAACGATGCGCAGTGTAGTCCAGAAAAGCGTAGGGGAGCACTGATGTCTTTGATATATCTGGGATGCGTTATCTGGTTTAATAATGATATAGCTGACACATGGTCTTCGTACTGGGTCAAGAGCTCCAGCGCAAGGGTCCTCGCGTGATCTGAGAGTCCCCTCCCCGCATGTGTTCCCCAGTATCTCGAAGAATATTTGAGGAATGGCATATTTTGGTGGTCGGGGAAAGAGTGGGATGTGAAGCTCTTAGCCTGCTGTGAGTTTAGATAGGTTAAGCAGGTTTCTGCGAGTATCGAGTGAGGTTTACTGAAGAGACCTGGAAGAACACAAAGATACTCTTGGAGGGTATGGTGGATTAACCGCACAGTCGAAGCTTCTTTATCCACCGTGATTAAGCCCTGACAGCAGTGTAGCAATGTAGCTATCGAAGGAATATTTTCGGGATCAAAATCCGTTGCTCCTATCTCCACTGCCAGCGCATGGCACAACTCATCCACTTGTAACGGCCGTTCCGAATGACAGACCCATGTGAGAGTGGCCATCGCAAGTTGCGTATTTTCTTCGTCCTGCGCCTTTATCCGCTCCAGTGTCACACCGTATGCATCCCCTAACCCTGCCCCATCTTTTATTGCCTTGAGTGCGTTTCTCCGCCGCGAAATCGTGGTCCCTCGTAGGATTGCCTTGATGTGAAGAGAAGCGAGTAGGAATCTGGATTTAAGCGTGTTAGCCATCGACTTAGGCCAGTTTTTCCCTTGCATCCATTTCTACATACGATTCAGAGTTTATCCCGGGAATGCTCTTCATAATCTCTGCCTTCAATGTGCTGCTCATTACGTCCGGTGCTGTGTCCTTCCTGAGTTTCTCGCGCAGAAATCGAAGGACCCCGTCTTCCGTAGTTCGTATAGGTAGAAACGCTACCGCTCTATCCAATCTCCTCTCTACCTCACTCCGGACTTGAGACCTTCCAGTCATAAATATTCGTGTACACTGCGACCCTTCCAGTATCTGCCCTAATGATTCAAGAACCACCATTCGATGCTCGGGCACACATTCGTCAAGCGCATCAACACATATAAACGTACGTTTTGTCGCTGCGATGCTCTGGAACATGTTCAAAACTCCTGAAACTTGAAGCCCTCTACCTCCGATAACCCTTTTCTCTTCATAGAAGCCCCGGACTACCGCTTCAGGAATTTCTCCCGGTCCGCTAACAAGCTGTCTCAGAAGGGAACCGAGCATATTCACCGGTGACTGCTCATTCCGAGCAGCAAAATCGAAGTAAAAACACGCAACGGCAGTATCTTCTTTGGCGGCCTCGTCGCACAGCTTGTCTACAACTAGTGACCTGTGATTGCAACCTATCAGCTACTATAGTATTCTTTGATCCCTCGAATGACCTATTCTCGCTTACATTATATAGCTCTTTCCCACCCCTGGATTGCCGTGGCAGAATAAGGTCGCATGATTAGATCCATCCTCGCTTCTCGGGTTGTGCCAGCGTCCGAATTCCTCGGTTTCCAGCAGCCAGGCCCCTATACTGTTGACCCGCTGGGCTCCGATGTCTCGATGCCGCACCCGTGGCTCCAATGGAGATAGCCAGGCGAGTATTTCCGACCTATCATCGCGGGCCGTGCTGTTGAAGCTATTTACCAAGATGGCACTGCTATAGTTATTACTGAAAAATTCTCCCATTTTCGATTTCACCGATTTAGATGTTGTCGAGAGGAAGGTGTCGATTAACTTGGGCTTCGCTAGGGAAAACTACCTGAAGGTAAAGAAAGGCGGGGTTGATAGCAAAACCTTACGCGTAACCGGCAACTACCTACGAATTAGAAATTCGTTACACAAAAGTTCAAGCACTGTTAGTCAAAAGCTGTGAGTACTGTGCAGTCACCACCGGGGGCATGGCGAAACTGGGCCGGCGGCGAACAGGGATTAATTCCTAGTAATTTTTTTGTAACCCTAACCTTAGCGAATCCATTTTTGCCCATGAAGTACCCCTGTTCGCCATCCGTCCAGTTTCGCCATGCCCCCGGTGGTGACTGTAGGTTCGCATGTCGCCCTCATGGTCAGCTCTCCTGCCGGTACCCCATGCTTTTTGTTTGATCCATTCCAAAGCAGTAGAAATTTGTGAAATTAATACCGGTGGCATCTTTTAAAAATTTCCAATTCCTACCCACGGAGCTATAGATTGCTGTTTCTAAATAAAAGTACTCGAGTATTGGCGAAACGGCCTTTTTGCACCAAAACTCGCCATGTTCGATCAACCCCCACATCTAGAATTGCTTCAAATAATGTTCATGACTCACTCAATTATCCTCAACTTCCTTGCAGCTTTCGCCTGACATCACTTATTAGGTCAATTTACTCAATAGGTCTAAGCTACCAGTCTTCGAAGCGGATCATGCGCATTGCGATGTCAATTTTGTATGTAAAATGTCACTTCTTGGTGGACTCAAAACTTTAGGATTACATAACTTTTCCAAATTTTTTAAACGCTGTGTAGGAGTAGGAGAAAAATGTTGTAACTATATATGAGAAGTTAGGTTGGAAAATTGTTTGTGGTCTATAAACCACAGGTAGCTAAAAATCGATGCTTTTAGTGTAAAAAGCCTATTCCACAAACACTTCTGCTGAGATGCTTCATCATTCAGAGATTGTGTAGTCCTTCAACCCTCCATATCCCAAAGTTCCTATTCAAAAGGTACCAAGCCAAGTTGTCTTCTCGAGTAGCATGGTGGGAAAGCTTAACTTAAGATATGACCAGGATCCTTGATACGGATGTTGCGGTACCGGTGCTTACAGCTGGTCAAATGTAGGAGAGATGCAAAAAAACTTTTGCAAGTGGCAACGGGTACCTCACCCAAGCGCTAAGGCCGGGTAACCTTAACACCTGTAAACATTTTACCATTTCTAGACAAGTGAGCATGGCAACAGTCACCCTCAACCATCATTGTGTCCCATCAGCTATCGAGCAACAAGTGCCAGTAGTGCAACTCCTTCATGAAAAAAAATATTAAATTTAATTGAGCATGATGATTTTAGAGTAAAATAAAATATTCAGTAGGATGGTCTGGTTCACAAAGTCCTTGTAGATAGACAGGTAGTGTGGCAAAGTCTTCACTGCAATAAATCATAGTACGAGGACAGTGGAACCTCGGATATTTCCCACTTCCAAGACTTCCAACCCTCTAGTAATTCCAGTGTTTGCAGAGTCACCATATTTGATGTATGGGAAATCCCTCTCAAAATTCTAGACCTCTTACAGTTTCCAATTCCAGGACATTCAGTGAACTTTAACTCCAGCAAATGCCTATCTGAGAAAAATTAGCATGAAAAATGCCATGAAAAAAGTGGAGAGAAAATTAAAAGACAGAAGGGAGAGGAGAAGGAAACAAGTAAACCCCATTTGGGTGAAAGGCTAAAGGAGCTGCTAGTTAGGAGCATGAAAACCATGATAGTCGGAGCGGAAATCTCCACCATCGAACTTTCTGAACACAATGTTTAACCAATGAGTTAGCCGGATTTAACAACGGGTGAATCCAGACAAGAACCTGCAATGTACTGTTATCTGAATTTATACTCTCTACTTGGTTCTTTATACATCTCACTCAAGTTCTACTCAAATTATCCATTTCTCTTCTCCATCATAGGATATCACTCCATTTAACCAGTTATTCCTGGCTGCTGCCTATACCAAGACCTCCCTCCTCTTTCCATCCTCGCTTTATTTCCAGCATTGTACTACTCGCTACTGGAATTATCGGTGGTTTCACCGTATACTTGGTCAAGGTTTTGCTGTCAATATTCGGCAAACCTTTGTATGACTCGGATACTATACTCAGGTAAGGGAGTAAATGATGAGACGGACAGGGTTTTCGAGTCCGGACGCTCGATACCGTGGAGGTAAAAAATGATTTAATTTGCTAGGAATAATGCCAGGAAGGGTAAGAAGCTTTGACATCTTGACCACCTATCGGTTTCATCACTTACCTCCATACCCGAGTACTTCCACTCGAGTATGATGCCAAATTAAAGGAAACTTTAGTGTCCGGCTCCCAAGTGCGCCTGCTGAAAAGGGTAAAAGTATTTCCTTTAATAGCTAGCTGACCTAAATGATTCGGCCAATTTCTCACCCCAACAGGAGGCCCCTTTCTCAGTATATTTAATTTTTTTATTCTTGAGGTTGACTGAATTATTATTCCTTGTATTAACCCAGGGTGCTTGGTTGCGAGGTCTAAGTATTCATGTTAATTTGCCACCCCACAGTACCTCTTTTACCGCCAAGACTTTGCCATAATGCCTCTTGTTCTGCAAGAACTTTTCTAATGAGGCTTTATGGTACTTTACAATCTTTTATGATAAATGAGATATGATATTATCATGATGGAGGGGGTGACCATTACAATGTGAGCATTTTTGGTTACTGATCCACAGGTCATCACTCGCCCAGGGAAGGTAAAATGTTTATAGGAGCCAAGGTTACCCGGCCTTAGCACTTGGGCGGGGTACCTGTTGCCACTCTGGAAAGTTTTTTTGCATCTCTCCTACATTTGACCAGCGGTAGGTGCTGGTGGTGATGTGCAGATCACAGGGCTACTAGTTATTAGAGAGCGGGGAACATTCGCAAAGTATTTACTATTTACTTGGCACTTATTTTTTTTAAAATTTTATTTGAAAAATCCCATATTTCAAGTGGCCCTTCCTACGGCAAGGCAAGTGTACTGTTTGTGCCGTTAAGATTTTGCAACAACGAAAGGGTATGACCCTTACCATGACCTTATTTTAAAAAAGTCTCACATGAAAACTAAGGTCAAAATGGGACATCACCACAGTGTTGGGGCTTCTGTTGGGTTCCCACTCCTGTCTCTTCGCTTGTGTGCTTCTGGGCTACTTTTCTCTGTATCCGAATTTGCTCACGTCTGGGCGGCCTTCCATTGACTCTCTTGCTCTCTTGCCTAGTTTGCCTTGCACTCACTTTATGGCTACTTTTCTCTACGGTCTAATTTGCCCATCCTTCGACCCAGCCTACACTTGCTGTGTCACGATCTCGTTATTCTCTGGCTACCTTCCTCCCTCTCAGAATTGCTTGCTCCTTTACCAGCCTCAAATACTAGTGCTGTATTTACTCAGTCAATTCAGAGTTTAAGAAGGATTAGTGCTTTCCCGACACGGTATAGTCTCAGCCACCCAGTCGTGCTTGACCCTCTGAATAATCTTTTCAATCTTTCTAACTTTGCAAACCAAACTAATCTTGAGATAATTTAGGGAAATATTCGTGACAGGGAGCAATAGCGAATCGAAAGAGTTTTCACGGTAGTTCGACGTCTGCCCGCTTTGCTCAACAACTGCCTCCTTGTACCAGAACCGCTCCTCTCCCCACGACCACCACATACATTTGCTATCTCTGCTCGCTCCATAGCTTCCTCCTCCTACTACAACTGCTTGCCCCTCCGGTGCCACCTGGTTGGCTGCTAGCTCTTAAGGCTTTCCCTTCTCTTCTCTTGGCCCGTGCTCAGTTCCCTACTATACGAATTCCCAGCCTTTCGATTGCGACGAGGAAGGGAAAAAAAAAACTCTATGAGTCTACCCAGCAGCTGAGCCACCACTCGGAATTCCCACGACAGCATCTCGTCTAAGTTCGCTCTTAGTCCATACGCTTTTGCGTCCGTCAGTCGTTTCAATGTAACTATGAGGGGAATAAAGGGAGGGGTAGTGAGGCCTGGTAGCTTAGAGTCACTGATTGTAGCTTTATCCTGTTACTGCTGTTTCTACATCCCCTTGCTCTTCAGCCGCCTTCTTTGATCGTAGGTTTTCTAAGCGTATTAAGTATTCATTTTTTGCAATACGGCCAACCTTTTTTATAACTTTTCGGAAAGCTAAAATACATCTATATTTGTGAGCTCTATGGAAATCTTTCTCTGTATAGGATCTACTCGTTGCTGAGTTATCTTATCCTCTCTTTTGGTTGGGTAGTGTCTAGCTATTCGTTCTTTCTCTTTGCCTTGGCCGCTACTTGCTCCCTCCCGGCCACCTACGTTAGAAACATCACCATTCCTGCTTTCCTTCTTCTCTTTCCACCTCTGTTAATCAGATATCCATCAAGTCTTCTATCAATATTTTTGGTAAACTTAATTCCCAGGTGAACATCAGGGAAATAGGTGTGAACTCGCCTATTGGGAACAAAAATGGGACCGAAAAGGAGATAGCCAGGAAATGAGTTAGATAATGATAACTCAGATTGGCCACCTGAATTATCTAAATCTACTCTTCCTCTTGAGTCTCATCCTCCTACAGGTAGTAAGACTTGGAAGGAATAGTATTTGATTGTGGAAGGATTGGTTAGTGAGGAAGGTATTGGCCGACAACCTAAGGCTTTTCCAATGAACTCTGATTGTGCAGGAAAGCACCGCAAAAACCTTAAGGACAGCTTACAGTTCTTTGAAGAGTACATTGTTGAAGATTGTGATTTGAAGGCTGCTACGAAGACTTCAGTCAAGGTACCGCCTAGCGAGGCAAAAAGAAGAGATTTTGAGCTCAATAATGAGGGTGGACTTAAAGTTATTGCAGGAAAAAATTGTTTTGTTAGAGATGAAATAGAAGACCGGTAAGTCCATTAGTTTAACTATATTCTATATTCTGATTAAAATAAAATCAATAATTAAACTAATAAATATGCATTAGAGAAATTCTGGCTATTAAGGTCGCTACTACTGGCCCACTTGGGCATGAGGAAACAATTGTACCTTTGGCTCTGCAGGAAAGCAGCGCTTATGGCCTCTATCACTACCTTGCCTCTGATCCAGTATGCAAGGATGATGCAACTCGTCACAAGTCAACCAACCCTCTTGCATTGCATCACAGCCAAAACAATTTGCCCAAGCACTTTCCCCGCATGACTAGCAACCCTTCTACAACATTCCATGAAGAAGGATCCTATCCAGGTCCCGCCACAAGTTATGTAAAAATTAACAATTGGTCGAATGCTGGTTCTAGTTGTGTAAGACCAGGAGGGCCCCCCAATCCAATACCAGCTAAGGCTGGTCGCTGTCACCACATTCATTCATACTCGGCTGCTCAACATGATCCAAAAATCAGCAACATGAAACTCTCACCTGGCCCCTTGGAGACTTGGAATGCCGGTCATAATCAGGCTATTTCGTTGGACGAGTTTCTTCACACAATTAAGCCATCGATGATCATACTTGAAGGTCGCTTTAGTGCTACCAGTCCCAATACATACAATATCTATCGGTAAGTATACTGGAGGCTAGCTAAAAATAGCGCAAATAAAGGATTAAAGTACTCTCTCAGGATTTGGACTTCACGATCAATTGTACTTGATAGTTCAACTGACATTCATCTTGACTTGAAGGATATGTGCAAGGGATTTTGTCCAGTAGTCCTACTAGGAACCTTTACTGGAGGCAACTTCTGTCTTCCGCGGTTGGGTATTTCAATACCTGTTGCTTCAGGTTTGTCTCTAATTCTCTTGTAATTTCTTATCTTATTCAAATAGCTTATTCTATTCTTATTATAAATAGAAGAAGTATTATTTCTCAGATCACACCTTCTCCCACATTATGTCGGAGCTTGGAGTGAGCATAGATTTAGTCTTGTTCACTTCACTCATCAAGTTGTCTTTGACTATGTTCAAGAACAAAAGGGCTATTTGCCATTTCCATTAAAGGATATGCCCGACTGGTATCAGGCTCAAGTCCGCTAATACTTTTTCTTTTTTTCTCCTTTTTTTCTCTCGCTCCTTTGGTTTCTGTTCTCTTTTTTATTCCCTTTTTGCACTATTCTCTCTTTTTCCCCTTAATACATATTTGTTGGTTTTAAATTTAAATTAAATCAAAGGTTTTATTTTCTGAATCCAATTTACAATATCTATAGTGAAAATGACATAAGGGCTTCGCACTCTAGGCAATACTAGAGGTAATTCTGTTCTTAATTTAGCTATCACTTGGATTTCTTTTACGTAGATCAACAGCATCCTTCTGAAATTTCAATTACACTCTATTGATTTCCTTATCTTTGGCTTTCAATTTGAATTGTTAGGTCCCGTTTTGCTCCTGTGATTACCTTCTTTAACAAAGTTATACCTATAGTCTATGACTGGAGTGTCTATAAGGATGTTATTTATCAGCGATATATTATCGAAGACTATACACCCCAAAAAACCAGTGATATTCTAGTACAAGATTTCAACTGCAATCCAGGGTAAGTTAATCTTTCAATTTAAGAATTCTCATATCAGAAAGTTATCTTAAATATAATATAATCAAAACATATCGAACTAAGCTCAAAGAATAGACATTTATAAAGCAAAAGCAGCTCTTTGTCACAAATGGTGACTAAGCAAGGCAGACTTGGACATGACTCATAGTTATGAGTCATTGGTTTGCACATGTGAGCCCTTTGGGGGGTATGACTTGCTTTATGGGTCTTGACGGCTTGCGAAAGGTGGAGCAGCTAACTCGTACAAGTCAGCTGAGGGATTTCACACTATGACTCACTATGAGTCAGGAGTTATGTGACGCAAGAGTATGAGTCATGCAGGGTTAGGGTTGGGGGAAGAACCCCTGTATAAGGGTACCCTAGGGGTGCGAGATTTGGGGGCAAGCTACTCGCCCTCTACCAACCCCCCCCTACATTCGACTCAAACGCACTCCCTGCTTTGCTTACGGGACACCACTCCCC
>Ga0307507_10013199_pt1 | contig 10070 bp, 7 predicted proteins | sample 7_EM_MG_FD_207223 | JGI IMG/M metagenome (GOLD analysis project Ga0307507, IMG submission 207223) | Populus trichocarpa ectomycorrhiza microbial communities from riparian zone in the Pacific Northwest, United States - 7_EM | ecosystem: Host-associated > Plants > Roots > Unclassified | place... | reverse complement strand
CAATATCTGGCATTGTAAGTTGACCTAAAATGTGGTGACCAGTTCATAATGACTACGACCATTTGTAATGCATTTTGGGAGCTCATAACGCTAGATGGGAATTTCCCAAATTTACTGATGTAGTCGGGTATAAGAAAGAAAGTAGGAAGGAAAGCACAAGGTTAGTTAACGATAACGAACCCATCGACTCTCTGTCCATCAATGTGGGGGGGATGCTAGATAAATAGGTAAATGAGAACCCGAATTCGAAAGCCGGGGCAATCACAAAGGTACGCCTAAGAGTTAAAGAAAGCCATCTAACTGTTTTAGGTATCAGTGTCTCAACAGTATCTATGCACGAAAGCTGCAGTTTTGTCTCCATGTTGAACGAACCAGGTATCCTGAACTCTGCATCGTTTTTGCTCCTCATCCATTCTTTTTTTGCAGATCTAATCGTTGAAAGGTGAATGAAGGTCCGTAAAAGTAATGAGGCGTAAACTAGGCAAAAACAGGGTTCCTCTGGCGCATGAAACTGCGCCTCGGGAACCCGCAAAATCTATTTTGTAGCCTCGGTGTCCTATTACCTATGATGTATGTGAGGGAAGGGAAGGGAGGGAGATGTTGGTAGATAGTCTGTTGGAAAGGGAAGAAAAAAAGGGGGAAAAATAAAATTAAGTTGAGCGTAGGGGATTGGAGCGATGTTGTGAGAGGTCAAAATAGAAAAAGCATACGGAAAAATCCATGAAAAAGTCTGTGTGAAAAATAGTCCAATTTGGGAAACTGTGTCAATCAGGTGTTAGCTGGTTGGTGCGTGGGGCGCCCAAATAACATGGCCTGAAGGAGGACAGGATTCTTTCTGATGTAGATCTGAAAGGTATTCGATGCCCATCGTCCAATTGCTTGAATAATGTTAGGAGGTACACCTGCTTCAGCAAGGGAAGTAGCGCCTCCTGCATGCATGGATTGGCCTGCTATATCAGAAGGGAAAAAACGACAGAGCCGCTTGATGAACCAGGAACGGGTCAGTACAATACCAGACTCACACAGCCAGAGTTCAGGCTTGAGGGGGTGAATGTGATCTCAGGAAGTGAGATATGATTTGAAGAAACTGTGGGGGCTAGTTGGTAATTTGGTTCATTCAATAATAACAAGATTTCCCTCATAAGTGCAGTTGGCCTTATGGCCAGGCAGCAAAAATGAGTAAGACCTATTGGTGACATCAACAGTGTGTCGCAAAATGACTTTGTGATAATCGCGGCATGTGACACTGTCAGGAAAAGTGAGCTCACCAAGACGCATGAGTCCATGGAATCTGGTGAGTAGCATTGCAAGGAAGAGTTTGTCGTCATGTTGAGGGGAAGTTCCAATAACTGAAATGACAGTTTTGAGATCATCAGTGGATAGGGGACGTTTATGTTTGACAGGAGTTCCAAAATGACATCGACAGCCTGTCATAGTTCTTGACACGAGCATGGAGTTGCGAGATTTTCGCACATCAGGGAAAAAAGATTTGAGTTGATTGCAAATTCCGGACAGGTAAGAGTTGACCGAACTGGGTTTGATATGTGATGACATGTAAACAGCGAAAAAACTGAGAGTTTGTTCTGTTGGTTCAATGTTGAAGTTGTGGATTTTGCAGAGAGTAAGGTAGGAGTTCAGAGCTGATGTGTATGTGATGTGAGATGAGTTGTCGATTGAAAACCCCAAGGCAATGGACCGTTCATGAACAAGTCGGTCAATGGTCCAAGGCTCTCGTTGGGGCTGGCAAGAGCGACGTGATATAGAAATCATTTTTTGATTACCCCCAGCAGTAATAGTCCAGGGGGCTGTAAGGATAAAAAATGACAACATACGTTCCTGGGTGAGAGTTGACTGATGTCGGGGGCAGGTTCACTGTGAAGAGGGACAATTGGGTGCTTTGTGTCCACCAAGTTTTGAACACTTGTTGCACACATGGAGTCGATGACACTGGCTGCTGTCAAGCAAGCACAGGTTATCGTTCCATCAGTTACACGCTTCTTGTTTCTTGCGGGAAGATGGGCTTTTTGTAGGAAGAGATGCATGTTGGACAACTGCTGCACCAATTGAATCCATGTGTGCAGCTTTGAGATCTGCGAATCTGTTGAAGTCCGTGAGCTCCAGATCACGCTGACTCCCAATGCGGCAGCAGACAGCTTTGTCAAAGAGAATAACTCGGTTGTGGAAATGGATGTCAGTTGCAGCAAATAATCCGACAATGTACTCAGCATAATCAGTGAGTTCCCCAGCACAGTGGGGGAATGCCATGGATGTTGCACGAGATGTCCTATTCCAAGAGATTGTCCACTCGCCAGCACTTGAGACAACTTTGGTCAGAGCCACCATTCCAAACTTGATTTCAACATCTCCAATGGATTCAACTTGCTCATCGTTATTTGAAGTTGAGTAATATCCTGAAAGAACTGCATCGAGATTGACTGCACAACCAGCAAGGATGTTTGTCCACTCAGAGTCAGGAAACTCGGGGCAAGAGGGAGAGTTGACAAGGGATCATTTCATACCCTCTGGATTAATGGTGTATAGCTTGAGCAGGTCAAGGGTAGCAGTGAGGCTAGGAGATAAAGTGACACTCCATATGAAGTCAGAAACAACCCATGGATATTGAGAGTCATCAGGTTTTGCGTGTTTCGTCAAAGTTGGTGATTCCCTTTCAATGTCGCCTTCATCTGCATCATCTTGATGCTCACCATCGTCTGCTGATCGTTTGTTACCACGTTGTTTTGCCTGAGTGAGATGGTGTTCGTGATCTTCAACGATAGATAAATATCGTGAAAAACTGTCTTCAACAGTTGATAAATCTTCTGGTAGGGCATCGACAAGTGTAGTGTGGATTCGACTGAGAGCAGCTCCCTTCGAGATCTTAGAGGAGCGGAATTCATCAACCATCTTGCTACAAGCAGCTTGGGTAGCAACTGCAGCTGGGAAAGTCCCAAGCATACTGTTGCTATCTTGTTCACGGTCAATATGCACTGGAGACATGGATCGGCACTCACCAGAACTATGCTCAGGAATACCACTCCATTGTTGTTGATGGGTTTCGTCATCCTGATGATTGTTTGAGTCGTTTGCAGTCGCAGAAATAGGAGGACCAAATGATGAAGCAGAGTTATCATTGCCAGACATGAGCAGAGTGAGAATTTACAATGTTAATTCGATGCAACCAGAGGTTGAGATGTGAAAACAAATGTTACAGCTACCTCGAGATGAGGTAGGGTCGAGGTGAGAGGGAGGATCGCTCGACTCCGCTCTCACACCTGATATACCTGAGAGGTCTCAAGTGTGTGGATTGCCCACACTGGATCGCTGGTTTCAGAAACCAGGAGTATCTCGGGGAGAGGAGATGTTATGTCCCCAGGCACCCATGCACCCGATTAGACTAAAGTAAAAAATAATTCTAAACTTGATGTAAGTTACACTGCCAGCAAAAATTATTGCAAGTTTGGAAATTTTTGAAATTTTTCTCTAATATAACCACAGGAGATAAGAGGGTCTACATATTAGGGAGTCACTATCTAAAGTAATTTTTCATAGAAATTTGAAAGGGTGAATTTGACTTGCTGACCAGCAACAGAGGCTTTATTTGAAAATGGATGCTGGTCATTATGTAAGGTCTTATCAACAGCTGGTGAATGGCTCATCCCCCTCTGTAAAATCTCAATTCAATTCCATAACATCCTTCTCCTACATCTAAACCAACTTAGTAAACTATAAAAAAGGCAACACCAACAAAGTGTGCACACAAAGTTGAGCTTCATAATGGGGGAATTCTTGGGAGGAACATAACCCAGAAACTCACACTCAGCAAGTCATGCACCTTGCAAGTCTATTCCAAATACTGCCAAGATCAAATTTTTGTAATTCTCCTTCTAAAGCTGGCTGACCCAGAGTGCTTACAAGTCATGATCAGCTGCTAGCTAAGCAGAAACCACAGAGCAGCTGTTTATCCTGATACAACCAAGCTGCATTACAATTTATTCCTCAATGTCTCTGTGCATTCTGTCGAACCCATGCTTACTGGAGCAGGCCTTCCTGGTCAACAATGATGGAAACAATTTTTGCTCACAAAATAGCATGCACAAAAGCAATTTATATGCTATTCTTCATGTTGTGACTGGATAGCCCAGGACTGGAGAAAGCTTATATTTTCATAGGGGAAGAAATTCAACTTGTTCTGCTCAGATGGGTTGCAGTGCTGTCAATTAGGTCCTGATGAAGGGGGCAACCCACTTTATGCAGTGAAGCAGATCAAGTATAGTGGAGTAAATATTATGATTTGGGGTTGCATTTTGGCTGCAGGGTATGAAGAGCTTCATTTTTGTGGAGGAATCATGGAAAAGAGGCAGCACATTCAGATACTGCAGGGAATATATTCTAGGTGCCGTAAAGACTTTGGAACTGAAGAAAGGTGATACAATTTTTCAGCAGGACAATGACCCTCAGTACACTTCCAAACTTGCTTCCAACTGTGTCACCATTAACTCCTCCTGTAGCCATTGAACAGCCCAGATATGAATCCCATGGAACATGTATGGATTTACCTCCAGACTCATATTCAACAGTGCCCCACTCTACCTGCCAGTAAGGCATTGCTTTGGAATGCAATATGTAATGAATAGGTGAAAATTAGTGCTTGGAAGTCCGGTCCAGTCCGGTCTTTTGTCAAATTTTGACAAGACTGAGACCTGGACCGGTCCTCACAAGTCAACAAACCTCAAAAAACTGGACTGAACCAACATCAACTGGTTCAGTGCAGTTTTTGTCGGTTTTCTACGGTTGAAAGACCAGTCTCAACCAGTTTGTACAGGGGTTTGGGAGGTAGGTAGTACTCTGACTGTTGTTCCTACAGTAAATAAAATTTATATGAAGACTAACTACATTACATTGTGAGCACCTGCTCGCAAGGCTCCTCCACTCACGGAATAAACGATGATGACAAACAGTGACAATGTCGCCATTTGCCATTTGGTTACCATGGCCAGGCACTCCCCATGGTGGCGCTGCCTCGTAGTGGCATCGCATTGTGGTGGCATCGTGTCGTGTCAGTCATTGTAGTTGCTGTAGCATAGTACTGTTAGCAGGTGGGTTGGGACGAAGGTAAAGTACTTACCGTTACAATAATACATAAACAATGACGACAAACGATGACATTGTCATCATTCGTTGATTGGTTGCCATGTTGCCGTCGACATGGCACCTTGGACTCTTATCATCATTGTGGTGGCGTGGCCATGGTCATCCCTCATTGCTGGTGGTCCCTTGTTGTCAATGAATGATGATGACATCCATCGTCATCTGTTTGGTTGCCACGTCACTGAGGGAAATTAGTGCAAGGCAAAGGGGGCGGCGTACTCACCTGGGCAGGCAGAACACAACCAGGTCATCACCATCAGACGTCCCATTGTCACATTGTCTCGCCTTGTCACTTCATCGTGTCCCCTCGACCTTGCCGGCGCTCGTTTGGTTGGTGACATGGCATCATTTTTGGTGGTCGACAACTGATGTGGGCGGTCGACAGGCGATGTGGGTGGTTGACAATTGATGTGGGTGGTAGTGGCCACAGTGACCATGGTGATGGGCAATGGTGGCCAGGTGTTGTGGTTGATGGTGGTTTGAGGAAGAGGGAAGAAGTTTGTGTTTGTGTTAGGTTACGAGGGGTGTTTGTATTTGGTTACGAATTGTATTTGTATTTGGTTACGAACTTTGGTTGAGACCAGTTACACCAGTCTTTTGTCAGTCTTCACGAGGATGTTCCGTATTTCAAGAGTACGAACTGCTGCCGATCTGCCGATCCACCTGTCCGCCTGTAAAAGTGGCACATGACATTGCTTCATCACATGTCATCATCACTCCAGGTGGCATTAAGCAATCGCCTAGGCCCTACTGCATTCCTTTCATCCACTGGTACTCAATCAGGAGAAACCCCACTTGCTTGTCTGCAGTTATAAGCTAGAATATGTCTGAGTATGTGAGAAATCTACTGATATAAGTTACAAGTAAGTTGCATAAGCCAAATCAGCCCAATGTCCACTTATTCATTCTAATCAGTCATTAACTTGAATCCACTCAGAGAAAGTGAATGATTTGCAAAAATACATCTTCAATTTGTCTCAAGATTGTATCAGAAAATCACATCAAAAAAGTATATTGGTATGCACGATAATAAATTACTACTCTAACCCACATCGAGATCCAACACAACAGACGTACCACCATCAATGACAGCTCCAGAATCACAATGACAGCTCCTGTGAGCTGGGGATGTGAGCAAAGATGCAGCATGTGAGGACTACATTGCGTCATTCATCTTTCTGGGTGCGAGAGAAGGGGAGCAGTGTGTCAAATCATACCGCCCTGGAAAGAGAGGGCATGAACGAGGAGAAGATCCCCTCTCGTTCATTGCCTGTGTCTATTCAGCACAGGCTGTAATGGGTGGAGTGTGGGAGCCATGCTGCCCTGGAGAAGAAAAGAAATTAATGAGGGGTAATGAGGGACAATTCCCTCGTTTTCATGCACTAACTGCTGTGACTGGGTTGGAATCAAGCGGCATATGGAATCCACACTGCCCTGTGAGGCAGAAGGCTGAATGAGGGGATGCAATTCCCCTATGTTCTTCATTTGCGTACTTCTAAGCAGGTGGTAGTCCAGGGCGCAAACAAATTCACAGCAGGGTGGGGATATCATTGTTGCATTCACATGCTGTTATGCACGGAATGATTTTGGACATGATTGGGAGGTGGGACATTGTGATGTGGACGCCTTTGACAGAGAGGGCTTGGCATGGGAATGGAATGGGTTGGGGAATGGGCTGTTTGAGGGACCCAGGGGCCAGCGAGGTGGGGTAGGTTGCACTGGGTTGTACTAGTGAGTTGGAGGTGGTGGGGAAGGTGCTGAGGGCAACTCACCTTGCCTCCTCCTCTGCCATCCTCCATCCCTGCCCTTTGTAGTAGTTGCTTTAGGTGCCTGATGCCACTTTCACACTCGTGAACAGTGCGGTGATGAAATGGGGCCAAACGAAGCCTTCTTGGACCTCAAATGGAACCAGGGTGACATCCTCCTGAAATATAATGAGCAATTATTTTTATGAGGTCTATGGAAACATACCTCCATCCAAGTGTAAACGAATGCAGTTTCGTGGACCTTCCGTTTACTCTCCAACCAAGTAGCTTCAATTTGGTGGCTGTCTTCTGTCATTTGCTCTTCGCGAGCCATTTGAGTGTAAAGCGGCATCACATGGGAGCTAAAAGTCGGCTGTCAAGCTTTCAAAATTTCAAGCTTCAAGTTTCGATGCACGAACGGCACAGAGGTGAAGAGGCTTGTGACTGTGTTTGGTGGTGGCAGGTGCCATGCGAACCAGACAGGCAGACAGGCGGATTGGCGGTGGTTCAGACGCTTGAAATTCGGAACCTTCTGGTCTTCACAGTCTTCAAATTTCGGAAATCGTGAGAGACCGAAGACCAGACCACAGTTGCGGTCTTCAACGGTCCTGGGAATTTCCAGTCTTGGGCAGTCTTGGTCCAGTCCAGTCTTGGTCTTTTTCCAGTCTTGGGACTGGACTTCCAAGCACTAGTGAAAATGGACATAGTTTTTTTGGCACACCTATATGCAGGGATGCCTGCATGCATTGCTGTGCTGTGTGTGGCAGATGGATGATATATGAGCTATTAATGTATACCCTTAATATTATCTGAATTACACCACATAGTTTTGTGTGGCAATCCAAACTTTTCACCAGCTGAGTTCTAAAAATAGCTATTTTTGACAATAAGAAGCCAAACCTCTGACTCAACAATCAATAACCACCCAAAAATTGCCACAACCATAGATTTATAGGTAATGAATATCATAGAATTTTTCAAGAAATAATAACAAATTTTAACAGTACAAAAGCTGACATACTAAAAAATTGCAATAATTTTTGCTGGCAGTGTAGCTCTTTTCTGCACCGTCTATTTATTTGAAGGCACTGTATTATTTAGTTGGTTTTCTTTTTATCCCCGTTATGAATGCGACTTCAATGCTAATGATTGACTTCGCCCCTGGGCAAAGTTGCGCTATCAGTGCTTGCATGAGTCTTATTTATGTAATGGATTTATCACTTTACTGAAAATTTAATATGGATACAATAACCTTATACGATGCAGCTTGAACGCTGCTTTGATCTCTGTGATTTAGTTGATTATAAACAGGATTGGCAGCGGCTGGATTGTGCTTCTATGTGGAGTAACCTTGATCTCAGTGCCGCTCGTCCTGCTAGCCATAAAGTGGGGTCCTGCTGGTCGGCCCAGAGACGAAAGACTGGTCAATATCAGCATCCATCGGATGATGAAGAGCACACTGTTGACTGAACCAATAGGAGGATTCCGTGAGTGCAATTTACAGATGTTATTAGATTCTTCGGGCGGAAGTCATTTGGTCTGGAATTATGTAGAAGTACAAGAAAGAAACTGTAAAGTCAGGTAAGAGTGTCGGTTTGAGTTGTGGTTTGTGTAATATACCTGCTTGACAGTGTTTAGGGTGCAGTTTCCAGTTATTCAGATCTTCAACAACAGAACCACTTACTGTACATCACAACTATGACAAGGGATGTGTTAGATGTTCAATTTGGAGTGAATTTTTTGGCCACTCACATCCGTGTTTACCAGCAGAGTTTGTCATCATGTATCCTCAATAGTCGGTACCTGAGTAAAATCAGGAAAGCGTCCTATGCTACGTTAGTTGTTGCAAGGAGACATACAATTTTCATAATCTTTCTTCGTAATCTTGATTCCATCTGAGAGTAGAATTTCGCCCTTGACTATTGGAAGCCAAGCGGGAGCATCGAGTGAAGCCGCTACACGGGGAATGGGGGAATGATATAGAGATTCTGAGGTAATGACCCACCGTATGCATATCCGGCTCCGAACTTAACCTGTGTCTTGACTTCCAGGGGCTTAGATGCCGGCAACGAGTCCACAGAATTCAGGTAAATGAAGGCCATTGGTTCATTTGGTGTGAAACCTGGGTACTGATCTGTAAGAAGGGCTATACTGTCTGAATCGTTCATAGGAGTGTCGGCGCTCAGGTCCTCAAATAGTTGTAATTTTTTGGCATTGACGGCCTCAACTTTAGCGAGCCGCGCTTTCAAAGATGTGACGTTGAAGGGCGGTGCGACGGACAGGGAATTTATGCGTCCCAAAGCAGGATCGTCTTCATCGAAAGACATCTTCGAGGCGGTCTCGCCCTTCTTATTGTAATAACGGTAGTAAACTAAAATGTGATAAGGTGATCATGATTGTGAAGTGGTGCCAACGACACTCTACCATAATTGATGTTATTGGCCAGTGGATTCTCAGGAAGTCCTGCTGGTGTTTGAGGTCCACCGGTCGACCGTTTTTCAGCATTCCTGATGAGCAGAACCATAGGCTCTTTCTCGGATGAGCCGGGACCATAACGGTTCATGAGAGCGAGGCGAGAAGAATGATCCAAGATGGTTTGGTTTAGAAGTGACGAATACAGATAAGCGTTCTCCGATCCTGAAAAACCCTCGATCTCGCATAGGTGAGTTTTGAGAGAAGTGGCGGTATGAGGAGGTGTGACAGCCTTCGATAAGATACGGGCAACGAAACGATCATTGGAGTAGGCAGGGCTTCTCGATTCAATCGCACCGTCTTCCTGGTACTAGAGGCGATAGTAGACTGGGAAGATCGATTAAGAATATGAGAGCAAAGGAAACTCATCTGACATACGATAACGAGGCCCAGGGGCACTGGTAGGTCCCTCCTGCACCCGAAGATAAGTACTAAATTATGATGCTATCTCGGAAAAATGATTGCACTCACTCCTCCTTGACCATCCAATGCAGTTGAATTAGCAGAGTGTGAGCAGGGAGGCAAAAAATCGCTCATCGTTTCACCTCTCTCCACTTGAGCGCTCGTGACTACAAGTTCATCAGGAAAAAAAAAGGTTGCGACATTGCACAATATAGCTTTGATAGCAATGGTAGCACTTTTGCAACCCCCCCTTTATATAGCACCCCATAGCATCCCCATCACTTTATATAGCACTATAATTAC
>Ga0307507_10013197_pt1 | contig 10071 bp, 7 predicted proteins | sample 7_EM_MG_FD_207223 | JGI IMG/M metagenome (GOLD analysis project Ga0307507, IMG submission 207223) | Populus trichocarpa ectomycorrhiza microbial communities from riparian zone in the Pacific Northwest, United States - 7_EM | ecosystem: Host-associated > Plants > Roots > Unclassified | place... | reverse complement strand
ACAAGTGCGCTCGTGAAGGGGGAAGTACAAGCGCTCAACTTGAGTTTCTACATGGACCCAAGTGAAAGATGGTCCAGGGACTCGAGGACGCGCAAGATAACAATGAACCCGAATACAGAATGGATGCAAAGTACATCAAACTGCGTGAGAAAGAAGTGGTTTCCCTTCCAAGAAGACGCGGACAGTGTATTTGTGACGACCGGGGATAACCATAATGGCGAAATGAGGCGCGGAGTGGCGGGGACCTTCCGCGAGAGTTGATGATCATAGAAATCGACAGAAACAGGGTCGGTAACATGAATAGATGAAAGCGGAGGTTCTGAAAAGAGTTGGGTAGCAGTGAGCGACAGAACCTAGTAAAGTGAAGGGTCTAAACCTTGATGGATTATTCCTGTCTACGGGGTATGTCGGAACCGGTAGAAAAAAAAGTAACAAGTCTTGAGGAGAGCCAGAACTTAAAGTTATAGCGGCCTTTTTCTTGACTGCCTCGTGGAATCCTCCGCATAATACACCCCCACAAGAACAATTGATTTAGTAAGTCGTCCGACATCAGGGCTTTCGTCCCTAGGAAAATCGAAGGTTTGGTACGGGAGCATGTCAACATTCTCGGAGCGAGCCGAAAAAAAAATACTAGAACGGACAAGCAGGGAAGACGTAGGACGATAACTGCTTTAAGCAGGACACCGATACTTTGGTAAAAACACGATACATAGATAGACGGGTTGCTGGGGTTGCGGTCAAAGAGGGCAAGAAGGAGTGTTGGGAATTGCAAGTTGAAGTTTGACTAAGGTGACACGTGACTAGTTGACTGGTCCGACTCTCGATGTGACACCTTGTGACACCTCATTATCTCCTTACTCTGTTCACTGTGTAAACAGTTACCAGAGATCGCTGAACAGTGCTGAACACAGTCCAATTGCTTTCCAGCTCCGACACTAACACATCAAGCATAGTTTTTTGCAGATGTCTCGCCTTCATCCAACTTTGCCAATGATGCAATGTTCGTAAGTAGTGAATTACCAAGCGTTTGCGGATTCCCCAGCTGCCATCTCATGCCACTGCACGGAAAATGCAAGTGGAGTGCCACATGAGTACCGCTCTTGACTGGCGGGACACGGATGTTAACAGAAGGAGCACTTTGCTCATTGACGAGATGGATGTGATAATGTCTGTGTGGCACTCGTCTTTCACAACTTGATACTGATCTTTACTTACTTATAGCACTTCCTCCATGGTTGGCTGCTGATGGGATGATGGTATGTGTGGCCATGTCTTCGTATCCACAGACAACTCGACCGTCATCATCGTCATCAAGGGTACATTTGCCATTTGGTCTGTAGGAGACGATGGCCCAACTGCAGCCAAGGACAAGCTGAATGACAATCTCCTTTTCTCATGTCGTTGTGCGCACGTTGGTCCCATTTGGTACCAAGGCGTGCAGGATGCATGGCTAGTCACTGAGGAAGGCCGGCTTTACCTGATAGGTCTGAACCTTTACAACAACATCTTGTACATGTACCCTAATGCGAATATTTAGGTTACTGACCACTCCTTGGGGGGGTCGCTTTTGGCATTGATTGGAGTTACCTTTGGGTTGCCTGTGGTCGCGTCTGAAAGCCCGGCTGAGAAGATGACAGCACAAAGGCTGCATTTGCCTCCCACATCATATCACCCATATTTATCATGTTGCTGATGTACGTATTGTTTTAACATACATCCTCGTTAATCTATCTCTCTCCCCCTCTACAGCCAATCCCCATGGGCGTGTGCACAGGGGTGCCTGACATCAGCATGCTCTCTCAATGGATTCACTCTTGAATCTCGGTGTCATAGCAGATCACCTGGTGATCTATCAATGCCCAAAACCACCCAATTAAAGTGGTCATCGATAAGGTTTTAAACATGGACCTCGACTGGCAAGACAAGCAGGACAAGTATAAGTTCTTGTTTGAGATATCCTCATGGCCTTGGGGCAGTGGTGGGAACAAGGGGGTATGATGATGAAAAGGGAAAGAAGCCTGAGTGGTTTCTTGAAGTTCCTCAGGCAAGATTGGTGGGAGAGGTGGGGGTGTCTATGGGATTTGTACAGTGCATTTTCCTTCCTTTTTTTCTTCTGATGGGGAGACAGGACTGCTTTATGTAAACTTTGAAACTCTCTTTGCAATTGTAGAAAAAGGATTACATACCTGACAAGGTCAGTGTTAAAGCATCCAACAGCGATCGTCGACTCGGGATAACTGGATACTATCCCCGGAGCGCAGAATAACACCCTATGCAGCATGCAACACATATTGTAATGGAGAGGGTGATGACCCTCCTTGTGTTTTCTCACTGTTATAATGCCGCCATCTTTCTGCAGCAGATGATATTGGAATGACAAACCACTCCCTCCACATACATTTTTCTTTCTTTTCTCCTCGGATTGTTTACGATACTCTGGCATTTTGCTTCCAAATCAAGGCTGATCTCATTAGGCATGGAAGCATTACTGGAAAATAGCCACCTGGAGCCTTATCAGGTGCCTGGGAAATTTCCGACATAGATAAAAGGACCAATGGCAGGGCAAACCTCTCCAACTCAAAAACTTTAACCCAGCTACTTTGTCATCGTTTCCCTCAACAGCAATCTCACTTTTTATCACCACAATGAACCATGGTATGTTACTTTGCACTAATTCAACCTGAGTATCCCATCAATTGAACCCATCGATTACCCCAGAATATGTGGACATTCTCATTAACTTGTGTCGAAAATATTGATGGAAATTAGAATTCGCCTATCAACATGGTCCAGGTCCACCATGGCAAGGCGACTCAGTGGACCACGTTAGCCATTAGTAAGATCCCCCTTCATTAGTCACAGTCAATGCTAAAGTAACCTCCCCGAACGCAGTGGAGGGTGATGTGAAGGGTGTAGGAACTGGGAGAGGCAAACAGATCGCGAGGGAAAGAGCTGCCCAGGCAGCTTTGAAGGTGTTTGCATCATTGACAGCTACTGCATCCGAGTCTCGACCCCTCCCTGAAGATGTCACGTGACCTATTGACAGCTTCTGAAGATATGTAACACCTAAATGACATTCAATGAAGCCTCTACGCCTCGGTAAGAAGAAATATTGTACATACATGAACAGAGAAAGTTGGGCACAAGCCTGAACCAGTGCTGGCCTCTTTCTTGAGATTTTCAAAAAAATTTTTAACAAAGACCAAGATCAGATTCACATCGAAATTTGGCAAGACGTCAATTTTCTTTTTTATCCGTTATTTTAACTGGGTCTTTATGCTCCAAACAGATTGTCTGCCATTCGTAGTATCCCCCCACCGAATAATGTTACTGAATAAATCTTCATTGTGTTTATACTTTTTCATGTTGAAGTCAGTGTTTTTGTCGAAGAGCAAACCCTTCCGAAACCGTTTCTGAATATGAAAAAAATTAATAGAGCATAGGATGTACTATAGTGTCATGCATCCTGTCTTTCTTGTGCATTTAAACAGCGTCACATCGCAATTCTCACTGAAATTTGCAACCAATGGCTGTCGCATGTTTTTTTTCCCCCTCTTTTCTTTGAAAGAAAACTTTGGAGGTTCACTTGAAAGTCTATCCATGTTAAAAACTACTTTTACTGTCTTTAAAACATCCTCGATAGTTGAAACCCCAACTTATAAGGAAGGATCTGCAGATTCCAGTAGCGGACATATGAAATGTGTATGTCGAAAATCAAAATTCTGCCATAGAATTTCCACCAACGGTAAACAACGGTACCTTGCTTTTTTGTGTGGTTTAGATTTAAACTTTTAAACTCTCTTTGCAATCGTAAAACAAGGATTACTGTTGCAAGGCATGTATCGCGTATAGACAACACATAGCACAGGGGTAGCTGACAAGCTATCTAGCCCTTACCTTGGGTGTTGTGTTGTGAGAGGCATGCTAAGCAACTGACTAGCTTGAAGTATGAGACTTAAGATTAGAGGGGCATAGTGCTGGCCCTTATATACCTACAGGCATGGTCCGTGCTACTATGTATGCATATTTATGTAAGAATGCTGCGGGGTGTAAACACAGCATATGGTGTAAAGGGCTGTGTATCAAACACAGTGTGTGTCATAATTGTGATGCATGTGGTCACATGATTTTATGCCAACACTCCCCCTCAAGTAGTGCAGCGTTAGCGCACATACTTGTTCTGTGGGTACAAGAGGCGAATGGGTTATAGAGGGTAGAACTCTATTCTGAGCTGTTTTCTGTGTTTCAAGAAGAGCGTCGGGCCCAGATTCTTGGTGAACATATTGGCAATGTTCTCTGTCGTGGGAACAGCGAATACTTTAACTTCACCTTTTTCGATCTGCTCTCGGATGTAATGATAGTGGATCTCAATATGCTTAATCCCTTTTTGTGTTACAGGATTCTGAGCATTGAAGATCGCTCCATGGCTGTCTCCATAGATAGGGACATATGACATGGGTTTTCCGAGTTCGCCGAATAAGATCTTGTACCATGCACAATCACATGCACAGTCAGAGAGCGCTATGTACTCTGCCATAGTGGAGGATGTGGAGATCAGAGTCTGCATTTTAGAGTGCCATTTGACACTGGCGTTCGCAAGGGAGAAGTAGTATCCCTGCGTAGATTGACATCTGCCATCTGCATCTGATCTGTCATCTCCATAGCTGGAGTCACAATAGGCGTATAGCCCTGCATCACTTCTTCCATCATAGACCAAGGCGTATTTGCGCGTACCAGCTAGGTACCGCAGTATGTGCCTAGACTTCAGGAGGTGTTCCTCCGATAGATTGTGGGTGAATTTCACCATCTGAGTAACAGCGAAAGCAAGATCGGGACGAGTTCCGAGCATTAAATATAGCAAGGATCCTATCACTGATTGGTACTGAGACCGGAGAGCCACCGTAGCAGTTCCATCCAACAGTTCAGGTTTATAGCTGGTGGGAAGAGGAGTTTGTTCAGCCTTGTCATCGGCCATACCAAAGCGCTTGAGAATTTTCTCAAGGTAGGGAACCTGATCTAGATAGGTCTTCCCTCCTCGATACTCTATCCTCATATGGAGAAACTCCCTGCATTCACCTAAGTCACGACATTCCCATTTGTCCATGAAGAGTTTCTTCTTGGACGCGACTAGGGTAGTGTTTGGTCCAGTTAGGATGATATCATCCACATACACGAGTATGATGACCATTGTTCTGTCAGCATGTTTAGTGACGAAAATGCCAGCATCAGCATAAAGGCAGGAAAAGCCGAGAGCCTTCAGGCTTCTATCAAGCTCATGCCACCAAGCGCAAGCGGCTTGCTTGAGACCATAGATGGCCTTTTTCAAGCGAAGAACCTTGTGTTCGTTGCCCGGAACTTTGAACCCCTGAGGTTGCTCCATGTAAAGTTCCTCATCTAATGTTCCATATAGGAAGGCAGATTTCACATCAAGGCCTTCAATTTTCCATTTCTCCAGCGCTGCTAACACAAGAATGGTGCGGACCAACTCAAACTGGACAACCGGTGAGAAGATCTCGTCAAAGTCTAGACCCTCAATTTGTGAGAAGCCTTTAGCAACTAAGCGGGCCTTTTTTCGTCCATTGGACTTTAAATCGAATACCCAGCGATTTTTGATAGCCTTATGGCCAGGAGGTAGGTCAGCAAGCTTGTAAACGTTGCGTTTCTTGAGGGCCTCTAATTCCTCAAACTGAGCCTTGCGCCATGCCCATTGATCTTCGGCTGATAGTTTGCCGATATCCTTGGTCGTCCAATCTCGGACATTCATCGGATCTGGTAATTCATCATGGTGAGATATTGCCTTGGAAAGCAAATATTCCCACAATGCTCCCCCTTCCGCTGCTGATTTAGCATGACCAGGGCCACCCTCAACAGTGTTGCTCGACTGTCCTGAATTAGGAACGGACATTGCACTATTTGCATCTGGCAATTTTCGACATCTGTTGGTGTCTGTAGAGGTGCCGGGTGGGTATACATTCCCATCTTTTCTGGTACCTTTCCTCTCTCGCTCAGAGCGTCTAGGTGGCTCATTACCATGTTCTGCTCCCCCTGGAGCATGTCGGGGTTGCTGTGGCAGTGATTGAGGCAGACGTCGAGGCTCAGCATCATCATGTGATCTCTCTTCGTCTCCTTGTGGAATGATTGAATCATGGGGTGGAGTGAAAGGTGCATCCTCATCGGGCACACTCTCTGTCTCAATTGAGATCTCGGGTTCCTCTGGTTCCTGAATTTGTGTGACAGGTGGCACTTTGTGTTTAGCACACTTTGGAAACAAGTGTTCATCGAACAGTGCCATGGCAGCAGTAAAGATGACATTGTTGGGAGCACGCATGAACATCATGTTTGATTCATGACTGTCACGATAGCCAAGAAAAGTCATCAACTCCGACTTGGGACTTAACTTGTTGGCTCGGAGGTCTTTGTGAATAAAGACGTAAGCTCCACATCCAAGGGTGCGTAGGTGAGAGAGATCAGGTTTGAATTCATCAAGATACCCTTTCAGAGTTTGCCAATCAAGGCGCCGCACAGGGGTGCGGTTGTATAGGTAATTTGCATGTAGAACACTGAATTCCCACCAACTGTCAGGTAGACAGGCCTGATGACGCATAGACTCCGCTTTCTCATCAATAGTACAATTGAAGCGCTCTGCTCTGCCATTCATTTGCAGCTGAGAAGGAACACTTCGCTGAATCTCGATCCCTCCATCCTTAAGGAGTTTGACATAATCCTTATTGACGTACTCTCCTCCATTGTCAGTCATCCATTCACCAATGGTTGCGTTGTATTGCATTTTGACCATGGCGATGAACTGTTTGGATGCCGCTTTGGAATCACTCTCCTTTTTCAGAAGGGATATCCAGGAGTGGGAGGAGTTGTCATCAAGGAACGATATGTAATATTTGTGTTTGTGGTGTGATTGCACCACAAACTCCTTGAGATCAGAATGAATCTGTTGAAATGGGTGTGTGGCACGTGCAGAATTCTCAGGGAAAGAGCGAGAGTGCATCTTTCCTTTTGCACAGCCTTCACACACCGGCGGATTTTTAGGGACTTCGATCGATCTCGGAAAGTTCCACGTACTCGATTCGAATTTCTCAAACACCTGTTTTCCAGGATGTCCAAGTTGTTGATGCCAGAGATCGTAATCGTCCCTGTGCATGGACTTGTGTGCGGTCAACTCACTTCCAGTGAGGACCTCTGATTTGACCCAATAGATCGTATCGGTAAACAGTCTGGTCAAAACTACTATTTTCACTTTGCCAGTTTGAGCTTGAATAAACTCAAGGGTGCGCTCATCTCCCTTGATTTGCATGTTGCCTTTGAGGAGTAGTCCCATGGATAAGAGACGGATCCCTATGCCTGGCATATAAAATACCGGCGATAGACGGGAAATTGTAACCGTCTGAGGGTTTGTACTATCTACCCATGTTTTCATGAAGACAGTGCCATGGCCATGTATGGCTGCGGCGCCATTGGCAGTTTGTGCCTTTGGCTGGTCTTTTTCATCAAAGAACCTAAGGTCAGAAAAGTCCACCTTATTGTCTGTGAAATGGACTGATGCTCCTGAGTCAACTATCCACTCTATGAAGTTTGACTTAGAGTTGTCCTTGCAGTCCGCGCAAAGCGAGACGAAGTCACAATGTATATTGGCAGCTAGATACTTATCTAACGATCTACCAATATCTAAGCTAATAGAAGCTAGAGTGGGATCGGTTAGTAAGGTGCCTTTATGTGAGCAAAAAGGGACTAACTCATTGTCTGTTGGGCCTTCATAGGCGTCATGGTCATCAGACCAGTGCTTGTAGGGCTGGGGACCCCTTGTTTCCCAGGCACGTCTTGTGGTCCTACTGGGCCCAGCCACTGGGGTGGGCACCGGTTCAATTATAGGACCGCAGAGCGTCTCTGGGTCATCTCCGTAGTTGGACGTATCATTGTCCAGGTTGAGCTTCAACCCTTGTGGAAGGGGAGCATCATCCTTGTCATCCCCAAATAATCCCGATCCTTCTGGGATCGGGTCCTCTTCTCCGAGGGACACCGTATCTTCTTCCTCTGATGGCACATCGATTACCATTGCATCTAGCATTGGTGCCATTTCTGGCGTTGGAGCCCTGGGTGGCTCGCGGACGGGATCCGTGGGTGAGTATGCACCCCACCGAAAGGCGGGGGTTTCAGGCTCAGGGTCCTGGAGAGTGTATGCTCCCAACTTTACAGTTGGGGCTCCAAACGTTCCATCGGTTACTTCCTCCAGGGAAGTGATCCCCTCAAACTCTTCTGAGGTTTGTATGGTGGGTGTTATCCCAAGGCAACTCATCAGGTCACGGGATCGCTGGATGTGGGGGTATGGAGGAGTTGTCCGGCCAGGGTTTTTCCAAGGGCCCGTGGCCTTCTCTCATTGTGTAGAGGGCCCAGCACTTGAGAACGAGGTTACAGAATGTGCTGTGGGCGCTGGTAGCGCTGGTGTGTCGGTGATATGCATCGCCGCCAATGCTAAGACGAAATCGGAGTTGTAGGTATCAGGGGCTCCAGCCATATGGCTGTGTGCACCCTTACCCTTACCTCCACGTCGGAAGGGCTGTTTCTTCTTCTGCTGCGAGCTGCCGGAATCGGCGCTCTGCTGCTCAGAGTACTGAGGATTTGGGCCTTTGCCCTTGATAGCTGTGTTTCGCTGTACCTGCGTCTGCTGTTTTTTCTGTGGCTTGTTAGCTGGAGCCTTTCCCTTGTCGTATGTAGTCCCCTTGCGGGGCTGCTGGGAAGGAGGGAGACCGCCAAAGCAGGCAGCCCAGACATCGCGGACCAAGTCTACGGTCTTGGCGAGGTCGAAGGTGGTTGCTGTCTCATCTTTGAACATGGTCTCTACCAGATGTTGGTAGATAGATTCCTGTCCGACACTATTGGTCGTGGGCAGGTTGGAGATGAGAATGAGAGCAGCTAAAGAGCCGCTTATCATGCAAGTGGGGATAGACTGGTAGTGGTGCATCCACTGGGCAAGCTGGGGGCTGGGATCGGAGAGGTCGAACCGGTAGTCCTTGATGTACCAGAAGTGTTCCAGTAGCTCTGTGATGGAGGACTTGGCGTAGTGATCACCTAACCAGGTCCAAGTGGCGGCGGCAGTCATATCTTTGACCTGATCCCAGATCCCTATATCCAGGGCTCGGTTGAAGATTCCCATTGCTTGGGAGTTCCCATCGGTCCAGGTTGACACCTTGTGGTTGAAGTCCGCTAGCTGCGTATTGTAGTAGTTCATCTGGACGTTGAACTGGGTCCAGTATCGGGCGGCTTTTTCCACATCCGACGTAGACATCTCAGAAGTGATGAGGGGAGGGGTGCTCGGCATCTTAGGACGCTTAGTCTCGTCCGGTTTAGTGGTATCTCCTTTGACTACATCATATACCTTGGAGATCATGAAGATGCCAACCATTTTGTCCTTCCAAGCCTGGAAGTTGCACCCGGTGAAGTGGGGAATGTCAGAGACATTGATGGAAGTGGCTTTGTTGGAGGAAGACATTGTTGATGGGGTTGGTTGATTTCTGAAAAGAAAAGAACTTGGGTGTGTCAGCGAACAGGTATGATATAGCGTGCAACCATAGTGGCGCACAGCACATACTGCACTTGACATGAACCCTGACTCCATTAGAGTCAATGTCCAGACAACAGCATTGGCGTTCAGCCCGAAGGTGAACAACCTTGACAGTGTTCAGCAATGAAGCGAACTGCTGTTGGCGATGTGCAGCCCAGAGGGCGCACATTCAGCCCAAGGTTGGACAAGGCTAGGACGTTGTCAGAACTCATGCAGTCATAGCACACGTTGTTCGACATCGGGGCCCATAACCTGTCGCAAGGCATGTATCACATATAGACAATGTGTAGCGCAGGGGTAGCTGACAAGCTATCTAGCCCTTACCTTGGGTGTTGTGTTGTGAGAGGCGTGCTAAGCAACTGACTAGCTTGAAGTATGAGACTTAAGATTAGAGGGGCATAGTGCTGGCCCTTATATACCTACAGGCATGGTCTGTGCTACTATGTACGCATATTTACATAAGAATGCTGCGGGGTGTAAACACAGCATATGGTGTA
>Ga0307507_10013196_pt1 | contig 10073 bp, 12 predicted proteins | sample 7_EM_MG_FD_207223 | JGI IMG/M metagenome (GOLD analysis project Ga0307507, IMG submission 207223) | Populus trichocarpa ectomycorrhiza microbial communities from riparian zone in the Pacific Northwest, United States - 7_EM | ecosystem: Host-associated > Plants > Roots > Unclassified | place... | reverse complement strand
CGAGCGGTTGGGGCCGTGGTTATCACACGATGTGACAGGTCGCGTAGGGCAGAGTGGAGTGGGCGGATGTCCTCGTGGGTGGGCACTTCGTTGGCTACCATGGAGGAGAGGTCGTGGATTTTGGTGCGGAGTTCATGATTGTCCTTGCGGAACTCGGAGAGCTGGGTGTTAAGGGTGTCTAGTTGGGTGGTGATGGTGTTAGGCACAGAGCTCCCAGAAGGATAAGGGGGTCGAGTTACCCTACCTTCGCGCACAAACCTCTGAAAAAAAGTTAGCAACACCCCCCTCCGGCCCCGACGTTGGGACAATAGGTCACCATACGCCGCCTGGAAAGTTGCGTCCCCTCACCAAAGACATCAGTAAAGAAGATCCTGCTTGCAACACCGTATACGTCGCGGCCGTCTGTCCGACCGGTTCCTGTTCGCAAGATATATGAGAGGGGACCTCAGAGCACCTGATGCAGGTGAAAGCATCCGGATCGGACGACATCGCATAGAGTGACAAGTACTACGAGATTAAGTATCGAAAGGTGGCTACAAACTCACGGGACGTATCTACCTTAGTTAGGCTTCCCTGGTCTGGAAAGACGCCCAGCAACCAGTAGGAATGCACTATGCTTGGAAAGGGAGTCGGGGAACTCCCAAAGGGATTGTTGGCACGAGACCGATAACTATAGTCGCAACCATTGGTTCGATCGATAGGAAAGAGTCGTGTAATGCCGGATAAGACTAAGGAACGCCTCCTGCAGACCAAGTCAAAACGGAGCCAACAATATGAGGATTGGCCATCTTCTATCCTAGCGAATAATTGTCTGACATGCGAACACATGATTATTCGTAAAACTATTCTAGCAACGGATACATGTTCGTATAGCCATATAGGCGGACGGGCACTACACCCTCCCCATGAGAGAAGCATACGTGGCAATAAGTTGCGCAAACGAGAGTAGAAAGATAACGGACGTTCAGGGTCAAGTCGGGCTCCTACTTCAAAGAAGTCGAGCTGGGTGGGCAAGTGATACTTAGTTATAGGGAAAGATTATGTGGCCCGCGAACACCCAGACGCGGAATATAAATATCGAGGTGTCTTCGTAGCTGCTATCCATTATCAAGCAACGGAGATGAGACCTTAACAATATATACACGTTAAACAATATTTATCGTTTCACCTATCTATTATTTTATCTTGGGACTTGTGTCTCCTTAAACGTATTCTCCAAAACTACGAAGATTGGGCCTTGAATATTCGCTTGTTCTCAGAAGATTACTACCCCCATAACAGTATATTGTTATTCTCGACGTTACCGAGACACACGAGCGATATCAATCACTATACGAATCGCAACTCAATCATACTCATTTCTATCTCTAGAAGGATAAGACCCACTCTCTTACTTCAAAAATGTCGAGGTCTAATCCCGTGGGAGCAGGACCAGATCCTATGGAGACAGATGAACTCTCTCAGTCCCAAGCTCCAACGGTGACATCACAAGACACACGGATCGCTAGATCCACGGATACTCGGATATCTCCCGGCCTACCACCCAGACTCTTCCATTGAGCCGCGATGAGACGGTCCTAGTCTCAACAGTCTCAGACACCTGCTGAACCATTATTATCTCCGGAAATCTCTCGACCACTGGACCGGATCAACTGCAGTCTACACCTGTACGAGGATAACCTAGCCCAGAGCGTCGACTTGGAACATCTACCGTTTCAGTCCCTCTCACCCCAAATCCAACAATTGTTGCGGGAACTGCGCAAAGTCAAAAAGGACATAATGACTGCCGCCAGATATATAGGCACGGAGCTGGAACAAATAGACACCAGCATGGTTCAGGTAGAATCGGCAATGCAGGGGCTTCAAGAAGCATTCAAAAGGGTCAGTGGAAGGATGGATGGACAAGACACCCGTCAGACCCAACACGAGCAGGTCACATCCCATCTCCACCAGACCATACAGACGGAAGGAGCCGCAGCAATGGGCAGGGACGAACAGTTGGTACAAGAACTGCTAGACACAAAAGCCCAACATCAATGAGAAATACAAAACTATGAAAGAATACTCAACGCTCTGATGGCCGAGTTAGGGGCAAACAAAGAAGCCAGAGAAAGACAAGAAAGCCACATAGCTGAGTTGACTGCAGCGGTTACCTCCTTTATGGGCCAGGTAAAAGGGAAGCGTTCAAACCCGACCCCGGAACGAAGTGCCGGAGCAGCAGGAGGAGGAGGCGGAGGACGACCCCCTCCTACAATGCATGGAGCAGCGGGAGGCACCCCTGATATGGGAGATAGTGAAGGAGGAGGAAGCGACGACGAGAGACGAGGAAGCCGGGGAGAGAGACCCGACAAACAAAACAAGAAACCTGCAGATAAGGATAAAACTGAGGAGGAAAAATACGGAGAAGCGACAGTGGAAGAAATAAGATATTCCAGACCCTTGGGAAAGGCCATAGAAGAAAACATCAAACGTCCAGCTCAACCTCCATCAGAATATGAACCTGCCAAACACCAGGATATCCGGTTTTGGCTGACCACCTGCAAGGATTTTTTCGATGGCAACCTATTCCAATGGCAGGACGAGGCGGACCGTATCAAATACACCGTGTCGAAACCAAAAGGATCACAAGTAGCATCCTTCGCTATGACCAACCGAAATCAAATGACCGGCGAGCTAGGCCATACACAACAGGCTGGTTACGAACTATGGGATGTCTTTGCCGAACAAGCAGTCCGTCGCTTCGGTCCCACTCACGAGGAAGAAAAAGCCCTACGAGAAATGTTGAAAGTCCGATACAAGAATGACATTAACCAATTTTCATTGCAATTTGAAAATTGGAATGTCAAAGCAAAAGTTTCTGGAATCGCCTTCAGAAAACTAATCAGAGATCAAATACCGGATGTAGCTGTACGGCGAATGTCAATGCATCAAGAATATGCCGACGATTGAGATTGGACAGAAGCTCTCCGCCAAGCGGTCCGCGATGAGGAAGATTTCCAGGAAGGAAAAAGGCTTAAAGACAATAATTTCTCAGGGTCAAATTCAAGTGGAAAGTGGAAACGGGACGAACCAACAATGACAAAGATAAAGAAAAAACCTAAGTATACCTCTAAAGAGAAAAGGGTATACCATGCTAAGAAAAAGGAAGAAAAGGTAGAGAAAGGAAAGGCGGCACCCCGGCAGAAAATCATGCATCGGGTTTGGGCCGACGCACACACTGGTATCGACCAAAAAATAGGGGACGAACGAAAAGCTAAGGGGCAATGCACCAGATGTACCCTGACAAAGCACGGATGGAAACACTTCCAGAAAGGAATTCGAGTCAGCACTATCCAAAGAAAACCTTTGAAGTTACCGGGAGGAAGATCGAACCACCCAAAGCCTAGAAAGCCAAGAGTAGCCACTGTGGCTGAGGATAGCCGGGGAGAAACAGCGCATCAACCGAACCAAAGGCCACTAGCATGGGTTGTATGGAGGATGAAGAGCGATAAGCTCATTGGCACCAGTGGCGACGGCATGTGGGTAGTCCGGCCATCGAACCGGGAATCGAAACAATCTGAAGTGAACCCTTCAGCTCATACCCTTTGAGTGCATCGGCCCCAAAAGCGTGATAAGTTCTGACTGGGAGTCACATGGCACCTGGGTGTTGTGCGGCGAGGACGTTCAGAAGTTTATATCCCAGATAAAATTGGAGAGAGCAGCGAAGGAACCTACCTTGAGCAACACGACCCGAAAACGGCTCCACTTGTTGGGGGGACCCCTAGGACTAACGACGGTTAGTAGACAACCTACGAGGACACAAAGGACAGCAAGAAAAGAGCCAAGTACGGAACTCGAGCCAAGTTAATGAGTGAGAAACTGGCATCAGACGAGAGTGACACCAGCGTAAGCGTCCCCAGAGGCAGGTCTTAAAGTACACAATCCAAAATGATTAAAAGAACAGAGTCTCACCAGGAAAAATAACCCATGAGTGCTATGGGTCGCACTAACTCGACCACATAACACCCCATTTGGTTGTCATGTTGGACAAAGCGCCCGACCTCAAGATTTCTCTCATACTAGTTGGGCACGTTCATTGCACACACAGAACCACTACCCACCTCATGAAGGAACTTTAGCTCGGGCTGGAGGAATTAGGCGAGAGGTACGGTAGACTCCTCGTAACTACCGATAAGTGTGGATAAGTCGGTCATACCGGAAAGCGCCTCCAAGCCGGACAGCACGAATCATTAGACGAACTACCCCTAGTATATGGGAATCCCTCGGCAGGGAATAAAGACCGCTAGTAGTGGGCTGCCCGATATACAAACAGACAGGATTTTACCTTTCAAGAAAAATACTATTCTCGGAGATCCCTAACCATCACCAAACTATTTTACATATGTTCAAAAATATTTGGTAGAAGGGAAAAGCAGTTTGTCTGAGGAGGCTTGATGAGCCGAAACTGCGCAGGCGCGGTAACAAACCCCAAAAGTTAGCACAATGAAGAGAGTTTATGTAACACGAGGCCCCGGCCCCAAACAAACAAAGATCAAACCAAATCCACAGCACTACGAGTGCCCCGAAGGAAATGCCATCCTAGTCACATCAGATAAACAGCATAAGATCCGAGTCTTACTAGACTCTGGCTCCAATATACTCCTCTTAAACCAAAATACCGCACGCACCCTCAAAGTCCCTTACGAAATAAGAGAAAACCTGCTTAAAATAACCGCATTTAATGGCGAAGTTTCCTCCACAGGAGGCAAATAATATTCACATCCGATTCAACTGGAGATCGGTACCAATGGCCATACGACGATCATCTCCTGCGAGATTGCGGACGCAGGCAAATATGATATGATCAGACCCTTCGGGTGGTGGCACCACGAACATCCAATAAAAACTATTGAAACCCCTGAAAAATGGTGTTTCGAGCACACTAAATGTGTAGAACATTTACAAGACCAAAGCATCGCTAACATGTTTGAATGGGACGAGACGGTGGCTTTTGATGAAGAGGCAACAATGATAGGGAGGATCGGATCCACGAGACATGAGGAGGTACACCTAGAGGGATTACCAAAGCCATATTGGCGAAACAAGGAATTGTTTGGGAATTAGAAAGCAGAAATGCAGGCTCCTAGGCGAACCTTCGACCACACGATCGACCTTAAGGACGGGGCCACTCCACCTTGGGGACCTATATACCCAATGTCGGCTTACCAATTGGAGGAACTAAACAAATACCTTCACACAATGTTACCCGAAGGGAAAATAGTTCATACCAAATCTCCGGCGGGAGCACCAATCCTGATTGGTCCCAAGCCTGACGGAAGACTATGACTGTGCGTGGACTACGGACAGCTGAACAAGTTAACTATACTTAACAAATACCCTTTACCGCTCATGACTGAACTAAGGAAGAGAGTAGCCGGTGCGACCATTTTCACCAAACATGACCTAAAAGATGGTTACCATCTGATTAGAATCAAAAAAGGAGACCAATGGAAAACCGCCTTCCGCACCCGATACGCACATTACGAATATAAAGTAATGCCATTTGGGTTGGTCAACGCACCGGCCACTTTCCAGGCCATGATGAATTCTCTCCTACGAGAATTCGTGGATCACGGGGTTGTTGTCTATCTGGATGATATCCTAATTTACTCAAAGACAATGGAAGAACACAAGGCTCTGGTCAAACAAGTACTAGCTAGGCTAGAATGCCATGACCTCGCAGTATCCTTAAACAAATCCGTGTTCCATGTCGATACAGTTGAATTACTCGGATACATTATGGGAAAAGCTGGCGTTACAATTAGCGAGAAAAAGGTTGAAAGTATCCTCAATTGGAGAGCCCCCCGATCGGTAAAATACGTACAAATCTTTATTGGTTTGGAAACCTTTACCGACGCTTCATCGAAAACTTCTCAAAAGTTTGCAAACCGATTACTGACAGGTTGAAAACCAAGGGAGGAAAACATTTGTGGTTTTGGGGAGAATAACAGAACCAAGGCTTTGAGGAACTTAAGCGAAGATTTACCTCAGCCACTATCCTAGCACACTTCTGCCCAGACCGAATAACCGTGATCGAGACGGATGCTAGCGACTTTGCACTAGGCTGTATCCTTTCCCAGGACTTGGGAAAACGATTACACCCAGTCGCTTTCCACTCACGAAAACTGAACGATGCCCAACGAAATTACGAAATCCATGACAAAGAATTATTGGCAATCTTAGAAGCCTTCCGCGAATGGAAACACTACTTGTTGGGAGCAGACGAACCAGTGACGGTATACAGCGACCACCAGAACCTCCAATACTTCCTCACGACAAAGGTTTGGAACCCCCGACAAATCCGATGGGCTCAATGGCTGGCCAACTTCAATTTTACAATCGTATACCGCCCTGGAAGTAGAGGCGGAAAACCTGACGCATTAAGCCGGCGGCCGGAGTACCACCTTGAGGAGGGAGCTACGCATCGCGAACAGACAATTTTGAAACCGGAACACTTTGAAGCTTCACTCTGCCACAGGAAAGACAGAATTCAAGTCAGCCTTGTGGAAGGAAAAAAGCGAATAACAAACCGGCTCAGAATAAAAAGACTGCAACGAAACGCGATAATCCCGACCAAAGGCTCCAGGATGCCAGCAGGACAGGACATCTACGCCTTAAAGGATGGCACCATACCAGCCCAAAGACAGATGTTATTGGACACCGGAATCGCAATAGGACTACCCAGAGGGACATACGGCAGGCTGGCAGCAAGAAGTGGCATGGCTAGCAAACATCGAATGGCGGTAGGTGGCGGAGTCATAGATGCGGACTATACCCGCGAAATAAAAGTAATACTACGGAACCATGGGGACACCAATTACGAATTTAAGGCAGGCGACCGGATCATCGCACAGCTAATCGTGGAAAAAATACAAACACACGATGCCATGAAAATCGATAATCTGGAAGACACAGCCAGGGGAACTAAGGGTTTCGGCTCAACCGACATCGGTCCCAAACGGCTAATTACGTGTGAGGAACTCAAAGTAAAAATGTGTTTCCTAAACCCAGACCCACAAGACAACTCATACTTTGACAAAGAAAATATTCACACACATGCTAGCCTACGAGACGAAATAACAAGGCTGTCCAGTGCCATGATTGCAACATTACAAATGCAAGCCATGGACGTCTCGTTCCTGGACAGGATAAGAACCGCTGGCAAAGAAGACGACAGTTGGACAAGCCGGAAAAGGGAGTTAAGCCAGTTAAAGGAAAAACGACAAACACTACGAAGGCACTGGGAACGGGAAGATGGACCACTCTACTACAAAAATAGACTGTTCATCCCGTCGAAAGAGGAGATCTTAACAGAGATTGCAAAGGGATGCCACGAGTGGAAGGTAGCCGGACACTTCGGACAGGAAAAAACGATTGGGCTAGTCACGAGAAACTTCCACTGGGAAAAACTCAGCGAATGGATCAACGACTATGTCCGGTAGTGCGACGAATGTCAACATAACAAATCTCCACGACACGCGAAGTATGGGTGACTCCAACCTTTAGAAGTACCCTATGCAGCATGGACCTCTGTCTCAGTAGACTTCATTACGCACTTACCCGAATCCCAAGGGCAAACTCAGATCATGGTTGTAGTGGACCGTTTTACAAAAATGGCACACTTTATCGGCTTAGAGACTAAGGCGACCGCAAAGGATGTCGCGAATACCTTCCTTAAGGAAGTTTGGAAACTTGACGGACTCCCCTCCGAAATCATCTCGGATATGGACCCAAAGTTTTCGGGCGAATTTTGGGAATCATTGTGCAAAGCATTAGGAATTAATCAGCGAATATCACCGGCATATCACCCACAGACAGACGGACAAACCGAAAGAACCAACCAAGTGCTGTAAGGTTACCTGCGGAACTTCGTCAGCTATGACCAAAACGACTGGTATCAGATGCTACCGTTGGCCGAATACGCCTACAATAATTCCAAAGCAAGCGCACATAAATTAACCCCTTTTTTCGCCAACTACGGGTTCCATCCACAAACTGAGTGGATGAAGAAGAGAGAGGCTCAAAACCCAGGAGCCACCATGTATACGCACTGGATGAAAACAGTGCAGGAAAACGCAAGGACAACCCTCGAGCAGACAAAAGAAGCCATGAAGAAATACCAAGACCGGAAAGCAACGCCACAACCCGATATCGAAACAGGTGACTTGGTAATGTTGAACGCCAAAAACATTAAAAGCAAACGACCGACAAGGAAGTTCACATCACTATTGTACGGCGCTTTTAAAGTCTTAGAGAAAAAAGGGAATAGGGGGTTCAAACTTGATATCCCGGCTCGTTGGAAAATCCACCCAGTATTTCACGTTTCGCTACTCGAACCCTATAAAGTCTCTGACCGACCCAACAAAGAACAACCCCCGCGAGAACCAGAAGACCTCGAAGGTGATCTGGAATGGGAAGTTGAAAAAATCGTCAAAAGTAAGATAATCACCTACACGAGAAAGGTCAGAAGAGTAAACAAGGAGTTCAAAGAACTCCGATAGTTTGTAAAATGGACAGGATGCTCAGAGGATGAGAATACCTGGGAACCACCGGAGGGGTTGGGAAACGCCAGGGACGAGGTGCAAAAATTTCATAGGGAAAACCCCGAGATGCCAGGGCCGAACTTGGATGAGTCGTATGAGAAAGGGTTTCCACAAGTGGACAAGCAAACGCTCCTGCTTTTTACCCCTACCATACTGAGCGTATAAAGGAAAAAGAATGTATTATAGTTAGACAAAACGTATTCGGGACGAAACTTAAGAGGAGGGAGCTCGTGTTAGGCACAGAGCTCCCAGAAGGATAAGGGGGTCGAGTTACCCTACCTTCGCGTACAAACCTCTGAAAAAAAGTTAGCAACACCCCCCTCCGGCCCCAATGTTGGGACAATAGGTCACCATACGGCGCCAGGAAAGTTACCTCCCCTCACCAAAGACATCAGTAAAGAGGACCCTGCTTGTAACACAGTATACGTCGCGGCTCTCCGTCCAACTGGTTCCTGTTCGCAGGATATATGAGAGGAGACCTCAGAGCACCTGATGCAAGTGAAAGCATCCGGATCGGACGACATCGCATAGAGAGACAACCACTACAAGATGAAGTATCGAAAAGTGGCTACAAACTCACGGGACGTATCTACCTTAGTTAGGCTCCCCTGGTCTGGAAAGATGCCCAGCACCCAGTAGGAATGCACTATGCTGGGCAAGGGAGTCGGGGAACTCCCAAAGAGATTGTTGGCACGAGACCGATAACTATAGTCGCAACCATTATCTCGATCGATAGGAAAGAGTCGTGTAATGCCGGATAAGACTAAGGAACGCCTCCTGCAGCCCAAGTCAAAACGGAGCCAACAATATGAGGATTGGCCATCTTCTATCCTAGGGAATAATTGTCTGACATGCGAACACATGGAGATTATTCGTAAATCTATTCTAGCAACGGATACATGTTCGTATAGCCATCTAGCCGGACGGGCACTACACCCTCCCCATGAGAGAGGCATATGTGGCAATAAGTTGCGCAAACGAGAGTAGAAAGATAACGGACGTTCAGGGACAAAGTCGGGCTCCCACTTCAAAGAAGTCGAGCTAGGTGGGCAAGTGATACTTAGTTATAGGGAAAGATTATGTAGCCCGCGAACACCCAGACGCGGAATATAAATATCGAGGTGTCTTCGTAGCTGCTATCCATCATCAAGCAACGGAGAAGAGACCTTAACAATATATACACTTTAAACAATATTTATCGTTTCACCTACCTATTATTTAATCTTACGACTTGTGTCTCCTTAAACGTATTCTCTAAAACTACGAACGATTGGGCCTAGTATATTCGCTTGTTCCCAGAATAATACTACCCCTATAACAGAGGGCCACTATGCCAGAGACACTGGCGCAGAGGATGGAGAGGATGGATCCCTCCCCAGCAGTTATAGTTTGGAGCGGGTGAGGGGAGAGGTCTTGGACTAGGTCGGGGTTTAGTTGAGGCTGTTTCTGGTCTCCGAGAAAATCCCTGCCAGAAAGGCAAGAGGGGGTGAC
>Ga0307507_10013195_pt1 | contig 10073 bp, 4 predicted proteins | sample 7_EM_MG_FD_207223 | JGI IMG/M metagenome (GOLD analysis project Ga0307507, IMG submission 207223) | Populus trichocarpa ectomycorrhiza microbial communities from riparian zone in the Pacific Northwest, United States - 7_EM | ecosystem: Host-associated > Plants > Roots > Unclassified | place... | reverse complement strand
CTCCGCTTCTGAGCTAGAAAACGGTTAATGACGGCATGAACATGCAAAACAAGTTCTTTTTAACAAATTACATGGATATTTCAATAATAAAGTCAGTGAGATTGCTAAAATTTAGAGTAAAGTGAGGCAGAATGTAGAGGTTATCGAAAAAAATACAAGAGTGATTAAAGGTTAACAATAAAAAAAGATGGAGATATCTGGAGATCGAAAACTCTTATCTGAGAACTTATAGACGCTTAAATAGTCACAAGTCACACCAATTTGCGTAGCAGCAAGAAAAGAAGGTGAAAGATATGACCACACCTATTATAATGGGCTATCATTTAGAATTATAGCCCATAATAGTTGGTGGTTTACCGATAAGTTGAAATGATGAAGTCACAAGTTCTATCCACCGGACATGCTCTACATCATTCCGCGAATCCCTTTATAAAAAGAGGATGCAAATTGCATTCGATAATAAGTACAGATAGTACAGGAGCGTAGGTGGGAGCTCGTGGTGCATTTCAGACAACTAAAGTATTAATCGAGAGCATCTCGTCCAAGCCAAACATTGCATATGGCAGCAAGAGGTTTAAGGAAAATACTAAGAAATTAAGATTATTTCCAAAGTTGGTAATGAACTGAGATGTTGAAGATGGATTGTTGGCCTGAATTAATGATTGCTAGAAATCACAATCACTTGCAAAACAATTCTCTTGTTAAATTTAGATGGCCACCCTTCTACGCTAAAGTTAGCAAGGTTGTGAGAGTAATGGGTCCTTAGAATTAAACTGTGCAGTGTTTGTGTATGCAGGAATATAATCAAGAAGTATGGGATTAGAATTTTCCTTACCTCATGGTTTACAGGCATGCATATTTATAGCCATGAGTCACACGAGCTTGCATGGATATAAGGATAGATTTTGTATCGTGTTCGGTGTCTTAATCTTGGTGTTTTGAGTATAAATTCTAAATTTGTTACATGTATACGTAACTCTGTATCAAGTTATAGGGATTTCCATGAAAAGCACTTCATTTCTTTTTATCACAATAAAAAGAACTTCTGATTTATGAGAGACCATCTCCTTCTCATGATCACTATAATTCTTAACTGGTGGTAAAGATTTTAAAGTCAGTGCATACTTGACAAAATCCAACCCGTATTTCCATCCCCTTAATTCTGCCTTTGGATGCAATTCTTGGATGGAGCCTACGTACCGTGAAGGGATTCGGCATCTTGAACAAATTGATTAATTGTGATGCATATAAAATGATCGTTGATTGCTCCACAATAAACCCAGCTAATCCAACCAAAAGTTGACATCTAGCACCAACATTCTCATCGATCAAGCAAACCATTTGTTAAGCAATTGCCAACCTCAAGATTTTATTTTGATGGGCTGTAGCTTTAGAAGGGAACATCCTCTCCACAATGCTGGTTTTGGAGCTCTAGCTAGCTAGCCTCGTAGACTCACCACCCTAAGTTCCATGATAACGAGACTCAATTAGCTAGCCCACCCCCACGCAACAGAGTGGAGATCTTATCTTATTCGTTTAATTATCAATCAATTAACGTTGGATTTTGAAGAAGAGCAATTGAAGAGGGCAAGACCACCATGCCACGCCATAGCTAGGAAGCGGTGGCTCTTGGCGCGGTGAGACGAGTCACCGTGGCTAGTACGGCCTCGCGCGGGATTGTAGGAAGATTGCAACAAACGGGGTTGTCATCCCCATGGTGGTGAATTGTACCTCATAGCTAGCTGCTGAAATTTCTCGCTGAAATCTGAGCCAGCCGTCTACAAGAGTTGGACCACACCCAGCAAGGTGATGAATTGGTAGTCGTGGATGGCATTAAAATTCAATGGATTGCTTTTACGTTTTAACCAATAGACAATAGCCAGAGTCAAAACTTAACCTGAATTTAAGTGCTCTATCTCTAAAAACGGATCCGGCTTGTCACATTCATTTCAAGAAAGATTGCACGGAGAAGGTTCTTGATTGCCAAGCCCAAAATGTGTTGTAATGTTACCGCTTCACTAGACTATCCGCAAGAGGACAAGAAAAAAGAAAAAGGAAGGCTCTATTTATATTTAGGAGTTATGAATGGATATATTAATGCTGTACTGTCCTTCTTCTTAGCATCGTATCTTTTTAAGAAGATTATATTTCACTAATATATTATTTTTAATGATAAAAAATTATTAAAAGAAAAAAAAAGGTATAAATGAATGAGAGAGGAAGTAAATTTAAATTTGAAGACTTTAATCATTACATTTTCTTTTAATTAAAACCTCAATATTCAGAATAAATTTTACATAAATGATTATCTATGACAACCTCCCTTAAAACACTTACATAAATTATAGAATAAATATGTTAAATAATTTTAAATCAATATCTTAAACTATTCTGTGAGGTTTTAAGATATTATTTATATTATTCTCTTACACACTTCTTCAAGTGAAAACTTCCAGGTTTAAAACTTGCATGGACTCACACTACCTTATACTTAATTTTTATTAAATAAATATGGGTGGTAAGATTCAAACTCGTGACCATTTGATCATTAACGCTCTGATACCATGTCAAATAACCTTCTTACTCAAAAGTTTAAACTGTTAGGTGAGATCCCAAGATATAATTTATCTTATTCTTTAACACATCACCTCAAGCGAAAACTCTTTGAACTTGAAACTTGCAGATGCCCACATTATCTTGTGCTTTATTTTATCAAATAAATAGAGACAGTGAGATTCAAACTTGTGACCGTTTTGTCATCAAGACTCTAATACCATGTCAAATAATCATCTTAACCTAATAGTTTAAACTAGTAGGTGAGGTTCCAATTTATTATTAGAGAATAATATATATATATATTATTCTCTAATAAATTAGATTAACCTATCTTTCTATAACATTCGAGGTTAGTTTCAATATGTTTTTATATATTTAACTGCAAGCAAGACATATAACCCAAATTAACAGAGATTTATGTGTGTAAAATGTCCATGATTACAAATTTATTCTTAAGAATCAAGCTACCTTCTCTGCAGCATTCTAAAAACGTAATACAAACATGGGATTAATTTGATTTATTTTTTTGCCTATTTAAAAGAGACAAGACAAATACTTTTATTTAATCCAAACAAAGCTTAACTATATCAAAGGACGAACAGTCCATTATGGAAATTATTTAATCCAAACATAATATAATTAAATCAAAGAAAGAATAGTCCAGTCTGAGAATTATACTAATAGAGTGTAATTATATTTCGATAAATCTGGATCTAAATATGATCGTAGGATTCAGTTAAATTTAATGCCATGATAGATGCAATTAAGAATCATATTATAGACAATTCATTAAAAATATAAAAACAAACTAATTGAATTTTTCCCCGAGTTTTAAAGATATTTAGAATTTTACAAGCAGGTATAAATTTTCCACTTATACACTGCTTAATTTCTCTGGAAGGACCCTCGATCAAAAAAAGTAGATAGAACACAGCCCAATTCTAATTGCAAAAGGTCTCTAGCTAGCGAGCCCATGGCTTCATCGTGTAGAAGAGATTCGAGCCTAGGTACGTGGCGCCTGATCCAGTTCCATTTCGTTAGGCAACTTTCATGGACCACAAGGCACCAATATCCCTAGCGATTTCCAGCTTTTGCCTCTGCATAATTGCAGCTCACATTTCCTTTTCTTTTGGTCAACTTTCCACTGGTCTCACTACTCAGGGGACTGGGACTTTCGTCAGAGAGACTTTAATATATACCTTTAAGTTTCAAGAAACAATAAAAGAGACATGACATGCTAAAGCAATCTAGGTATCAATCATGCACAAAGCAACATGACAGCCGAACTTCATGATGATAATAATAATAAAATAAAATAAAAAATTGACAAATCGAATTCAAGTCACGACTGCCATCTAATTAATTTACGCAAAGAAACACCCTCATACAAACAAATTAAAGTCAAGTCACTGCTACTTACTGGCATCAGAAGTATGATTGATCCCAATACAATGTGCTATCAATAATATTACGACATGGAAGAACTTATGAGGTTTCGAGTCATTTCTTGCCGTATAAACTATACTCACCTTGATAATCTTTCTAGTACAAAATTTAAAGAAAAGGGTTCTTTTCTTCTGTCCTTCCTTGTTAAATATGCACGTCTCCATCTACTTGTTTTCTTCCAATTCCCAAAATTCGATCTGCTATCTATGAATATTCTCGAGTAGATCATAATCTCTTGATTTGCTTGCTTGTCTTGTACTCTTCTTTTTTATGCAATGTGCCCCTGAGATAATAGTACTTGCCCTCTCTTCACTGACCACATTTCATTAATATTTCGAAGTAATTAAATCTGATATCTTCTTATTTATTATTTTTATTAAAGAGACCTAAAATGATAAATGCTTCCACTTCATCCCAAAGGCAAGAATTTCCATGATCGGGGAGGTATGCATCAAATAGAAGCGTCGGTGACCATATGATCTTTATCAAGCGGACCACATTTCACATGGTCAAATAAATATGATACGACAAACTTATAACTTACGTCCATTGAAATGAATTGATCTTGCGTGGCACCACCATGACATAGACAGCTAGTCATCATCATCGTACAGGTTATGCACACGTAGCCCAAGCAATAAACGTGGGTCCATTCTCATGTGGATGCCCATGCCTTAGTCATGTGCTGTCAGGGTCTTGAAATAGTGATTGAAGCCAAATATACATGCATACAAGGTGGGTGTATTATTGCAAGTTAGGGCTTAGGGGGTGAGAGAGAGGGAAAGGTTGTAGGGGATAGGATCCAACTAAGGTTAGGTGCTCGTGAGAATGAAGTATGGCTAAGAACTTTCCGAGTTACTTATCTAGTCTTTTCCTTTGAAAAACAAGGACATGGACCCAATTTATATTTGAGATCATCTCTATATACTCTGATTGGGGTCCTATATTTTACTCAGAGTCTTTACCTAGCAAGAATCTGCGTGGATGACATATATGTGAAGACTGAAAAATATGTCCCCACAGTTGCTTGGAACTTGAATCTGGAAAAATCCAATTATTCTTTAAATTTTAGCGATTGTTGCTGGAATATGACTGCTTTTAAGTTTACAGGGAAAACCTTTTGCTATCTAGCTGGTAGCTAGAAGGCTCAGGCTCCATAATTGTCAGTCCCATATTGTAGTTGGATGAGGGGCTGGATGACACTATTTTCTTACCTGAAACCCTATCTATAAAGAGTGTTGTTTCTTTAATTTTATATATATATTTCATGCATGGCTGAGAAAAAATTGAGTAATCCAATCAATATATAGGTTAAAATGATCTAAAACCCACCCTTTGATGACTGAGAAGGAAACAAGGGGAAGGAGCTGGTAGTTGTTAGATTTTGTTTATCTCCTCCACGTTCGACCTCTCAGCAACTATACAAACGTTATTGTCAATTTATATATACAGAACTCCAGGCTTAATTAAGATCCTAGAAGAAAAAATATTAATTAAACGTATTTGCATAGTTATTGCATTTTGTCTGTCTTAAACAGCCAAGTTCAGTAGTGACAGCTTTCGCAATTATCAATTGTATTTTAAAATGGTGTTTTGAATATTATAAAAAAAAATTTATATATAATTTAAAATAATTAGTTAACATTTGAAAATATCTATGCATAATTTAGAACATTGTATTATATTAGTTTGACAATAAAGAAGTGAATCGTTGAAAAAAAGACATGTTATACATCTTAGTGTTGACTGATGCTATTAGTAGTGACGGTGGAAGTGATAATATGTAGTGCGATAGAGAGAAATAAATGGAATTAGGTTAAATTTCAATAAAAAAATAATTTATTGAAATACTAAAATTTCATAAACTTATTTATATTTTGAATTCTTTTTTTATTATATATTGTTTTTTTTTAACATTATCTTGTCTATTTTTTTATTTTTTTTGAAGAAGTCGATATATTAAAAGAGCTAACCAGAAGGTAGCTAAAAACAAGATACACAGAAGAAAAGCAAAATATCTTATCTATCTTATTCAAATATAAGTGTATGTGTATGTGCATTTATAATTTGAGTTGTTTTTTAATTTACACTAAATCTATTTTACATTATCACGTGTGTAATTTGACTAACTATCTATATAGATTTTTTTATCATGAAAAAAATATCATTATAAATAAAATTTTATATTTGAATTGCTTCTTATATTTTTTTAAGATGTTTTCTACAATCAATTATGCATATTCATTTAAATTTTTTAATTGCATTCGACTTTTGAAAAAAAAATTATATCATATGATTTGATATTTTTATATTAAAAAATAAACTTTTAAGTAATTTAAGTAACATTAAAATGGATTGATCCGATATCAGAAGTATTTTTCTTGTATTATGTTTAACAAAAAATGCAACACATGCATCTTACATTAATTTATTTGATCAAACAAAAATAACTGGTATAAATATATTATATAGATTTTTTTATTCAGAGTTTTCTTGTTTAAAAAATATATCTTGTTATTTTGTTATATACAATCAAATTATCCAAAAAAAGAACCTTGAATATACATGTATGGATTAACTGTGACAAGATTATTATCAATGATTAAATAAAAAAAATGATATTGAAATTCTTCAGAAATTAATTTCTCTTATTATTTATTTTTGAAGGAATCATAATAAATATACTAGAATCAACCAATCAGTCATTATCAGGTGTCATTTAGAAGAAAAACTATGCACAACAAATTCATTTAATCGAATGTGGTACCTGATATTCGACGCACACGAAGTAGAGTGTATAAAATTTTATTTTCCTTTTCAGTGCATCCATGGAGTCAAAATTAAGTCACGCCTGAGTGATCAAAGAAAGAAAAAATAAATAAATAATTAGTTATTCAATAGTGTGAACGGAAAACTTGTTTCAGGTGAAGATTTTGAGCGGTGATGGCAATAACTCTCTCGTATTTCATAATTTTTTTTCTTTCTTGTTTCCTTTTCTATCTGTTTCTGTCGTTAAGGAATTAAATATGGTGCAAGTGGAGGGTTGGGCGAAAGAAATTCAAGCCGTGGTTGAAATAAGAATAAATATATGCAAACAAAAACTAATCAAGACCTTGAGATTGAAGGAGGGAAACGTCATTATCGTAGGAGGGTAAACTGCAGACACAAGCTGGGGGACCGGACCAACAGTGGCTGGGACCATTAAGTGGTGAATTGAGACCTTTGAGAGAGACAGTACAAGAGAATGGTTTCTTTTACAAATCATGCAATGACAATACAACAGCTATACATCATTCTTTTGGGGGATGCATCTTGTCAAAGACCCCATTTCCCCTCTAATCGCACCACCCTCTTTTGAGCTTTCTGAGTTCACCCTTATCATGCAGCCTTTTGGTTTCCAGGACTTGAACTTGGAAGAGAAATTTGGATAGAGCCCTTGTAATTGTGGGGGCTTTCTGGGTTTGATGTTTAGTGAATTTTGACCGGTATATGGATTCTTGATGGGTTTGATGTTTAGTTCATTTGTCCCTTGTGTGAATGGGTTCAAGAATTCTGTTTCCCGAGACGGCCCCAATGGCCCAACATCATCATGACATGCCAGAACTCATGTGGCAATGTCGTACGAGCCCCTCGGTTCTTGCAGCTGATAACTTCAGTTTACCTCTCAAAATTCCAACCCACTTAAAATTCCGTGATAAGCCAAAAGAAAGTAAAATATGTAAAAGGCAGCATCGTTCTCCATGTCTGCTATATAGTAAATGGGGCTCCATGGGAGAGATTGGAGCATCTAGAGGCATGAGCTAATTATAAAAGGGGTTACCAGTTTTGATTTCACTTTTAGTACTGGTTAGGTTAAAAATCATGGTAGCGTGAGACATGGGAGAGGAGGTATGAGAGAGTGTAGTTGGGCTAATTTGAAGGGCCAATGATATGTGGCTGCTAAAACGAAGACTGAACCATTATGTTTGATTTGAATCGAGGATCCCAGTATTTAGGCGTATCCTTCTTCCTTTCTGTTGGCTCGGAGGTCAGAAATAGTACCGAGTAGTGGTTCCCGCTAAAGATCATGACCAATTAAGCAAGGAGGAGGTCTTTTAATGTTTGCCCACCGCAAAAGAATAGGAAAACAAGCGGCCCAAGGAAGTGGAAAGCCCGGTCGAGATGCTATTATAGCCCATGAAATTCTGCGGAAGTTACTGCAGACTTGGCCCATACAAATAAAAACTACGTGGCATCTATCTTGAACCAAAACTAAAAATTACAAGGCTTTTACTTAGCCAGCTTCTGGACAGATGGTTGCTCTGGGAAGATCAAACCGTACAAGAGCCCATTCTGTTGTGGGTATTTTAGATGACAAATGGACCCTTACTTCATAGCTAGCAGCAAACCCTCCCCTCTGATTTCATGAGGCTATGCTCTCGTAATCCATACCTCCAAGGCTAACGGTTCAGAGACGGTGAGTTCTGAGGTCTGAATAACTGGCACTACAGATTACACAATTCTCATGGCTCCCGAAAAATATTTGTCAGAATAGCTAAGCTATCAATCTCCAAATAAAGATTTCGGTCTTCTTTCTGTGTATAAATTTCTTTTCTTGATTAATCCAACACCGAATTTCCTAAAAAATAAGAGAAATAACATCATCTTCTTCACAACATGACTGGGAAAACAATATATTGCATATTTAGCCATCTTAATTATAAAGGACCCGTTTCATGTTTTTGTTTTTTGTTTTTATAAATTATTTTTTCATATATTTTTTTTACAAAATAAGTGAAAAATAAGTTTTTTATACTGATTTAATTAAATTAAGAAATGTATAAAAAATATCGCAAGTGGTGTGTTGGCTCCAATATTAAAGCCAACATAATAGTTATGAGCCACCTCGTTGGAAGCCATCAACTGAAAGAGATGGACTCAAATCAGAATTGATTCCCACCATAATGAGTTTGGTCGGGGCTTACGTGAGCCCAATGTTCGCATGATGTGGGCTCGGGCTCGGTTTCGAAGGACCTAACCCTCTCTTCGTGGTTCCGCGTCTAATACTAACATAGCTCCTCGCCATCATGGAGCACGTAAGAAAATGGCAAGGCATGCCAATGCTCTAACTGCTAACTTGAACGTCCCACCTTACAAGTTGCTAGTGCAGGCATGCATGGCAAAGGTAATCATTTCACATGATTAATGAGAGGTTAAACAATAAGTTCTTAGCTTAACTCACTCGTAAACACACAAAGATAACGAGAGCTGACGTTCTTTCTTTCAACCTCTCATTATATCTTTATCTTCCCTGCAAACACACACGTTACCACAAAGATTTTCATCCGCCTACACCAATATTAACTTAAATATTGGAGGTTCTTCGAGTCGTTAAAATACTTGTTTTTATAAGTGATTTCAGGATTTGTTTTTATAGGCGATTTCAAGGCTTAAATTTAACAGTTACCTTCAATCGCTCAATCTCCATCATCAATCAATCGCAGAAAACTCAAATCTTTTAAGATTTTCTTCAAACTTCGCCAATAAATAGTTTAAATATGTAAAAAAAAAAACAGCATGGTAGACTGGTAGTGCTTATAAAGAAAACAATGGTCTTGGTTCTTGTGTAATACGATTGCGATGTAAAGTGGCGGTAATGTACTTGATGATTTAATATATTGTGTATATAAAAAATGAATAGAAAACCACTAAATATTTTATTTTAAAAATCTGTTTTAAAAAATTATTTATAAAAAATAAATATAATAACAGCTCAGTCGTGTTTATATATTCATATAAGGAAAACAAGAAAACAGGAAACCTCAACCATACCGAATCAGAAAAATGTTAGTATTTCATAGGTTATTCTTGTCAAAGAATCATCTCAATCCAATAGCTTAAACTGTTAGGTGAGGTCTCAGGATATGATTTATATTATTCTCTAACACACCCCCTCAAGTGAAAGCTATTTGGGCTTGAAACTTGCACAGGCTCACATTACCTTGTGCTTAATTTTTATCAAATAAATGAGGATGATGAGATTCGAACTCGAGACCACTTGGTCATTAAGGCTCTGATACCATGTCAAAGAA
>Ga0307507_10013194_pt1 | contig 10073 bp, 13 predicted proteins | sample 7_EM_MG_FD_207223 | JGI IMG/M metagenome (GOLD analysis project Ga0307507, IMG submission 207223) | Populus trichocarpa ectomycorrhiza microbial communities from riparian zone in the Pacific Northwest, United States - 7_EM | ecosystem: Host-associated > Plants > Roots > Unclassified | place... | reverse complement strand
TCTTAAGCTTCTTTTATCTCTTCTTAAGAATCTTAAGCCTGTGGCCTTTTGCCTTTATTAAGTAATAAGCTAGCACTAGCAGTTATCTACTTGCTTAGTTTCTTCTAAACATTACTCCTATTGTCTTATAAAGCGATGGAAATCGTATCTAATAGTGTTATAATATCCGTTACTAAACCTTATTTGGTAATGGTCTTAATCTCTGCTTCTATTACATTATTAAGGTTTAAGTGCTCCTAGTTAGCCTCTTTTTTATCCTTGTTGCTAATAATTAATAAGTACTCTAACTCTATTGTCATTACTGCTAATCTTTGTCTATATGTTACTGTGATATTTTAATCTAGCTTATAGAGTTAATTTTGTTCTTTATCTAACTCTCTAGTTTTTTAGAGTTCTTTTAACTCTAGCTCTTATAGCTAATAGCTTATACCATACTTAGCATCCTTATGAATTCGGCATGCGTTGTTATAATAATACGCAAAACTATTAATTAAACATTCTTTTGTTCCTTACAGTGTACTATTATCCCTTTATATATATGTGCTGTCTGCTGGTCTGGTTCCCTTTACTATATAATTACTCTAACCACCTCTATAGTCTCTAGCGAAATAACCCTGTTTTCCGCAATTTATATAAGCTCCATCTTTAAACTATCTTTCTTGCTATAGAGTCCGCCTAAATATCTTCTACTGCTAAGATCCCTAGTTTGGCCTCTGCTTCTTAGTCCTTTAATTACTTAATTCTTAACCTCTAGGTTTTTATAATTTCTTTTCCCACCTTCAGGTTTCTTTAGTACTACTTAGGTCTATTAGCTCTACACCATTCTATAGTTTTTAACTCTATGTCTGTTGTTACGTACTCTACGCCTTATATAACTATAGAACTCTATCTTACCCTTTTTTAGCTTATTCCCTTTGGTAGATTCTATTATTAATCTTTATTAACTAATCTATTAACTCCCTTAGAGTATCCGCATCTTCTATTAGGATAATTGCGTCCTGGACTTTAGCCTTAAGTCCCTATTTATACTGTGCCATAAGCGCCTTATTATTCCACTTAACCTATATAGCTAGTGTTTAAAACTGCGTTATATACTTAATTGCTGAAGTGCGTTGTACTAAGTTCTAAAGCTTTTGTTCCACTGTAGTTATGGCCTCTGGGTCTCTAAATATCTGCGTTAGTCGCTCTATAAACCTATTCTAACTAGTAAATATGTACCATACATCCTAGTTAGTAGTTGTTATGCTATTAGCCTATATTTCCGTAAGATACGGCTTAAACCACTTAAGTGCCCTCCCTGTTAGGAATAATCCTATATAGGCTACTTAATCTAACGATATTGCTAACTTCGCTCCTTCCTGTACTACCTTAAAGTGCATTTGCGTAAGAAATCCCTTAAGCTTCAACTTCTCCCCTAAGAATTGTTTAATTAAAGGTAACTTAATCTTTACTGCTCTAATTCTATTAATACGCTCTTTAAGTATCCTATTATTGTTTTATAAGTGATTAACTATTTCCTGTAACTAACCTTGCATAACTACTTAAGAATCCCCTTTGTCTATATTAGTATTACCTGGCCCTAAGGTTATAGCTGCCGTTAACGCCGTTGTGACTGGTGCTGCTTATAGTGGCATATTATTTAAATTTGTTCTAATACCATAACCTTAGTAGTAAATGTGTAACGGAACCTTGTAGCTTAGACTATAGTAGGTTCTGTTATTAGGCTAGGTATATAGGTATAATAAAACAACAACGTAATAATAACTAGTGGAGTGGTTGCCTAATAGATTAACTCCAATTATATTCTAAGATTTACTACAAGGAGAGAACTTTCTATAGTAGGGACTAAGGTCCTTTAAATACACAACCGTACTCCTAAGAAATCCTCTCTTATACGTAAGGTACGTGTTGTCTGTATTAAATGTAACATCCCTTCCGTTTAATATAGTCAATACGTTTAACACCACGTGACCTCGGTTACTATTCCTTATTATATAGTTCCACCGGATCTATCCTAGACTGTGCCTATATTAACTAACTAGCTTCCGCCGACTCCTCTCTAAGTAGTCATAACATTGTACTTAAAGCGTCCGTAATATCCCTACCAAGAGAAGCAGCTTCTACGATGCTATATTAGAGAAAAATAGGTTTAATACTTTATGCAGCCACTATAACACGTCTGGATATTGCTTTTGCAGTATTATAGCTGGTAAGGTTTAATTAGAACCCAAGCTAAAAGCACTATTAAGCGGCAAATAGAGTAATCCAGTACCTATATAGCACAAGGAGCAGAGCAATCTACTATAGAGGAGACAAGGAAGGAATAAATAGTAGAGGGAGAGATAAAGGAATACGCGACAAAGGACAAAACGACGGAAGAGATAGTAGAGGTAAAGCGCAATCATTTATCTATGCTAGTAATGTATCATTCACAGACAACTCCGTCGATAGAAAGAGCTCGTAAGGATATATTATAAAGCTATTTAGGGGGCTGATTGCCTAGAGAGCAAACAAGTAGGGTATAGTAACGATGTCAAGTATAGAAGCCGAGTTATTAGCCCTATTATAGACAGTAAAGGAAGCTATCTTTATTAGTAGGCTATTTAAAGTAATAACGTTACGCCTAAACAAGCCCTTGATTATTAAATGCGATAATATATAGACGCTCCAACTAATTATAAAAAATACGGTAAAGCTGATCACAAAGCTCTAACACGTTAATATCCATTAACACTAGCTATGTTAGGAATACGTAATAAGACAAGTATAATTTCAATGGACAGCAATAAAGGAGATAATCGCTGATGGACTTACAAAGGCCCTACCCAAGCAGAGGTTTTAAAGCTTCGTTAATATGATTAGGATGGTAGATATTAAGGAGTAGCTAAATAAGGAAAAGTAACTAGAGGACCTAAGGGACAGTATCAGAGCAAGACAGAAGGATTCAGATAAGATTACGGTTTAGTTGACTTATTAATGGATACGAGAAGGTGGCTAGCTTTAACCTTAAAGAGCTCAAAGCTAAGGGGGTATATTAGATAATCTATATTCTCTAAAGGCGTGGGTTACGTGCATAAGTCACGTGCACGAAGACACGTCACTAAAGACACGTCAGATCAAGGTCAAAAAGACACGATATAAGATCATCAATCAATTAACCTATTTTATCAATGAACTCATCTATTTAAACTTCGTGACACTTAGTGAGTACCCATAATCCTTTAGTGTATAACATTCGTCGAAACGTCATTCAATTTCCAGGTAAAAACCTCAACGCAGAGCTGAAGATTAGCATTCGCACGTGCATCATTTAAGGTTTCCGCCGACCGTATCATTCGAGGGACTTCGGCAGGCGCGCTTGTGTCTCAGAGAGCATCATGACACCGCATCAGCCGCTGCCAATAGAGAATTGCTGCTTTGCCTTTCCGTGCCTTTACCTCTAATTCGACTCTCTGCTTTACATTTCAATAGTAGCAAGCGCAGCGAAAATCATTTAAAACGTCGTCATGGGAGACGCAACTGCGAGCAACAGAAGCGTATGCTCAGTCTCATTTGTGGCTTTTCCCGTTGTCTGCACTCATACTCGAAGGCTATATTCGATGCATCTAAAAGCTCTTCTCTCTGACTGGCTTCTACCCATTCATTTCAGTCCAAGGCTAAATATCGGGGATTGTGTTTTGGTTAGTTTGACAAATATTAACTCGAAACAAAAGCTACCGTGGTACTGCGATAAGTTAAGGCTCACGCACAGGTGGAGAGGCGAAGAGACGGAGAGGCAAAGAGGCAAAGAGGCAAAGAGGCAGAGAGTCGGAGTCTTTGCCGTGTCGTGTCGCGTAGTTAGCGAACGCTGCAGTTTTGCAGCTGCCAGTTTAGCTTGTCCTCCCGCGCGCCACCCCCTCATTATCCACCCCAAAGCGCCCCTCCCCCCCCGCAAATTGAAAACGACGCGGAACAGCGGCAGAATGCAGCCAGACGCGTGACGCACGAGCTCCTTAACTACTTACCATGTACCTCTGTCGTCGCAAAAACCGTGGATCTTCGTATTCTTTCGTGCTCCTTTCATGCTCTTCATGCGAACCCGTCTACCTCAGTCTGCCGCCAGAGCTGGTGTGAGGGCCACATCTAGCAGATGCTGCTTCTCTTTCGCGCCTTGGACCCCCTTCTTACACCCGGATACGCTGGACCAGTATGTGGACTGCAAGCACCCAAGCTACGTACCGGACGCGCTTGCGACCGACGCCCTTGAGGTCCTCCATCTTGAGGCTCTGCGCCTCCACCTTGGTCACTCGCCCTGCGCCACTTAAGGTTCATAGTAGAGAGGGGCTTTGGACTGTGCCTCCAGCCGCCTTCAACTATGCCCGGGCCGTCAACGCCAGCCATTCCAGGAACAGATGGTCCGCATCATCGCCCGCATCGGGGCCTGCATCTGCTACCGCTGGCCGTCATGCATCCCTTACTTCCGACCAATATTCGGAGGAGGTTCCGCTCACGCCCCCTTTTACTGCTGGCCCTTACTCCACCCTCACCGTCGGTATTCCTCGCGAAACCTATCCAGGCGAGCGCCGTGTCGCTGTCACGCCCCAAAACGTCAAGATACTTCTCAAGAAAGGCTTTTCGCGCGTCTTGATTGAACACGGTGCTGGCGTCGAAGCCCAGTTTACTGACGAAGCTTATGAGCAAGCTGGTGCCAAGGCTGTTGACCGTAGGACTGTATTCTCCCAAAGCGATATTCTTTTGAAAGTCCGCGCCCCCAGTGTTGATGGCCCTGATAGTGAAGTGGATGCATTGCGTGAAGGCGCAACTATCATGTCTTTCTTATACCCTGCCCAGAATAGACATGTTGTAGATAGAATTGCTTCCCGCGGTACTACTTCGTTTGCTATGGATATGGTCCCTCGCATTTCCCGCGCTCAAGTATTTGATGCTCTAAGGTATTTCCTCGCCATCAGTACCATGACAGTGGTGGAGATTAACGGCGTGATCATTTAGTTCGATGGCCAACATTGCCGGATACAAAGCCGTTTTGGAAGCCTCTAACCACTTTGGCCGTTTTTTGACGGGCCAGGTAACAGCAGCTGGGTGAGCGCGATAAACTGATCACCATTCTCTTTTTTGGTTGCAATTTTTTGCTAATATAACTTTCAGCAAGGTATAATACCAGACCTAATGATTCCATTGATCCATTGATTAGGCCAACGATGATCTAGATCCCACCCTGTAAAGTGCTTGTTATTGGCGCAGGCGTCGCTGGACTAAGTGCTATCGCCACGGTTAGTACTCCACACCCTGCTCCATCTATTGCAAAAGCAAGTGTAACTGTCTTAGGCCCGCCGTATGGGTGCAATCGTCCGAGGGTTCGACACTCGCTCGGTAGCCCGAGAGCAAGTACAGTCTCTTGGTGCCGAGTTCATTGAAGTTGAGCTTGAAGAAGAAGGCTCTGGTACAGGTGGCTATGCAAAAGAGATGTCGAAAGAATTCATCGAAGCGGAGATGAAACTTTTTACCGAACAATGTCGCGAGGTAGATATTTTAATCACAACGGCACTGATTCCTGGAAAGCCGGCTCCAAAATTAATCACGAAGGCGGTACGCACCCTTATCACATTCCGGAGCATAGCTTCTTCTTACATAATGAATAGATGATAGCTGCGATGAAACCAGGCTCTATAATAGTTGATCTCGCCGCTGAGGCTGGAGGTAATTGCGAGGCAACTGTTCCCGGACATCTCACCAAGCGCAATGGCGTTACTATAATTGGTTTGTCTCACCCCTTGGATCTCTTAGAACTAAGGTTTACACGAGGTTAGGCTACACTGATTTGCCCTCAAGGCTTCCTACACAGTCCTCAACGCTCTACTCCAATAATATTACCAAATTCCTCTTGTCGATGTCACCGCGAGACAAATATTTTGATGTTGACCTGAAGGATGAAGTCGTTCGAGGTTCGATTGTAACTTACAATGGGAAAATCCTTCCTCCAGCCCCTCGTCCCGCGCCTCCCGTATCGCCGTCTCCGAAGCAGAAGGCTGTTGACACGGATCAAGCCGCAAGTATAGTAGCCATGACTCCATGGGAAAAGGCCTCACGAGAAGTTGCGACCGTCACCGCCGGGATGAGCACCGCACTTATTCTTGGAAAAGCCACCGGCCCGTTATTCATGAGCAATGTATTTACATTCGCGCTCGCTGGATTGGTCGGATACCGTGTCGTTTGGGGGGTTGCGCCTGCTCTGCACTCCCCTCTTATGAGTGTAACGAATGCAATTTCAGGTACTGCACTTCCGAGGAAAAGATGCTCGGTGTGGGCGACACTAACGTTTTCTTCTAGGCATGGTTGGCGTTGGTGGTTTCTTCGTTATGGGTGGTGGCATTTTGCCTCATACAATTCCCCAAGCCCTTGGAGCGTTGTCAGTTCTTCTTGCCTTTGTCAACGTATCAGGTGGCTTCGTGATTACAAAACGCATGCTAGATATGTTCAAACGTACGCTTCGATTTAGCAACCTCAAGGTCTCTCATTTACGTTCACGCCGTACTTATTACGTTGTTTAGGCCCGACGGATCCTCCAGAATACCCTTGGTTGTATGCAATTCCAGCTGTGGTCTTTGGTGGTGGGTATATTGCTGCCGCCAGTACCGGTATGGCTGGCCTAGTCCAAGCTGGCTATCTTGTTAGCACCATTCTGTGCATGAGTAAGTCTGATTGTCCATTTGATGATGGCAAGCTCATAGTCTAGGTTCGCTCTCTGGCCTTGCTTCCCAATTGACAGCTCGCCGAGGCAATTTTCTCGGTATTTTGGGTGTCGGTTCCGGGATACTCGCATCCCTCGCTGCAGTTGGCTTTTCTCCAGAGGTACTGATGCAGTTCGCCGGCCTTGCAGGCATTGGAAGTATTCTTGGTAAGTATCTAAAGCGGTTCTCAAGTTCCCAGGACATAATTTGACTGAAGTCATGTGCAGGAACATTGATAGGAAGACGAATTACGCCAACTGGATTGCCACAGACTGTAGCAGCGCTCCACTCCGTAGTTGGATTGGCAGCGGTCCTCACTAGCATCGGCAGCGTGATGGCAAATATTGGACATATTTCTATGCTTCACATGGTCAGCGCATACTTGGGGGTTCTTATCGGTAAGCGCTTGGTTCTTACCCAGAAATTAACAGCTACTGAGCTCTCGCGTCTTTGTATTTACAGGTGGAGTTACTTTCACCGGCTCAATCGTCGCATTCCTCAAGCTTGCAGGCCGCATGTCTTCCAGACCAAAGATTCTTCCGGGCAGACATGTCATCAATAGCACCTTACTCGGTGCGAATGTAGCCACCATGGGCGTTTTTCTTACCGCAGCACCGGGGGCACCTCTGATCGGTGCTGCATGCTTGACTTCCAACACTGCTCTCAGCTTCCTCAAAGGATACACCACCACGGCTGCAATCGGTGGCGCCGACATGCCTGTTGTTATTACTGTCTTAAATGCATACTCTGGATTTGCCCTGGTTGCCGAAGGCTTTATGCTTAATAATCCTCTTCTCACCAGCGTCGGCGCGCTTATCGGCGTCAGTGGCTCCATTTTGTCCTACATTATGTGTGTAGCGATGAACAGGTCGCTCACCAACGTGCTTTTTGGCGGCATTGCCGCGCCAGCTGATAACGCGGTTAAGATTGAGGGAGAAGTATCAAGGGCCACGGTTGACGAGACAGTGGATGCGCTTGTCAACGCCGAGAATGTCATCATCGTGAGTTTGCCTCTAATTTGTATTCCCTTTGGGCTGTGAGCTTATGTTCATTTGGACCTTTATTAATATATGTGCGCTGCGTATAGGTCGTTGGGTATGGAATGGCAGTCGCGAAGGCCCAATACGCCATCTCTGAAATCACACATATGCTCCGGGCTAAGGGTGTCAACGTCCGATTCGCAATCCATCCTGTTGCTGGAAGGATGCCAGGCCAGTGTAATGTCTTGCTTGCTGAGGCGTCCGTGCCGTATGATAGTGAGTTCTCTCCATCAACTTATTGCTTCAACAATCTTCCAAACCCATGCGTGCTAATGCGCAGCGACAGTCGTGCTGGAAATGGACGAGATCAACGACGACTTCTCTGACGCCGACGTTACACTCGTCATCGGCGCTAACGATACCGTCAATCCCATTGCGCTGGAGTCCGGAAGCGCGATAGCCGGTATGCCTGTCTTGCATGCCTGGAAGAGCAAACACATTGTAGTAATGAAACGGGGCATGGCAAGCGGGTATGCTGATGTGCCGAATCCAATGTTCTATATGGACAACACGAAGATGTTGTTTGGAGATGCGAAGGATAGCTGTGATGGTAAGAGCGAAGCTCAAAAGGTATATTTCTAAGATTGTGCTAATAAATTTTGCCTTAGCTATTAAACGAGCGTTAGAGTCAAGGAACTGAATACAAGCAGATCTTTATTTCAAGGCCTGAGGGATCTGCTCTGAGCTAGTTTGCACTGTCTATTACGAATACATCATGTATCTCATAGTTTGTTTTCCATACATCGCTTCACATATCATGCAAATGACAGCTATAATGCCACCTTAACTCCCTCGAGCGCTGAGAAGTTGAAGGATGGCTATCGGGGGGTGGATCGAGCGAGATGATATGGCTGGGGCGTGTAAGTACAATCAGGCACAGGCTTCAGTCCACTAATCCGGAACCGGCTGCCTCAATTACTTTCGTGTCCTTGTTCCCGTAGAACCAGCAGCTTTTTTTTTCTTTATCCTTCATAGAATACAAGTTTGTTGAATTATACACTACATTGACCTCAAAGGTTCTACAATGAACATGAGAGTAGGATAAGCAGATCCTGCCCCAGACTGAGTTTATCAACATCTGCTGTCGACATTTGCAACCAACATCCGTCCAAAGCCGCAAAATATGTGAGGGCATTCGATTATCCAATCTCTACTTATACAGTCTATCCTTCGCACACCCCTCTCACCTAATGCAGACCACAAGGCTTGGCCTGGCGATTTGCCGCAACGCCATTTGCATCCGCGGCAACTGCTGCTGAACCCACGGCCGAACCTCATGATCTAGACCTGTATGGCTTGCCGGCTAGGATCTGTGTCGGGGCCTTTGTACACGCCCCGGCCCTCGCCGTTGAAGCGGAGGTTCCAAGCTGAAAAAGCCACGCATTAGTCTAAATCTGTATTCTTTTCCGCAAGATGAATGAGGGACTCACTGGTTGGGAATGGCGTAAGACGATCCCACCGCACCGCCATGTATTGCTCAATGCCCGATGGTGCGTTTACACGCTTGAGGCGGCCGAGCTTGTCGTGAGCGGCGCGGAGATCCTTAAGCTTCGCCATGTATTTCAGCATACCCGTGAGAGCTGTGAGGGCGAGCTGCTTAGTGTCGAGGCGTTTGGTGTCGTATCTTGATACGCCAAGGCTTGGATCTTGGTCCAATGTGACATGTCAAGCTTATACTCGTGAGGATGATCAATATAGCAGGCAAGTACCTCCGTGAACTAGAACTGTTGGGATTCTCATATCATCGGAAGCGGATTCTCAACTCGCTATCACCACGCTCTCTTATGTGCTGCATCTAGCGCAATCGCTAGCATCACCGCCGCGGCCTCGTTAGGGCCGCCCATCTTCGCAGCCAGTTCTCTGGACGCTTTCACGCCAAATTCTCGCAACCTCACGATATAATCATCGTCGCCAGCAGTTTCGAGGCTCCGAGCAGTAAACCGACAGCCTGCCCGAGCCTGTTCGGCACCATGTTCCGCTTGTTTCTCAAGGAATTCGATGGACTTTTGGAAAGTAACTCAGCGTTTCCACAATGTGACTTCATCGGACTCGTATGCCTTGTAGCTCTGGCATTTGTCAATGTGCTGGTAACTTTAGTTTTCGTTGTAGAGCCTATCTTTGTGTTGCTCAGTCCTGACGTTATCCTATGTTGGAATTACAAGGTTATAAGGTCACAGCGGAGGTGTCTTGAGGGTCTATTTGATGATAGAGATGACGCAGACGATGAATATTGATTGATTCGTGATGTAGTAGATGCGGTTGATGTCTATCTAGATTGACATGCAGAGCTCGCTCTCGCGACGTG